>Ga0302314_10001183_pt1 | contig 48875 bp, 42 predicted proteins | sample III_Palsa_N2_3_FD_200533 | JGI IMG/M metagenome (GOLD analysis project Ga0302314, IMG submission 200533) | Peat permafrost microbial communities from Stordalen Mire near Abisko, Sweden - III_Palsa_N2_3 | ecosystem: Environmental > Terrestrial > Soil > Palsa > Peat permafrost | place: Sweden...
CTCAACAACGTGGTCCCAATCTTCTGTCAAAAGCGCTTCGTAAGTCATAACACTTTGAATCAGATGTGATTCTGTGACGCAAGAACCTTTCGGGCTTATCCACAAATTTTAAGTTAGCGCCTATGCGGGGGTGCGGGGTAGGCTACCCCGCAGAAAAACCGTTAACTACCCGAAACTAACTCCGAAACGACCAGACGGGCGACGTCGGCCAACGCCTTGTTGCGCAGGCCGAGATCGGCGGGGCTTTCCGTCAGATAGGCACTGATCAGCAGGGGCTTGCGTCCCGGCGGCCAGGCGATGGCGACATCGCAGGTCGAGCCGCGCTCCCCCATGCCGGTCTTGTCGCCGATCTTCCAGCCGTCCGGCAAGCCGGCGCGCAGCTTGGCGGCGCCGGTGTGGGAATTGACCAGCCAGTCGATCAGCAGGTCGCGCGACTCCTTTCTCAGCGCGTCCTGCAGCACCAGCACGCCGAGATCGTTGAGCATGGCGGCCGGGCTGGTGGTGTCGCGCGCATCGCCCGGCATGGCCTCGTTGAGGAAGGGCTCGATCCGGTCGAGATGGGTGGTTTTGTCCCCCAGGCTCCGGGCGAACAAGGTCAGCGCGCCGGGCCCGCCGATCGAGGACAGCAGCAGATTGGCCGCCGTATTGTCGCTTTGCGATATGGCGCCGAAACCGGCCTCGGCGACGGTCATATGGCCCTTGGGCAGCAGCATCTTGGCCGCGGGAGAGTAATCCAGCAGGTCGGCCTGGATCAGCGGGATCTCGCGATCGAGGCTCTCCTTGCCTATATCGACCTTGGACAGCACCGCGCCGGCCAGCAGCAGCTTGTAGGTGCTACAGAGGGGAAACAGGTTGGAGGAGCGGTAATCGACCCGCCGGTCGCTCTCCGTGTCGAGCGCGGCGACACCAAGGCGCCCGCCGACGCTGCTTTCGATGTCGCGGAGCTTGTCCTGAACGCCGCTCTCGGCGGCGAAAAGAGGCCGGCTGGCCAGCGGGGCCAGCGACGCGCCGATCAAAAGCTTACGGCGCGACAGGATCAACGGCATGGAACTCTCCCAGGATATCTCCTGAGTTATTTGTGGCGGTCTCAGCCGTCTTCAAGATGGAACAGCGCCGCCGAGCCGAACAGGCTGGCCACGGCGGTCGGCGCCCAGGCGGCGAGACTGGCCGGCAGGGTCTGCGACAGGCCGTAGGCGTAGATCACCCTGGAAATGAAATAGAAGACGAAACCGGCGACCACGCCGCCCACCACGCGCATCAGGATGCCGCCCGAGCGCAGATTGGGCTTCAACGAGAAGACCGCCGCCACCAGCACCATCGCCAGCAGCAGGAAGGGGGTCGCCAGCAGCGACTGGAAATAGAGCTTCTGGCGGCTGGCCGAGAAGCCGCTGCTTTCGAAGAAGGTGATGAAACCGGGCAGTTGCCAGAAGGACATGGTCTCGGGTGTCGCGAAATTATCCTGCACGCGGGCCATGGTCAGCTGGGTCTGGAAGTCGTAGCGGTCGAAATGCTCGACCGGCACGCCCGGCCGGAACAGATTAGCGTCCTGCAGGCGGAACTGGCCGTCCTTCATCGCCCCGACCTTGGCCTCGATACCGTAGAGGAAATGGGTGTCGGTATCCGAGATATACACGCTGACCTGACGCAGCAGCAGCTCGAATCCTTCCTGACGGACGCCGATGGCATGCAGCACCATGATGTCATTGGGATGCGTCTCGCGCAGCCACAGGCCGGTCTCGCCGAGCAGCAGCGGGGTGCCATTGTCGCGCGCCATCATGATGTCTTCGAGCTTCTGGTAGCGCTTATAGAGCGTCGCCGCCATCGGATTGAAGGCGGTGACGTTGAAGATGCCGATCACCAGAGCCACCAGCAGAACCGGGGTCAGGAACTGCCACGCCGAGATACCGGCCGACCGCGCGACAACCAATTCACGGGATCTCGTCATGTTCCAGAACACGATCATCGCCCCGATCATCACCGCGAAGGGCAGGATCACCTGCACGGTGGTCGGCAGCTTGAACAGAGCCATTTCGAGAATGATCGCCAAGCCGACATCGCCATGAGTGGCGGCGCGGCGCATCAGTTCGACCACGTCGAACAGATAGATCAGCCCCATGATCACGCCGAGCGCGCCGAAGAAGGCCCCGGCGAAGCGGCGGCAGATATACCAGTTGAGCAACAGGGAGAAACGCATGACGCCGGTTTACCGGTTTGCGGCCCTCCCGGCAAGAATCACGTGGGTTCGACCGCATCGAGGACAGTCTCGACCCGCCATCTCCGGTCTGGCGAAAGGGCGCCCCCGCGAGGTAACCTCGCAGTGACGCAGGCAGACAGGAAAAGAGAATGGTTCAACTGACGCGCATCTATACCCGCGGCGGCGACAAGGGCGACACCTCGCTGGGCGATGGCTCGCGCGTGCCCAAGGATGATCTGCGGGTGGACGCCTATGGCACCGTCGACGAAGCGAACGCCACCATCGGCCTGGCCCGCATGGATTGCGCCGGCCTGTCGGGGCTGGAGACCATGCTGGGGCGCATCCAGAACGACCTGTTCGATCTCGGCGCCGATCTCTGCGTGCCGGGCGGCACGCCCAAGGACGAGGGCGCGTTGCGCATCGTGCAAAGCCAGATCGACCGGCTGGAATCCGAAATCGACCAGATGAACGATAAACTGGCGCCGCTGCAGAGCTTCGTCCTGCCCGGCGGCGTGCCGGCGGCGGCCCACCTGCATCTGGCCCGCACCACGGTGCGCCGCGCCGAACGCCTCGTCTGCGCCCTGGCGCGCGAGGAATCCGTCAATCCTCTGGCGATCGCTTATCTCAACCGCCTGTCCGATCACCTGTTTGTCGCAGCCCGCCACGCGAATCAGGACGGGGCCGGCGATGTGCTGTGGGTGCCGGGCGGCAATCGTTAAAACCCTATTGTTTGCGGCCCTACCGGAACAAATTCACCGCTGTTGAGCAATTGACAGCGGACGAACCCAATCCTAAGGTGCGCTGCAACACGCGCGTAAAGCCGTTGTTCTGGGAGGAAAGATGAAGGTTCTCGTCGCTGTCAAACGGGTGGTCGATTACAACGTCAAGATCCGCGTCAAGGCGGACGGATCGGGCGTCGAAACCGCCAATGTCAAATTCTCGATGAACCCGTTCGACGAGATCGCCGTCGAGGAGGCCGTGCGCCTCAAGGAAGCCGGCAAGGCCACCGAAGTGGTCGCCGTCTCCATGGGACCGCAGGCGTGCCAGGAGACCCTGCGCACCGCCCTGGCGATCGGCGCCGACCGCGCCATCCATGTGCTGACCGATGCGGAATTGCAGCCGCTGGCCGTCGCCAAGATGCTGAAGGCGCTGGTCGAGAAGGAAAGCCCCGACATCGTCATTCTCGGCAAGCAGGCCATCGACGACGATTGCAACCAGACCGGCCAGATGCTGGCCGCACTCCTGGGCTGGCCCCAGGGCACCAACGCCTCGAAGCTCGAGATCGACGGCGGGTCGCTGATCGTGACACGCGAGATCGACGGCGGCCTGGAAAAATTGGGCCTGACCCTGCCGGCCATCATCACCACCGATCTGCGCCTCAACGAACCCCGCTACGCTTCGCTGCCCAACATCATGAAGGCCAAGAAGAAGCCGCTGGACAGCACCACGCCCGCCGATCTCGGCGTCGATCCGGCTCCCCGCCTGACCATCGTGAAGGTCGAGGAACCCGCGGGCCGCAAGGCCGGCGTCAAGGTCGCCAGCATCGAAGAGCTGGTGGCTAAGCTGAAGAACGAAGCGAAGGTGATCTGAGATGAGCGTCCTGGTCGTTGCCGAACACGATAATTCCGCCCTCAAACCCGCCACTCTCTCCACCATCGCCGCCGCCGCGACCTTAGGCGACGTGACGGTGCTGGTCACCGGCCATAATTGCCAAGCCGTCGCCGACGCCGCCGCCAAGACCGAAAAAGTCGCCAAGGTGCTGCTGGCCGAGGACGCCGCCTACGAGCATGGCCTGGCCGAGCCGGTCTCGCTGCTGGTAGCAGGCTTGGCCAAGAATTTCGCCGCCGTGCTGGCTCCTGCCACCACCTTCGGAAAGAATGTGCTGCCGCGCGTCGCCGCCCTGCTCGACGTGGCGCAGATCTCCGAGATCGTCGCCGTCAAGGGCGCGGACACCTTCGTCCGTCCGATCTATGCCGGCAACGCCATGGCCACCGTGAAGAGCTCGGACGCCATCAAGGTGATCACCGTGCGCGCCACCGCCTTCGACGCGGTGAAGAGCGAGGGCGGTTCGGCTTCGGTCGAGAAGATCCCGGCCGCCGAGAACCCCGGCAAGTCGAAATTCATCGACCAGCAGCTGTCGAAATCCGAGCGTCCCGAGCTGACCTCGGCCCGCATCGTCGTCTCGGGCGGCCGCGGCATGGGGTCGGGCGATAATTTCAAGCTGATCGAAGCCGTCGCCGACAAGCTCGGCGCCGCCGTCGGCGCCAGCCGCGCCGCAGTGGATAGCGGCTATGCCCCCAACGACTTCCAGGTCGGCCAGACCGGCAAGATCGTCGCCCCCGACCTTTATGTCGCGGTCGGGATTTCGGGCGCCATCCAGCATCTGGCCGGCATGAAGGACAGCAAGGTGATCGTCGCCATCAACAAGGACGAAGAGGCGCCGATCTTCCAGGTCGCCGATTATGGCCTGGTGGCCGATCTGTTCCAGGCTCTGCCGGAACTGGAAAAAGAGCTGGGCAAATAATAGCCCCTGGGAGCCGATAATGATCGAGACGGTGGGAGTAATCGGGGCCGGGCAGATGGGCAATGGGATTGCCCAGGTGCTGGCCCAGGCGAACTGTACGGTCCGCCTGTTGGATGTAAACGATGTCCAGCTGCAGAAGGGGTTCGCCGCGATCGGCAAGAATCTCGACCGGCTGATCGCCAAGGGCAAGCTGGACGAGGCTGAGAAGGCCGCCGCGCTGAAGCGCATCACTCCCGTCACCGACTACGCCAAGCTGGCCGAGTGCCAGCTGGTGATCGAGGCGGCCACCGAGAACGAGCAGGTCAAGAAGCAGATCTTCGCCCAGCTCTGCCCGGTGCTGCCGCCCGAGGCGCTGATCGCCACCAACACCTCCTCGATCTCGATCACCCGCCTGGGCGCCTCCACCGACCGCCCCGGCAAGTTTGTCGGCATGCATTTCATGAACCCGGTGCCGGTCATGCAGCTGGTCGAGCTGATCCGCGGCATCGCTACCGCCGAGGACACCTTCGCCGCCGTCAAGGAACTGGTGGTCCGCTTAGGCAAGAGCGCCGTCTCGGCTGAAGATTTCCCCGCCTTCATCGTCAATCGCGTGCTGTTGCCGATGATCAACGAAGCCGTCTACACTCTCTATGAGGGCGTCGGCTCGGTGGATGCCATCGACACCGCCATGCGGCTCGGCGCCAATCATCCGATGGGCCCGCTGGAGCTCGCCGACTTCATCGGCCTCGATACCTGCCTGTCGATCATGCAGGTGCTCTATGACGGTCTGGCCGACAGCAAATACCGCCCCTGCCCGCTGCTGGTGAAGTATGTCGAGGCCGGCTGGCTGGGCCGCAAGACCGGCCGCGGCTTCTACGATTACAGCACCGAGAAGCCGACGCCGACGCGCTAAGTGTCCTCTCTCACAGAAGGGCGGCGGCCCTATTTCCTGCTGATCCTGCTGTGCCTGGCGCTCTATCTGCCGGGCCTGACAGGGCTGCCGCCGATCGACCGCGACGAGACCCGATTCGCCCAGGCCTCGAAGCAGATGATCGAAAGCGGCGATTACATCCGCATCCAATTCCAGGGCGAATCGCGCGCCAAGAAGCCCGCCGGCATCTATTGGCTGCAGGTGGCCGCCGCCAAGCTGACCGGCCATCCCGACTCCATCTGGTCCTACCGCCTGCCTTCGATGCTCGGCGCCATCCTGTCGGTCCTGATGATCTTCGCCTTCGGACAAAGGATCGTCGGGCGCAGCGCCGCCCTGTTCGGCTCGGCCCTGCTGGCCTCGTGTTTCCTGCTGGTCTATGAGGCGCACCAAGCCAAGACCGACGCCGTTCAGCTGGCCTGCGTCGTGCTGGCGCAAAGCGCCTTGGCGCTGTTCTATCTAGAGCGTGAAAAACGCCCCGGCTGGGGTCCGGCCATGTTGTTCTGGCTGGCCCAGGCGGTCGGCATCCTGATCAAGGGGCCGGTGGTGCCGATGATCAGCATTCTGACCATCCTCACCCTTTCGATCTCCGACCGCTCCTGGTCCTGGCTCAAGGGCCTTCGCCTCCTGCCCGGGCTGGTGCTGGTCGCCGTGATCGTAGCACCCTGGGCTTGGGCGATCAGCCACGCGACGCAAGGCCAGTTCATCGGCACGGCGGTCAAGACCGACCTGCTGCCCAAGCTGTTGGGCGCCCAGGAAAGCCATGGCGGCAAGCCCGGTACCTATCTCGTTTTGCTGCTGGCCACCTTGTGGCCGACCTCGCTGCTGGCGATCGCCGCCTTGCCGATGGCCTGGAAACGCCGCGGGGAGCCGGCCGTGCGCTTCCTGCTGGCCTGGATCGTGCCCAACTGGCTGATGTTCGAGGCAATCCCGACCAAGCTGCCGCACTACATCCTGCCGGTTTATCCGGCCCTGGCCCTGCTGGCCGGTCTGTGGCTGGCCGGCGGCTATAGCGTGAAACGCTGGCACAAGGTCCTCTCGGTGATCTGGGGCGTGATCGGCACCGCCCTGGCAGCGGCGCCTGTCGTCGCGCCGAAGCAGCTCGGCCTCGGCGAGATGCCGGAATTTTATCCCTTCGCCCTGGTCATCCTGATCGCCGCCTGGGCGCCGGTGGTGGCGCTATGGCGCGGCGAGACTCGCAAGGCGGCGCTGCTCGGCATCGTCGCCGCCCTGGTTACCTTCTCCAGCCTGTTCGCCATCATCGCGCCGCGCCTGTCGCCGATGTGGGTCGGGCTGCGCATCGCCGAGGCGGTGCCGGCCGGAGCGCCGCTGGCCGCCGCCGGCTATCACGAACCCAGCCTGGTGTTCGAGCATGGCACCGACACCCGCTTGACCGATGGCGGCGGGGCAGCGCAGTTCCTGATCGACACGCCGGGCGCCTGGGCCGCGGTGGACGCCACCCAGCAGAAAGATTTCGAAACCCGGCTTACCGAGACAGGGCACGAGGCCGAGGCGGCGGGGACCGTCGATGGCTTCAATTATTCAAGCGGCCGGAGGGCCCACATCACGCTCTGGCGCTTGAGGTCTTAATAAACAAAAGGGGGGAATCATGACGATCCGCAAAATGCTGCTGGCGACGGCAACCGCACTCATCGCCTGCGGCGCTCTCGCCGCCGAGCCGCCAGTGCTGCCGCTCTCCGACACCGAACAGGCCGAGCCGGCGATGCTGCCGATCCTGCCCCTGCGCGACCGCGCCAAAGTGATCAACGACATCCTGGCCGACCGGTTGGAGACCATCATTCCCTCGCTGATGCGCAAGGAGGGCATCGATATGTGGGTGCTGGTCGCCCGCGAATATTTCGAGGACCCGGTGGTCGCCACCATGCTCGACGCCGAAAGCCTGCATGCGCGGCGCCGCACCATCCTGGTCTTCTTCGATCCCGGCCAGGGCAAGCCGATCGAGCGCCTGACCGTCAGCCGTTACGGCCTGGGCGGCCTGTTCCAGCCCGCCTGGGACCCGGACAAGCAGCCCGACCAATGGAAGCGGCTGGCCGAGCTGATCCAGGCGCGCGACCCCAAGAAGATCGCCATCAATACCTCGTCGGTCTCGGCCTTCGCCGACGGCCTGACGGTCAGCCAGTATGACGATATGCGCGCCGTGCTGCCCGACACCTACCGCAACCGCCTGGTTTCCGGCGAAGGGTTGGCGATCGGTTGGCTGGAGACGCGCACGCCGAAGGAAATGGCGATCTATCCCGGCATCATGCGCATCGCGCATGCCCTGATCGCCGAAGCCTTCTCGCGCAAGGTGATCACGCCGGGCAAAACCACCACCAACGATGTGATGTGGTGGTATCGCCAGCGGATGTCCGATCTCGGCCTCGACACCTGGTTCCACCCCTCGGTCGCGGTGATGCGCCAGGGCGAGAAGGGCATGCTGGAGGACGACACGGTGATCCAGCCGGGCGACCTGCTGTGGACCGATTTCGGCATCACTTACTTGCGCCTCAACACCGATACCCAGCATATGGCCTATGTGCTGAAGCCGGGTGAGACCGAGGCGCCGGCGGGCCTGCGCGCTGGCTTCAAGGCGGTCAACGGCGTGCAGGACGCGCTGCTCGCCTCCTACAAGCTGGGCGCCACCGGCAACGAGGTGCTGGCCGCCGCCCGCGCGAAAGCCATCGCCGCCGGGCTGAAGCCGTCGATCTATTCCCATCCGCTCGGCTATCACGGCCACGCCGCCGGTCCGGCCATCGGCTTCTGGGACAATCAGAATGGCGACGAGCACGGAAAATACACCATCGACGCCAATACCTGCTGGTCGATCGAATTGGCGGCGACCAAGACCGTACCGGAATGGGGCGGCCAGGAGGTCACCTTCCGCGGCGAGGAGAACGCCTTTTTCGATGGCAAGAGCGTGCATTTCATCGATGGCCGCGAAACCGAGCTGCGACTGATCAAGTGACCGACTTCGTCCTCGTCCACGGCGCCTGGCATGGAGCCTGGTGCTGGCGGAGGATCGTTCCCCGTCTGTGGGAAGCCGGGCATCGCGCTTTCGCGGTTTCACTGACCGGCACCGGGGAGCGGGCCCATCTCCTGTCGCCCGCCATCCGGCTCTCGACCCATATCGAGGATGTCGCGGCGGTGATCGAGGCCGAGGAACTGCAGGGCGCGGTCCTGGTCGGCCACTCCTATGCCGGCATGGTGATCACCGGCGTCGCCGACCGGCTGGCCGGGAAACTGGCCCATCTGGTCTATCTCGACGCCTCGGTGCCGCTCCCCGGCGAGAGCTGGTCAAGCCCGCATCCGCCCCATGTGCAGGAAGCGCGCCGCAAGGTGATCGCCGAGACCGGCGCCATTCCGCCGCCCGATCCGTCGATCTTCGGCCTAGCCGGCGACGACGCCGCCTGGGTGGCGCGCCGCCAGCGGCCGCATCCCGGCGGAGTCTATGACGACCCGCTGTCTTTCGACGCGGTCCGCGTCGCCGCCCTGCCGCGCACCTTCATCGATTGCAGCGCCCCGGCGCTGGAGACCATCATGCCGAGCCGCCAGCGCGCCCGCACCCAGCCGGGCTGGCGCCATGCCGAGATCGTCACCGGGCACGACCCGATGATCAGCGCGCCAGATGAGTTGCTGGGGATTTTGTTGGCCCTGCCTTAGGGCAGTACCGCCAGCACCTTGTCGACCGGCCGGGCCAGCGCCGCGCCCTTCGGGGTCACCACGATCGGCCGTTCGACAAGGATCGGGTTCTCGACCATGGCGTCGAGGATGGCGTCGTTGCCGATCGTCTCGTCGAGCAGGCCGAGCTCTCCGGCCAGCGCGCCCTTGGTCCGCATCATCTGGCGCGGGCTCGCGCCCATCTTGGCGAACAGATCCTTGAGCTGGTCCTTGCGCCAGCCGGTCTTCACATACTCGACCACCTCGGGCTGGAAACCGCGTTCATGCAGCAGCGCCAGCGTGTTGCGCGAGGTGCCGCACATCGGATTGTGGAAGATGGTGATCGGAAAATCGGACATGGTTCGCCTTTATTGAGGGGTCTGCTGCACGAGGAAGTTGATGTTCTTCTCCATCTGGGAGCCGTTCCAGTTCTGCTGGCCCTCCACTTGCAGCACGATCCGGCCCATGCGGTCGACCACGAAGCTGGTCGGCAGGCCGCGCAATCGCAAGGTCTGAGCCGTGGCGCCGTTCGGATCGCCCCACGGCCTGAGGAAACTCAGCTTCTGGCGCGCCAGCGCCGCCTTAAGTGCCTGAAGGGTAATGGGATCTTCGTTGACCGGGATCACCATAAGCGGCTTGCCCTTAAAATCGCCCTGCAGATGGTTGAGATAATCGAGATCGCGGAAGCATGTGGGGCAGCTGGTCGACCAGAATTCCAAGACGATGACATTGCCCTTGAAACGCGACAGGTTGAAGGGCAGGCCGCTGCCATCCGACAGGCGCACATCGGGCATGAACGGAAGATTGGCCCCTGTATTGTCCTGGCCGCTTCCCGAGCCGGCGGGAACGATGTAGCTTAGGCCCAGACTTGCGACGGCCAGCGCCGCCTTGAGAAACCAACCCTTCATGACACCCTTTCCGCCGAGAGTAATCCGATGACCAACCCCAGCCGACCGAGCAGCCAGATCTGGGGAGGGCGCTTCGCCGCCGGACCGTCGGCGATCATGCAGCGTATCAACGCCTCGATCGACTTCGACAAGCGGCTCTACGCCCAGGACATCGCGGGATCCAAAGCCCATTGCGCCATGCTGGTCAAGACCGGGATTTTGTCTCGGGCCGACGGCGACGCCATTCTGGCCGGTCTGGAGCAGATCCGGCAAGAGATCGCCGAGGGCCGCTTCGACTTCAAGCAGTCGCTGGAAGACATCCATATGAATGTCGAGGGACGTCTGGCCGATCTGATCGGCGACGCCGCCGGCCGACTGCACACGGCGCGCTCGCGCAACGACCAGGTGGCGACCGACTTCAAGCTGTGGGTCAGGGATACGCTGGATGGCATGGACAAGGCGCTGCAGGACCTCCAGGCGGCTCTGCTGGCCCAGGCCGAGGCGCATTCGGAGACCATCCTGCCCGGTTTCACCCATTTGCAGGCCGCGCAGCCGATCAGCTTCGGCCATCATCTGCTGGCCTATGTCGAAATGTTCGGCCGCGACCGCGGCCGGGTGCGGGATGCCCGTAAACGGCTCAATGAAAGCCCGCTCGGCTCAGCAGCACTTGCCGGCACCTCTTACCCGATCGACCGCCACATGACGGCCGAAGCGCTGGGCTTCGACCGCCCCTGCGCCAATTCGCTGGACGGCGTGTCGGACCGCGATTTCGCGCTGGAATTCCTCTCGGCCGCCGCCATTTCGTCGGTGCATCTGTCGCGCCTGGCCGAGGAGCTGGTGATCTGGACCACGGCGCAGTTCGGTTTCGTGCGCCTGTCCGACGCCTATTCGACCGGTTCCTCGATCATGCCGCAGAAGCGCAACCCCGACGCCGCCGAGTTGATCCGCGCCAAGGCCGGCCGGGTGATCGGTGATCTCAACGCCTTGCTGATCGTGATGAAGGGCCTTCCGCTGGCCTATTCCAAGGATATGCAGGACGACAAGGAACCGGTATTCGAGGCGGCCGACACGCTGGAACTGTGCCTGGCCGCCATGACCGGCATGATGTCCGACCTGACCGTCGACAAGGCGCGCATGGCCGGCGCCGCCGGCGCCGGCTTCACCACCGCCACCGACATCGCCGATTGGCTGGTGCAGAAGGCCGACGTGCCGTTCCGCCAAGCCCATCACATCACCGGCCGGGTCGTGAAGCTGGCGGAAGACAAGGGCTGCGGCCTGGAAGATCTGTCGCTGGCCGAGCTGCAATCGGTCGACGAACGTATCGCCGAGGACATCTTCACCCGCCTGTCGCCGGCGGCGTCCGCCGCCAGCCGCGACAGTTATGGCGGCACCGCGCCATCGCAGGTCGCCAAAGCGGTCAAGACCGCCCGGGAGCGCTTCCTGTGAGCGCCCGCCTGCTCGCCCTCGCGGCCTCCTTCGCCCTGGTGCTGACCCTGGCCGCCTGCGGCAAGGCCGGCTCGCCCGTCGTGCCCGGCTCGAACTTCCCGCGGCCCTATCCCGATCCCAAGCTGACGCCGACCCAGACCGTCGAGCCCGCGCCCGAAGACCAGCTCGGCATGACGGGCGCCAAATTCACCGACAAGGGCAGCTATATCGATCCGGCGGTCAAGGATACCGAACTGCGCGGCAACACCAACATAACGGCCGGCTCGACCCTGCCCTTCACCCAGACCACCACACCCGGCGGCGACACGCCCTTCAACCACCAGGCTGGCATACCCGTCGGCTCGCCGCTGACCCCGAATGTCGGCACCACGCCGCAGGACGAAGAGCAGACCCCGCAATGAATCATTTCGAGTATCGGGACGGCGAGCTGTTCGTCGAGGATGTGCCGATCGCCCATATCGCGGATCAGGTCGGCACGCCCTTCTATTGCTATTCGACCGCTACGCTGACCCGCCATTACCGCGTGCTGCGCGAAGGCTTGGGCGATCTCGACGCGCTGATCTGCTTCGCGGTCAAGGCCAACTCCAACATTGCGCTGATCCGCACGCTGGGCTTGATGGGCGCCGGCGCCGACGTGGTGTCCGAAGGCGAGCTGCGCCGCGCCCTGGCCGCCGGCATCCCGCCCGAGCGCATCGTTTTTTCCGGCGTCGGCAAGACCCGCGCCGAGCTGGGCATGGCGCTCGACACCGGCATCCTGCAGATCAATGTCGAGTCCGAACCCGAATTGCGGCTCATCAACGACATGGCGCTGGAGCGCGGCACAAAGGCGGTGATCGGCCTGCGCGTCAATCCCGATGTCGACGCGCACACCCACGCCAAGATCACCACCGGCCGCAAGGAGAACAAGTTCGGCATCGAATGGACCAGGGCACCCGAGATCCTGCGTCTGGCCCACAGCCTGCCGGGTATTCAGCTGGCCAGCGTCGCCATTCATATCGGCTCGCAGCTGACCGAGCTGGCGCCCTTCCGCGCCGCCTTCGAGAAATTGCGGGAACTCGCCCTCAGCCTGAAGAAGGATGGCATCGTCCTGCCGCGCCTGGATCTCGGCGGCGGCTTGGGGGTTCCTTACGAGGCGACCCGCAACGAGACGCCGCCGCTGCCGGCCGAATATGGCGCGCTGGTCCGCGAAGTGTTCGGCGATCTCGGATGCTCGCTGCTGCTGGAGCCGGGACGCCTGCTGGCCGGCAATGCCGGAACCCTGATTTCGCAGGTGCTGTTCGTGAAGAAGGGCGAGAGCCGGGATTTCGTGATCTGCGACGCCGCCATGAACGATCTGGTGCGCCCGGCCATGTATGACGCCCATCACGACATCCGCCCGGTGACCGAGCCGGCGCCCGGCAGCGACTTCGCGCCGTTCGACGTGGTCGGACCGGTGTGCGAGACCGGCGACACGTTCGCCCGCCAGCGGTCGTTGCCGCCGCTGGCCGAGGGCGACCTGATCGCCTTCGCCACCGCCGGCGCTTATGGCGCCACCATGTCCTCGACCTATAACAGCCGGCCGCTGGTGCCGGAGGTTCTGGTCAAGGGCGACCAGTTCGCCGTGGTGCGGGCCCGCCCGACCTACGAGCAGATGTTCTCGCTGGAATCCGTGCCCGAATGGGTGGAGAAGACCTGAGACAACCGTGAAAAACGAGCTGACAGGCTATGCGCGCAAGATCACCTGGGCCCGGCTGACGCTGGGGTGGGAGAATGGGTGGCGTCTGGCCTGGCCGGTGCCGGCCTGGATCGCGCTGTTCGCCGGCGTCTCGCTGCTCGACCTGCTGCCCCGCCTGCCCTCCTGGCTGCATGGGGTGTTGCTCGCTCTCTTCCTGATCGGGCTGGGCTTCGCCCTGGCCCGGCTGCGCCATTTCCGCCTACCCTCGCGCCAGGACGCCCAGCGCCGGCTGGAAGCCGACAGCAATCTGAGACACCGGCCGCTCAGCCAGCTCGATGATCGCCCCGCCATCCTGTCGGCGGATGGCGCCGCCGAGGACCTCTGGCGACTGCAACGCAAGCGCAGCCTCGCTCTGCTCGCCACCTTACGGCTGACGCCACCGGCGCCCGGCCTGCCGGCGCGCGATCCTTACGGTTTACGCTTCGCGCCGTTGCTGATCCTGGCGATCGGCCTCGCGGTCGGATGGCGCGATCCCGGCGACAGACTTCTGCGCGCCCTCGATCCCGGCATCGATGACGGCGTCCCGCCGCCGATCCTGCAGATCTGGGTGACGCCGCCGTCCTATACCGGCCTGCAGCCGATCATGCTCCAGCCGGATTACCAGGGCGATCCGATCCGCATTCCGACCGGCAGCAAAGTGCTGGCCGAATTGCAGGGCGCGAACCGCGACGCCAAATTGTCGGTCGATGGCGACGCCCAGCCCTTCTCTCGCCTCGACGCCCAGAGCCAGAAGCTCGAAACCGAGTTGAACAAGGGCCACGAACTGTCGGTGCGCGCCGGCTGGCGCCGTCTCGGCCATTGGCCGATCGCGGTGATCCCCGACCATCCGCCGGCGGTGGCCTTCGTCGATCCGCCCGCCGCCCGCCCCGACGGCAAGCTGCAGGTCAAGATCGTGGCGCGTGACGATTACGCCGTCGAGGAGCTGGCGCTCGCTTTGACCCGGCTCGATGCCGGCGGCGGCGAAGCGGAGATCCGCCTGCCGGGCGGCGGCCAAAAGGAGGTCTCGCTCGACCAGCCGCTCGATCTGACCGCCCATCCCTGGTCGGGCCTCAAGGTGGCGATGCGCCCCATCGCGCGCGACGGCGCCGGGCAGAGCGCCGAAGGCGAGACGATCGAGATGGTGCTGCCCGAGCGCCCGTTTCGTCACCCTGTCGCGCGCGCCGTGGCCCAGGCCCGACGCCTGCTGATCGAAGACCCGACCCTCCGCCTGCCGGTCTCCCAGCGCATCGTCGAGATCGCCAACAATCCCGGCAGCTGGGGCGGCGATCTTACCGTGTTCCTGGAACTGGCCACCGCTCGGGCCCGCCTGATGCAGGACCAGTCCGACACCGCCATTCCCTCGGTGATCGACATGCTGTGGGCGGCGGCGATCCGCATCGAGCAGGGCGACCTGCAGGATGCCCGCGACGCGGTCGACCAGGCGGCGCAGGCGCTGCAGGACGCCCTGACAAACGGCGCCTCGGACGCCGAGATCACCCAGCTGACCCAGCAACTCAACCAGGCGGTCGGCCGCCTGATGCAGAGCCTGGCCAAACAGGCCGGCAACAATCCGTCCCAATCCTCCCCGGGCGGCCAGGGCCGCAGTATCACGCCCGAGCAATTGCAGGCGATGCTGGGCCAAATGAACGATCTCGCCCATTCGGGGGCGCGCAACGCTGCCAAGCAGAGCCTCGAGGCGCTGCGCACTCTGTTGAGCCAGCTCTCCGCCGGCGGCGGCATGTCGGGCGGGACCGGAAAGATGGGGCAAAGCTTGGAGCAGCTGCAGGAGTTGGGCGAGAAGCAGCGTGCTCTGCTCGACCGCGCTTTCCGCCGAGGCCAACCGGGCGGCAGCCAAGAGGGCGCCAAAGCAGATCAGCAGGCCGAAGGCGAGCTGCAGAAGGAATTGCAGCAGCTGATGGAGCAGAACCCGGCCGCCGGCCAGGCCGCCCCGGCGCTGAACCAGGCGTTGCGCGCCATGGGCCAGGCCGGTCAGGCGCTGCAGCAGGGCGAGGGCGACTCCGCCCAGCAGGCCGAAGGCCGAGCGCTCGACCGCCTGCAGGAGGGCGCCCGCCAGATCGGCAAGGCGATGGAGCAGGCCGGCGAGGAAGGCCAAGGCGGCGAAAGCGGCCTGGATCCGCTGGGCCGCGGCGCCACCGGCCGGGGCGGCACCGACGGCAATGGCGTGAAAATCCCCTCGCAGAGCGACCTCGGCAAGGCGCGGGAAATTCTCGACGACCTCAGGAAACGCGCAGGCGACGTGGATAGGCCGCCGGCGGAACGGGATTATCTGAGGCGATTGCTGGATAAATTATATTAAAGCCCTCAGGCGCCGGGCGCGGCTTCCAGCCGCTGGGCTACCGCGCCAAGCTATGCTGCCTGTGCAACCAAAGCTGTCGGCAGCGCGGGGCCGCCTTGCGGCCCGGAAAAACCTTTTACTTGCCCGCTGCCTTGGCAGCGATAAACGTCACCTCGAAGCGGGTGGCGTCGGCGGAGGGTTGTTCCAGCGTCACCTTGAAGCCGACGGTGGCCTTCCCGTCCAAACTCGCCTGGGGCGGCGAGATGATCTTTTCCTGCAGCAGCGCGGTGCCGTTATAGAGCGCCAGGCGCAACAGCGGGATCTCGTGCTTCTGCTCGGTACCGTTGGCGATCACGCCGCGCACGATCAGGACTTCGTTATTGTCCTGGACCAGCCGCTCGGAATTGTAATTGCGGAAGGACAGCCCGGCCCCGATCTCGTCGCGGCGGGCGCCGGGGATCTGCTCGTAATATTTGGACAGGGACGGCCAATGGTCGATCAGCCGGTCCTGGAAGAAATAAAGGACCAGCGCGGACACTGCCAAAACCAGGATCGCCCCCACCACCCACAGGATGAAAGCGCCGTTGCGGCGCGGCAGCGGCTTCTTGGGGCGCGGCAGCGTGAACATGTCCGGCATGGTTTCCGGGTGGCGCCCCTGCATCAGCTCGGACATCTTGCCGAACGGATCGTCCTCGTCATCTTCCTTGAAGGGATCGTTGCCCTCGCCGGTGAAGCCCAGCGCATCGATCTCGGCCATCGCCGGATCGTCGACCATATCCGAGAAATCGCGCTCGGGTTCGCTGGCGAACGACCCGCGGGTGGGCGGCGATTCGAGGGGGATCTCGTCGTTGAAGGAATTATAGGGCGCTGCGGCCGGAGGCGGCACGGGGGCCGGCGCCGGTTTGGCGACGGGCGGCGGCGGAGCCGCGGCGGGCCGGGCCTTGGGGCGCGCCGGAGCGGGCGCTGGAGCCGGCGCCGAGGCGGTCGCCTTCCATACATGCCCACAGCGGGCGCATTTCATCGTGCGCCCGAGAGCAGCCTCGGGCACTTTGAAATTCGTACTGCAGTGCGGGCAGGAGACGATCATTAGCCAAACGAGGAATTAAATAATATTTCTGTTATAGGCGGAGGCATGAAACAACACAAGCTCTGCTGGACGCCTAAGCCCCAGCATGTAATCCTTCCAACGTTTCCCGCAAGGATTTAGAGCGTGCCGCGGCAAAAGTCAGACCGGCCCAATGTGGTAGAATTCGCCGGCGTCGGGGTCAGATACGGCGTTGGCCCGGAAATTCTACAAGATATCGAATTCGCACTGCCCGCCGGTTCTTTTCATTTTCTCACCGGTTCTTCCGGCGCGGGCAAATCCTCCTTGCTGCGCCTGATGTATCTCGCCCAGCGCCCGTCGCGCGGCCGGGTCGAACTGTTCGGCACCGACATCGCCACGGCCCCCCGCTATCAGTTGCCGGCGCTGCGCCGGCGGGTCGGGGTGGTGTTCCAGGATTTCCGGCTCCTCGACCATCTCTCGGCGATGGATAATGTCGCCCTGCCGCTCCGCGTCGCCGGCGCGTCCGAGGCCGACGTGCAGAAATTCGTCCCCGACCTGCTGGGCTGGGTCGGGCTGGCCGACCATCTGCACGCCAAGCCGCCGACTCTGTCGGGCGGACAGCAACAGCGCGTCGCCATCGCCCGCGCCGTGATCAGCCGGCCCGAACTCCTGCTGGCCGACGAGCCGACCGGCAATGTCGACGACCAGATCGCGATGCGCTTGATCTATCTGTTCGAGGAATTGAATAAATTGGGGACGACCGTGGTCGTCGCCACCCATAATGCGGGTCTGGTCTCCCGCCTGGCCTATCCGCAGCTGCATCTGGCGGACGGTCAGCTGAGCTACACATAAGGACGAAGAGTGGGTTTTTTCGACCGCCGTTCCGATCTGCCGCTGAAAGGCGACGCTTCCAGCCTCTATCTGCCGTGGCTGATCGCGCCGATGGTTTTCCTGTCCGCGGTGGCCCTGGCCGGCGCCTTCATCCTCAACGGGCTGATCGGCCGCTGGGACCGCGACGTATCGGGCACCATGACGGTAGAGATCGCCGCCGCCCCCGGCGACGCCTCGGAAGCCGCCGAGCCGACGCGCCGGCGCGTCGAGCAGGCGCTCAGGCTGCTGGACGGTACGCCGGGAGTCGCCTCCTCGCGAGCCTTGTCGCAGGAACAGCTGATCGCGCTGATGGCGCCCTGGCTCGGCACATCGGACGTGCTGAAGGATTTGCCGCTGCCCGCCCTGATCGACGTCACCGTCAAGCCGGATGCCGATCTCGATGTGGACGCCCTGGCCAAAAAAATCGCCCAGGCGGTGCCGGGCGCCTCTCTCGACGATCACCGCCGCTGGCTGAACCGGCTGATCAGCCTGTCGCGCAGCATAGAATGGTTAGCGATCGGCATCGTCAGCCTGATCGGCGCGGTCACCGCCGCCACCGTCTATTACGCCACCCGCACCGGCATGGCGATCCATCGCGAGGTGGTCGAGGTGCTGCATGTGATCGGCGCCGCCGACGCCTATATCGCCCGGCAATTCGCCCATCGCGCTTTTGTGCTGGGCTTGCGCGGCGGATTGCTGGGTTTGGCCCTGACCTTGCCCATTCTCGGCGCCATCGCCTTCGGCGCGCATAAGATGCAGGGCGGCTTCCTGGCCGATCTGTCGCTGCCGCTGATCGGGGTGATCGCCGTGCTGGCCCTGCCCATCGCCGCGGCGGTGCTCGCCATGCTGACCGCCAAGACCGCCGCCTACGGAGCGCTGGCTCGGATGACATGAGCGCCATCAAACAGCCCCATCAAATCATGACTCCCGGCGTGCCTCGGCACGCCCGCGCTGCCGAAAGCGTCGATCACACAGGCGGTATCGGTTGTCCGCTACGCGTTCATCTCCGCTACGCTACGATTCGGCGCGTGAGCCCAGCGCCCCGCATGCCTTGCATGCGAACCTTAATGTTTTGTCGGCAAAGCCGACGGGGAATGCGCGCCTTGCGCGCTTTGCACGCAATCTCAATGGTTTGTCGGCAAAGCCGACGTGGCCTGAGGGCACCAAAATGACTCCGCGCCTCTCTTGGGCGCGGCGTGTTTTCAATCTCTGGCCCTGGTCGCCGCTGATCCTGTTCGTCGCTTGGCTGGCCGGGCTGGTCGCTTTCGCCGCCGGCATCCCCCGCCACATCAAGGACAACACCACCCATACCGATGCCATCGTCGTGCTGACCGGCGGGTCCGAGCGGCTCGATACCGGGCTTTCGCTGCTGCGCCAGGGGCTCGGCGACAAGCTCTTCGTTTCCGGCGTCTATCATGGTATCGACGTCGCCGAATTGCTGCGCCTGGCCCGCCAGAAGCCGGACCAGGTGGAATGCTGCATCGTGTTGGGCCACGCCGCCGACAACACGCTGGGCAACGCCGCCGAAACGGCGCAGTGGATGCAACAGGAAGGTTTCCACTCCTTGCGCCTGGTCACCGGAAATTATCATATGCGGCGCAGTCTTTCGGAATTCCGCCACGCCATGCCCGACGCCACCATCATCGCCCATCCGGTCTTCCCCGACGCCGTCAAGCGCGACCGCTGGTGGCTGTGGCCCGGCACCGCCCACCTGATCATCAGCGAATACACCAAATTCCTGCTGGGCGAGTTGCGCCAGATCGCCGAAACGCAAGAGAATCTGCCATGAGCTTCCTGCGCTCCACCCTCTATCAGATCCTGTTCCTGCCCTGGACGCTGGTCCTCTGCGTCGGCTTCCTGCCGCTGCTGGTCTTAGCACCCCGGCGCACCGTTCAGCACGCCGCCCGCTTCTGGCTGGAAGGCGCGCTGTGGATGCAGAAGCATATCCTCGGCCTGTCCTTTGAAGTCCTCGGCGGGGAAAATCTGCCATCGGGCGGCGCGATCCTCGCCGCCAAGCACCAGTCGGCCTGGGAGACCATGGTGTTCCACCGCCTGGTCGGCGATCCGGCCTTCGTTCTGAAGCGCGAATTGCTGAAATTGCCTCTGATCGGCTGGTATATGCGCAGCACCGAGCAGATCCCGATCGATCGCGCCTCGCGCGGCTCGGCGCTCAAACAGATGCTGGACAAGGGCAAACGCGCGGTCGAGCAGGGCCGCAGCCTGGTCATCTTCCCCGAGGGAACCCGCCAGCCGACCGGCAAGACGGGCCGCTATCATTCCGGCGTCTTCAAGCTCTATGACGCGCTGGCGGTCCCGGTGGTGCCGATCGCGCTCAATTCCGGCCAATTCTGGTCGCGCAACGCTTTCATTCGTCATCCCGGCACCATCACCCTGCATGTGCTGCCGCCGATTCCGCCGGGTCTCGCCCGCGAGGCTTTCATGGCCCGCCTGCAGGGAGACATCGAAACCGCCACCCGGGCTCTCGAACGCAAGGCGATCGGTGGATAAGTCTGTGGAGAGAACCTCTCACCGGTCTCTGGAAAGAGGGGATAAGTCGGGTAGCGCTGCGGAATCAACTGCTTGGCCGCCAGCCCTCGTGTGAAAACAAAAACGGAACATCTCTTGCCTTCCGACTGAGCAGCTCCTAGAATTGCCCGCCCCGAGAGCAAGGATTTAACTCGTTTTTCGCGGGGAATTCTGATCAGCCCTTAAATCTGACAGGAGCCGGCCGTATGCAGATCGCCCCCATTTCCCAGCAGATCTGGGACATGAAGTACCGCCTCAAGGGGCCGGGCGGCGAAGCTGTGGACAAGACCATCGAGGATAGCTGGCGGCGTGTCGCCGCCGCGCTGGCCGAGGCCGAACCGCAAGATCGCGAGGCTTGGCGCGAGCGCTTCGCCGGCGCGCTGGAGGATTTTCATTTCCTGCCGGCGGGCCGAATCCTGTCGGGTGCCGGCACCGCGCGCAAAGTGACCCTGTTCAATTGCTTCGTGATGGGCGACATCCCCGACGACATGGCGGGGATCTTCGAGCATCTCAAGGAAGCCGCGCTGACCATGCAGCAGGGCGGCGGCATCGGGTACGACTTCTCGACGCTGCGGCCCAAGGGCGCGCCGGTGAAAGGCGTCGGCGCGGATGCTTCGGGCCCGCTCTCCTTCATGGATGTGTGGGACGCCATGTGCCGCACCATCATGAGCGCGGGCACGCGCCGCGGCGCCATGATGGCGGTGATGCGCTGCGACCATCCCGACATCGAGGCCTTCATCGCGGCCAAGCGCGAGGCCGGGCGCCTCAGGATGTTCAATCTCTCGGTGCTGGCCAGCGATGCCTTCATGGAGGCGGTCCGCAAGGATGAGAGCTGGAACCTCACCTTCGGCGGCACCCTCTACAAGACCCTTCGGGCGCGGGAGCTGTGGGATCGCATCATGCGCGCCACCTACGCCTACGCCGAACCGGGCGTGATCTTCATCGACCGCATCAACCGATTGAATAATCTGTATTATTGCGAGTCTATTCACGCGACCAATCCCTGCATCACCGCCGACAGCTGGATTCACACCGCCGAAGGACCGCGGCAGGCTGTCGATCTGCTGGGACTCCCTTTCACGGCGCTGGTGAATGGCGAGGCCCATGCCTCGGATCCGCGAGGATTCTTCGCGACGGGCCGCAAACCGGTATTCCGGCTCTCGACTGTCGAGGGCTATGGCCTTCGACTGACCGCTGACCATCCGGTGTGCAAGGTCCTTCGCCAAACTCGCGAGACCGTAAGTTGGGAATGGTGCCCAGCGGGGCGGCTGACCGCCGGCGACCGCATTTTGCTCAACGACCATCGCCCCCATGTCAGTTGGAGCGGCGATGGGTCGGAAGGCGAAGGCTATCTGCTCGGTCTGCTGATCGGTGACGGCACGCTCAAGCAGGATGACGCGGTTCTCAGCGTCTGGAAGCCGGCTCTGGCCGTCAATGGCACGACTGCCTCCGGCGTCGATGGTGTGATGCAGGCTGCGTTCGAAGCGGCCAAACGCCTGCCGCATCGCACCGACTTTCAGGGTTGGATCCCCGTCGCGGGCCGCCACGAGTGGCGCCTGAAGCTACGATCGGTGCATCAACTGGCGACGCGTTATGGTTTGGCCCGCGGCGGCAAGACGATCACCCCGGCCATCGAAGCATCCTCTTCGGATTTCCATCGCGGTATCCTGCGCGGCCTGTTCGACACCGACGGCAGCGTGCAGGGCACTCACGGCAAAGGCATCAGCGTCCGATTGGCGCAAAGCGACGAGGACCTGCTGCGCGCCGTCCAGCGCATGCTGCTGCGCCTCGGTATCGCCTCCAGCCTCTATACCGAGCGCCGTGCCGCAATGACGCGGCCAATGCCGGACGGCCGCGGCAGCCTCAAACTCTATGACTGCGCCGCCCAGCACGAATTGGTGATATCCGGCGCCAATCTGCTCGAATTCCAGACCCAGATCGGGTTCGCCGATCATGACAAGGCGGCCCGCCTCGAAGTCAGTCTGCGAGGCTATCGCCGCGCCCTCAACCGAGAACGCTTCATCGCCCGGGTCGAAGCGCTCGAATCCGATGGCGAAGAGGAGGTCTTCGACGCCTCGATCCCCGGCCTCAACGCTTTCGATGCCAACGGGTTGGTGGTCCACAATTGCGGTGAACAGCCGCTGCCGCCCTACGGCGTCTGTCTGCTCGGCTCGATCAATCTGGCTCGGCTGGTCAAGAACCCCTTCACGGCGGAAGCCACCATCGACGAGACCGAACTCTCGGCGCTGGTCGCCACCGCCGTGCGCATGCTCGACAATGTCATCGACGTCTCGAACTATCCGCTCGAACAGCACAGACGCGAGGCGCAAACCAAGCGCCGTATCGGGCTCGGCGTCACCGGGTTGGCCGACGCGCTGATCCAATGCGGCGTGCGCTATGGCGGCAAGGAGGCGGTGAAACTGACGGAGCGCTGGCTGGCGGCGCTGCGGCACGCGGCCTATCTGGCCTCCGCCGCCCTGGCCGAGGAGAAAGGCCCCTTCCCGCTCTATGATGCCGAGCCGTATCTGGCGGGTGAGACGATCCGCTCACTTGAGCCGGAGGTGCAGGACGCGATCAGGAAGCACGGCATCCGCAACGCGCTGGTCACGTCGATCGCGCCGACCGGCACCATTTCGCTGCTGGCCGACAATGTCTCGTCGGGGCTGGAGCCGGTGTTCAGCTTCTCCTATTCACGCACCATCCTGATGCCGGATGGGACGCGCAAGCAGGAGGAAGTGTGCGATTACGCGCTGCGTCTGTTCCGCTCGCTGAAGGGCGAGGCCGCGCCGCTGCCCGATTACTTCGTCGACGCCCAATCCCTGTCGCCGGCCGATCATGTGGTGATGCAGGCGACCGTGCAGAAATATATCGACAGCTCGATCTCCAAGACCATCAACGTGCCGGAAGAGATCGATTTCGACGCCTTCAAGGACGTCTATCTGCAGGCCTATGAGCAGGGCTGCAAGGGCTGCACGACCTATCGCCCCAACGACATAACCGGCTCGGTGCTGGAGGTCAAAAAGGAGGTCCAGCCGGAACTGCCCCTACCGACCCTAGCCAGCACCCGCCCGCGCGACACGTTCGACGCCGGCGCGGTGGTGCATCTGACCCAGCCCTTGAGCCGTCCCGAGGAATTGCCCGGATCGACCTACAAGGTGCGCTGGCCGGATAGCGACCATGCCATGTACATCACGGTCAACGACATCGTGCAGGATGGGCGCCGCCGCCCGTTCGAGGTGTTCATCAATTCCAAGAACATGGACCATTTCGCCTGGACGGTGGCGCTGACCCGCATGATTTCGGCGGTGTTCCGCCGCGGCGGCGATATCGCCTTCGTGGTCGAGGAGTTGAAGGCCGTATTCGATCCGCGCGGCGGGCAATGGATGGGCGGACGCTATGTCCCCTCGCTGCTGGCGGCGATCGGCGACGTCATCGAGCGCCACATGATCGCGATCGGCTTCATCCCCGACCCTGCGGCCGAGCGCGACGAACTGCTCGGGAAGCGCGCCGTGGGCGACTCGCCGCCCGTCGGCCTGGGTAGCGCCGGAATGGGCGGGTTGCGCCAATGCCCGAAATGCGCGCAACCGACGCTTATTCGCCAGGAAGGCTGCGATAGCTGCGCCAATTGCGGATATTCTCGCTGCGGGTGACGGCTGAATCCCCGCTCACTCTCCGGTTTGCATGCCCGTCCGGAGCAGCCGGCCCGGCCTGACGCCGAACCGGCGGAGGAAGGCGCGGCTGAGCGCCGTCTCGGAGCTATAGCCGACATCCTCGGCGATCTGGGCCAATGAGTCCTCGCCGAAAAGCAGTTTTTGCCGCGCCAGATCAAGTCTCAGCGCCGTCAGGAAAGCGAGGGGCGTCAGCCCTGTCGCCTTCTTGAACGCTCTGATGAGCGTGGCGCGCGATGTGGCCGCTCTGGCGGCAAGAGCATCGAGAGACCATTTGCGCGCCGGCTCCTCGAGCATGACCAGGATCGCCTGCGCCGTGATGCGCGGCAGGAGCAACAGGGGAAATTCGTGGCGGTCCAGCAGTTCTTCGAAATGCGCCCTGAGGGTCGTCAGCAGCAGGACGCCGATCAGATTGTTGGCGATTTCGACATTACCCGGGCGCTCTCCCGCCAGTTCATCCTGGATGGATGCCGCGATAGCGCACGGAGCATCCGCGAAATCGGGAGCCGCGCGCAGGATCATCTGGTCGGGAAGCGCCGCCCGGATCACGGTCTCGGGAATTGACTGGAAACAGGCCACGCCATAGGCCAAGACGGTCTCCGTCGGCGCGCCGGCGCTTGCACAGAGCCGGAGGCCGTTGCGGGACTCGACGCGCAGCACCCGGACTTCGTCGCGGGCGGCGCCGATGGAGCGCAGGACGTGACTGTCGCCGTGGGGAAGCAGAAGAACCTCCCCCGCCGTCAATACGACCGGGGACCGCTGCGGTCTTTCGAGGACGCACTCTCCCTGGCTCACGACGTAAAAATGGGCCCACCCATTTTCCTCGAGGCCGCGCGATATCAGCCAGGCGCCGCCAAGGGTGCAGAAATCGAGCACTCTCGAGCGAATCTGAAATAGCGGCCTGATAGCCGCCCAACGTTCGTCGGACATCGCGCTGCGGTGTCTCATCGACCACACTTCATTGTGGGTGTCTTTCCGTATTGAGCTGCGCTTCCCCGGCGGGGAAATCGGGCGTCGGAAAGTAACGCTGACGGCTGCTCGGATATATGCCAGGCCGGCGCAAAGTGATGACCGGGCGGATCACACTATCGAGCGGCGGACGGCTCAAGAGGATGGAAACTGCGAGCGATCAATGGACCGTCGCTCGAATAGATTCGCACCCTTGATACTGGAGGACTTCACTTCTGCGCCTCCCGGTCATTGTGACCTCAAAAACTCGCCCCTAAAGTAGAGTGCCGCCCTTGTCAGGGCCATTGATCGCTTTGGGGGAGAGGGGTCATGCGAGAGCTCGGTCACGTGAAGATTGGCATCCGGCTGGCCACCGGGTTTAGCGTCGTCCTTCTTCTCTGCTTGGCGATTGGGCTTTTGGCCATCCATTGCGGCCACAAGCTTTCCGAAATCACGACGCAGATGGTCGATCATCCCGTGGCGGTCAATACGGCGCTTCTTCAAGCGGACCGCGATATCATGGCGATGAGCCGGTCGATGAAGGATATCGCTTTGTCCCGCAATCCAGCGGATGTCGACGCCGCGGCGGCCAAAGTCAGCGAACTCGAGCGGGCCATATTCAAGGATCTCGCTCTCGCCAATGAGCGAATCATAAGCGACAAGGCCGTGGTGGGGGCCCTGGCCCAGGCCATCACGGACTGGCGGCCGATCCGCGAGCAAGTGATCTCCCTCAGCAGACAGGGTAAGTCGGTTGAAGCGGGCGAAATCACCAACGGGGCAGGCGCGACGCAGGTTTCCTTGATCACCGAGCAGATCTCGGCGGCTCGGGACTTCGCCCAGAAAATGTCGGCGCAATTCATGAGCGACGCGGCGGCGACGCGGAACGACATCGAAAATCTGACGGTCGGACTGCTTGTCGCCGCGGTCCTTCTCGGGGCCGCCATGGCCTGGCTGACCACGACCTCCATCACCCGCCCGCTGGCGACGTTGCGGGGCTCGATGAGCGTCCTTGCGCATGGAGACAACAGCACGATGGTGCCGATGCTCGATCGGCGCAACGAGATCGGCGACATGGCCAGGGCGGTTCAGGTCTTCAAGGAGCAGGCGATCGAGAAAGAGCGTCTCGCGGCCGAGCAGGCTCACGAACGACGGGAAAAGGAGCGGCGCGCCGAACAGATCGAACGCCTGACCGGCAGCTTCGAGGCGACGGTCGGACAATTGATCGGGCTGCTGTCCTCCACGGCGACGGAGATGGAAGCAACGGCCGAGTCGATGGCGCAGACCGCCGATCGCACCAATAAACAATCATCGACATTGGCGGTCGCGGCGGAGCAGACTTCGGGCAATGTCCAGACCGTGGCGACGGCGGCGGAAGAGCTGGCGGCATCGATCCAGGAGATCGGCCGACAGGTGTCGCAAGCGACCTCCGTTGCCGAAAAGGCAACCGATGAAGCCAAGCGGACGGATACGACGGTGCAAGCGATGGCAGCAAGCGCACAAAAGATCGGAGAGGTGGTCGCGCTCATTCGCGAAGTCGCCAATCAAACGAACCTGCTCGCGCTCAACGCGACCATCGAGGCGGCGCGGGCGGGTGAACACGGCAAGGGATTCGCCGTCGTCGCATCGGAAGTGAAAGCCCTGGCAAACCAGACGGCGCGCGCCACACAGGATATCGGTAACCAGATCACCGATATTCAAGATGTCACCAGCAAGGCCGTGGGCGCCATCCAGGGGATCGTGTCGACGATTGCGGAGGTCAGTGAAATTGCCGTCGCCATAGCCTCCGCCGTCGAAGAGCAGGTTGCCGCGACCGCGGAAATCTCGCGCAGCGTCCATCAGGCGGCAAACAGCACGCAGGACGTCTCCGACAACATCGCGGGCGTCAATCAGGCTGCGACGGATACCGGGGCTGCCGCTTCCGAGGTGCATGAGGCAGCTCGTCGGCTTTCCCGGCAAAGCAGCGATTTGACCAACCACGTCACCGGCTTTCTCGGCGGGATCAAGTCCGCCTAGGAACCGGCTTCATCGGGAGTGAACGACATGCTTGGCGTACTTCCGATCTTAGCCGCGTTGCTGATCGGCGCGATAGGGCCGATGCCCGCGGCCGCATCCGATATCGCCGAAAGCACGATTGAATTCCATATATCGACAAACCTTCCGGTCATCTGCGTCAAAGATAACAAGCTTGATTGCATAGCCGGAAAGTTGGTCGAGCGCGCCTGTGACCTGTCGGGCCTACGCTATATTTTCACGGACAGGCCGTGGAAGAGAGCCGAGGAGGAAATTTCCGCGAAAAAGGGAAACACTTTCTTTCTCGTCACGGGAAATGCGGAAAGCAACCGAAGCATAGATTGGTTTTTTCCCATCTATTCGGACGATGTCTGGCTATATTCGATCACGCCATTCGACATCCAGGCTCCCTCGAGACCGGGCATTGTGGGCGTGCGTCGCGGCAGTCCCTTCGATCAGATACCCGGCCCCTATGGGTCTTTCGCCCTTTATGCCCTCAATGACTGGCAATCAGGGGTGATGATGCTGAAAAACCATCGTCTCGATGCCATTCTCGCGACCCGATTGGTGATACAAGCCAATATCGACCAGTCCCCCCTTATGCGTGGAGAACAAGGCCACCATCAGGTTCTTGGCCGGATGAGCTGGTACATCGTCCGCGACGCGGACACGCCGTCATCTGACGTTTCCGAGCGCTTCAAACAGGGGCTGGAACGCGCGAAGGCCGAGAATTGGTTCGCCGACATGCTGGCCTCTTACGGCCCGAGCCCCACCCTCTGAAGCAGCATGGGCGCCCCGGGCCAGCGCTTAAACGAGAGTGTTCTCTTGTGCCGCCTCCGACTATGATGAGCCGATCATGAGGCTTCCGACGCCCCCTCTCCGCTCTCTCCATAAGACGCATGGGTGAGAAAATAGACGGCACACAGCATCTCCGGCTGCGCCCGGCGAAGGCGAACAATGCCGCGTTCATCTATAGGGTGAGCGAGGCCTGCATGAAGCCCTATGCCGAACAGACCTGGGGCCTGTGGGACGGCGAGGCCGACATCGACCCGGCCCGCGACGAGATCATTTCGCATCTCGGCTGGGATATCGGGGTGATGCGGGTCGACCGCCTGCCCGATCATTGGTTCCTCGCCAAACTTTATCTGCTGCCGCCTTTCCAGGGCGACGGGCTGGAATCGCGCCTGCTGGAACGGCTGATCGCCGACGCGGCAACGGTAAGGCTCCCGCTGCGCCTCACCGTGCTGGAGGTTGATCCGGCCAGGCGCTTCTATGAACGCCACGGCTTCGTGGTGACAAAGACGGTGCCGCCCCGCCACCATATGGAGATGGCCCGGCGCGCCTGATCTGACCTGCCCCAGATTTGTCCCTGGGCTCCGGCGCGGAAATAGGTAAGATTTTCTACGCCACTTCCATAAGGCTTAAGGATAATCAGATGAAAACCTTTCTGCGCACCGTGATGTTCGCCGCGACCCTGGCTTTAGCCGCCGCGCCGGCCCTGGCCGATGACGCCGAGACGATCGCGCTGTTCAAGGGCGCCGGACGGAGCTCCGAATATTTCAACACGGCCTATGGCTATGCGGTCTTCCCCAATATCGGCAAAGCCGGCTTCATCGTCGGCGGCGCGCGCGGCGAAGGCCATGTCTATCAGGCGGGCGAGCGCGTCGGCGAGACAACGATGAACCAGCTCAGCGTCGGCTTCCAGTTGGGCGGCACCGACTATGCCGAAGTGATCTTTTTCAGGGACCAGTCCTCCTATAACGATTTCACCTCGGGCAATTTCGAGTTCGACGCCAACGCCCAGGTCACCGCCGTCACCGCCTCGGCCGGCGCCAGCGCCGGCACCAACGGCGCCCAGGGCTCGGCCAGCGGCGGCGAGCATGACGCGGCCACCGGCGGCGGCTATTACAAGGGCATGGCGGTGTTCACCGTTACCCGCGGCGGCCTGATGTACGAGGCCTCGATCGCCGGGCAGAAATTCTCCTTCACGCCCACCTCTCATTAATCTGTCCGTGAGGGCCGCGCCTCGCACGATGCCTATCGAGCGGGGCGCGACTATCCAGCGATCGTCGGGAGTGCCGGCCGCCCGAAAACGGTAAAAAGGGAGGAAATTCACCGTCCAGATCCGAGTGGAGGGAATTTTCTTGCTCCTGCCCGTCCGATTGCGGATTTTTTTTCCAGCCCTCCCCGGTTTTGCTCTCAGAATAGAAACAAATCTCCGCCCTGCTCTTTTATGCTGAAAAAACAGCAGATCCGGGGCCCACGACCAATCATGAAAAAGAGCGATGACCGGCGATAACCTTTCGGCTCTCGCCAAAGGGATCACCCTCCCTGCCGTCATCGCCCTCGGCTTGGGCACCGCGGTCGGGGTCGCCGTCTTCTCGATCGTGGCGCCCGCCACCGCCCTGGCCGGACCAGGCATGCTGATCGCGGTGGGGCTGGCCGCCCTGCCGATGGCGGTGATCGCCCTGACCTACGCCTTCATGGGATCGGCCTTGCCGGCTTCCGGCGCGTCCTACGAATGGCCGCGGCGCTTCCTCCACCCCTTCATCGGCTTCCTGGTCGCCTGGATGCGGATCGCCGGCAGCGTCGGCGCGATCCTCGTCATGTCGCTGATTCTGGTCCGCTATGTGTCGAGCCTGACCCCGTTGCCGACCAAGCCCGCCATGGCGGGCGCCTTCCTGCTGGTGTTCCTCGCCAATTACCGGGGCATCGGCATCGCCGCGCGCCTCCAGACCCTGCTGATGGGGGCTCTCGTCGCTCTGTTCGTTCTGTTCACCGCGTGGGGCCTGCCGTCCGTCGACAGCGCCAATTTCCGACCAGTCCTTCCCCATGGATGGCACGGCGTACTGGCGGCCGTGCCCCTGCTCATCGGACTATTCTTCGGACTGGAGGCCGCCACCGAAGCCGGCGAAGAGGTCGCCAATGCCCGCACAGCCATTCCGCTCGGCATCGTCCTGTCGATCGGTTCGGCGATCCTGCTCTATCTTTGCGTTTCCGCGGTCGCGATCGGCGTGGCCGGGCCGGCGGCGCTGGGAGCCAGCCAGACGCCGGTGCTGGACGCCGCAGCCGTCTTCATGGGCGGCCTCGCCAAACCGGTGATGATCACGGCGGCGATCGTCGCTATCGGCAAATCGCTGAACGCGCTCTTCATCATCTATTCGCGCAATCTCTACGCCATGGGACGGAGCGGCGTGCTGCCGGCGGCGTTGGGCAAAGTCCACCCCCGCTTCGGTACGCCCCATATCGCCCTGATCACCGCGCTCGCCACCTGCTGCCTGGCCCTCTTGTTGCCGATGACGGTGACCGCCCTGTTTCTCGCCGTGAACATCCCGACCCTGTTCAAATATGCCGCGACCTGCCTGTCCGCGGCCCGCGTCGCGGCGCGCCATCCCGAAATCCATCAGGCGGCCCGCTTCCGCCTGAGCCGGGGCGCCACCCAGTTCTGGGCCTATGTCGGCGCGGCGGCGGCGGCGGCGGTCATCCTGCTCGGCTTCAGTACCGACTGGCATCCCTACGCCGCGCTCGGAGTCTGGGTCTTGGCCGGAATCGGCTGGTATCTGGCCTGGCCACGCCTGAACAGAAACTTCCAATGAGTGTGAATTCACCTGCAATCCTCACCCATTTTTCGGCAAAATGCGCATTGAAATTGCGCATGTTGAAAGATTAGGAGCAGGGCTATGCAGGACGAACTCGACGCCATCGACATGAAGATCCTCACGCTGTTGCAGCGGGATGCCTCGATGACGACGGCGGAACTGGCCGAAAAGGTCGGCATCTCGCAATCGCCGTGCTGGCGGCGAATCCAGCGGCTGCATGACGACGGCTACATCAAGGGCCAAGTGGTGCTGGTCGATCGCGAGAAGCTCGGCTTCGACATGCAGATCTTCGCCCAGGTCAAGATCGGGCGCCTGTCGGACGAAGACCGCGAGACCTTCTTCCGGGGCGTCCAGAACATCCCCGAAATCCTGGAGTGCTACACGGTGTTCGGCGAAATGGACACGCTGCTGAAGATCGTCGCGCCCAACGTCAAATGGTACCAGGAATTCGTGTTCAACAGCCTGATGAAGCTGCCGGGCGTCGAGGATGTGCGATCCATCGTCACCCTGTCGGAAGCCAAGAACACCACCGCCATCCCCCTCAAGCCCAGGAAGTTCCAATGATCGTCAGCCGGCGCTCCCTGCTCTCCGCCGCGGCTCTCGCGCCGGCTCTTCCCACCCTCGCCGCCGCCTCGGGACAAATGGCGGAGCCGGCGGGCGCGCCCGCTCTGCCAGCCAGGGCGGATTTCGCCCCGATGCCCTTCACCTATCTCGATTCCGGCTCGACCCATCCGACGCCGCTCGCCCCCCAAGCGACGATGGCCGACTATCTGCGCTACAAGGGCCGCGCCGCCGACGCCCCCTCTTTCGACATGGACGAGCGGGAAAAGGCGGTCATGGCCGACTTCGCCAAGCTGGTCGGCTGCGACGCCGATGAGCTCTGCTTCATCCAATCCACCACCATGGGCGAGGCGCTGGTCATCCAGGCCCTCGATCTGCCGCGCGCCGGCGGACGGATCGTCACCGATGCGCTGCATTTCTTCGGCTCTTTCTATACCTATGGCGAACTGGGTAAGGCAGGGATGGACGTAGTCACCCTGCCGATGACCAAGGAGGGCCGGATCGACATGGCCGCGATGGGGGCGGCGGTCAACGGCAAAACCAGGCTCGTCTCGATCAGCGCGGTCTCGACCACCAACGGCTTCCAGCACGATCTCAAGAAAGTGTGCGACCTGGCGCACGCCCACGGCGCCTATATCTATGCCGACATCGTCCATGGCGCCGGCACCGTGCCGATCGACCTGCATGCCGCCGGCGTCGATTTCGCCGCTGCCTCCTCCTACAAATGGCTGATGGGAGATTTCGGGCTGGGCTTTCTCTATGTCCGCAAGGACCTGCTCGACAAGATCCGCCGGCCCTGGTGGGGCTATCATCAGGTCGCCAGCTTCAAGCCTCACGTCTTTCCCTATGATCCGCCCGGATCGTCCGTCGCCGACTGCGACGCCTCGCCCGACGCCACCGGCCATTTCGGCATGGGCACCACCTCCTGGAGCGGGGTGATCCTGCTCGGCCATTCCCTGCCCTGGCTGAACAAGGTCGGGATCGGCGCGATCCAGGCCTGGCGCCAGCCGATGGTCGACGCGGTCCAGGGCGAGCTGCGCCGGCGCGGCTACGAACCTCTGACGCCCGCAGATCAGCGCACGCCGCTGGTGGCTTTCGCCCTCAAGGATGCGCGCGCCAAGCTCGGCGACAAGATGAAGGAAGCCAAGATCCGCCTGACGATCTCGCAGAACCGCTTCCGCGTCTCGATCAGCGTCTTCAACGACATGAACGATATCGACCGGCTGCTGGCGGCCTTGCCCAAGACCCCTCCCCCCGGCTGACCCCCACCCCGAACAGGAGCATCCCGTGACCAGATCGCACCGCCGGCTCGCCGCCCTCGGATTGACCCTTTCCTGGCTTTGCGCCGCTCCGGCGTTGGCGCAAGGCCCAGCACCTCTGATGGCGGGCGACGAGCCCGTGATCGTCGCCCAGCATCGGATCTCCACGCCGGCCGGCCCGCTCGACTACGAGACCCGCGCCGGCCGCCTGCCGATCCGCAACGCCGAGACCGGCGAAGTCCACGGCCATGTCTTTTTCGTCGCCTATGTGGTCAAGCCGGCGCCGGACGCGCCGCCGCGTCCTCTGATGTTCGCCTGGAACGGCGGCCCGACCGCGCCGGCCGTGCTGGTGCAGACCGAGTTGCTCGGTCCGCGCCGCATCGAGGGCAACCATTTCGTCGACAATGCCGAAACGCTGCTGAAAACCACCGACCTGGTTTTCATGGACCCGATCGAGACCGGCTTCAGCCGCCCGGAAAAGCCCGAATTCGCCGACGAATTCCTGTCGACCCTGGGCGATTTCGCCGCCACCGCCGAATTCATCCGCGCCTGGCGCATTCGCTTCGACGCCGAGCGCCAGCCGCTCTTCCTGTTCGGAGAGAGTTACGGCACCTGGCGGGTCAACGGCACCACCGAACTGCTGGAGAAGCATGGCATCAAGGTGGCGGGCGACGTGCTGCTGTCGGGCGGCGTGCCGGGCTCGCTGATGCCCTTCGAATTCACCGACGCCTATTACATCCCGGCGCGCACCGCCGCGGCCTTCTACCATAAGCGCCTCGCTCCCGACCTGATGCGCGACCGCGCCGCCACGCTGAAGGCGGTGAAGGAGTGGGTCGCCAAGACCTATATGCCGGCGCTGGAGCATCGCGACAAGCTGTCCGATGCCGAGCGCGAAACGGTGGCCCGCGATCTCGCCCGCTATATCGGCATCCCGGCCGAAAATGTCGACCGCAAGACCCTGGTGGTGAGCAACCGCGCCTACCTCACGGGCTTCATGGGGGGCGACAAGAAGACCGTGCTCAACACCTACGACATGCGCAAGATCGGCCCCGACGTGGACGCCCCCGGCTACAAGGCGGCCATCCTCGATTATCTGCGCGGGGAAATCGGCTACCGGACCGATATGCCCTATGTCGAACTGGAAGAGGGCTATATGCCGGTGCACGGGTCCGCGCGCCGCACGACCGGTGAGCGGTGGAATTACGACCACACCGACATCACGCCGGAGATGATGGCGCATATGAATGCCGGCGGCGGTCCGCCCGCCTCGCAGCCCTGGCTGCAGAACGCCATGCGCCAGGATTCCGCGCTCAAGGTGTTCGTCGCCGCCGGGCGCTACGATTCTTACAATATGTGCGAAGGCAACGAGACGATGACCGCCAAGCCCGAACCCGCGGTCGCGGCGCGCTTCTTCGATCATTGCTACGAAGGCGGACACATGATGTATCGCGACCAGCCGACCCGCCTGCAGCTGGCTCAGGACCTGGAAGCGTTCATCAAGGAGGCGAGCGGGCGCTAAGCGCCCCCCAGGGGCAGCAGGCTACCGCCGCTTACGCAAGCCTTCATGCAGCCGGGAGAGGCCGCGATCAAGCGTCTTGGCCTTTCCCGCGAAGCCCAGCCGGATGTGGCCACGCAGGCCGAAGAACTCTCCCGGCGCCACGATCACCCCTTCCTCGCGCCACAGGGACCGGGCCAGCGCACGGGTATCGTCGACACCCACGATGCGGGGGAAATAGAGACAGCCGGCCTCCGGCACCGCGCCCGCGATCAACCCATCGGCGATCATCGCCTCGGCATGGCGGCACATCACCGGCGTGGTCTCGGCCATGATCCCCCGCCAATGGGCGTCGAAGACCGAGGTCGATTCCAGCACATGGGCCGCTACCGCGTGGGACAGTTTCGAAACACCGACATCGCCCTCGGGAATGCAGGCGTGAATCCGTTCGAGAATCGCCGGATCGGCGGCGATCCAGCCGCATTTCAGCGCGAACAGACCGAACACCTTGGTCAGGCTGTTGACGCTGATGACGTTCGGCGCCAGGCGGGCGGTCGGCACATCCAAAGCGTCCCGCGCGAAATCGGCATATATTTCGTCGACCACCACCATCGCATTGACCTGATCGGCCAGCTTCGCGATGGCGACGACATCCTGTGCCGTCAACCGGGCGCCGGTGGGATTGTGCAGGCTGGTCAGGACCACGAGGCGGGTCCGCGGCGTCAGACGGGCGGCGAGCTGGTCGAGATCGACGCGGAAATCCGGCGCCATCCGCGGCAGATCGTCCACCACCGCGCCGGCGCCGCTCGCCAGCGTCTCCAACAGGTCGAAACGGGGCCGTTCGATCAGCACCCGATGACCGCGCGGCACCAGCGCCTGGAAGATCATCCTGAGCGCGCTGGTGACGCCGGTGGTCAGCGTCAGCCGGGATGGATCCTCGCCATAGCGGGCACAGACGGCGTCGACCACATAGCGGTTGCCGCCGACGAAGACGCTGACATAGCGCGAGGTCATTCGCGGCGAAACCGCGTCATGGATCAGCGAGACCAGCTTCTCGGTCGGCTCGCTGATGGTGCTGTCGAACAGCGACACGGCGTCCAGGCGCCCGGCCATGGCCTGCATGGTGCCCCGTACCCAGTCGGAATAGCTCGCCGCATCGAAGAAATCATCGGAACCGGCGGACGGCGGCGACAAAGGGGCATCATGATCTTTCATTCCCGTAAGCTACGGGATCGCGAGAAGAGTTTTTTTGCGATTTGCCGACCCGCTTCAGGGAGTTGCGAATAGCTTATGCTCCTCTTCCGATAAAGGCGCATAAGCTTTCCGCGAGAAGTGAAAGTCGTGAAATTCCCTGCTCGCGTTCTACCTTAAGGCGGCAACGAAGCGGGACAGCCCCTCCAGGGTGAGGCCGGCCAGATTGACCCGGCCGGACGCGGCCATGTAGACGCCGTGATCGCGGCGAAGTCCCTCGATTCGCGTAGGCGACAAGGGAAGCAGCGAGAACATGCCGCGCTGCGCGCCGAGCGGCGCGAGAAACGGATCCGCCACAGCCAGCTGCGCGCGAATGCCGGCGATCCGCCGCTGCATCCCGTCGAGCTCGTCCCGCCAATCCCGCCTCAGGGCGGGATCCTCGAGAATGATCCGCACGACCGAGGCGCCGTGATCCGGCGCCATCGGCGCCAAGGCGAACAAGGTGGACCGGATCGGATCGGCCAGGGCGATATCTCCCGGCCGCACGAACAGGGCGCCGACGCGCTCGCGGTAGAGACCGAAATTCTTGTCGCAGGAATAGGCCACCACCACAGTGCCGGCGGCGGCGAGAATGCGCCCGAGGCCGGCGGCGTCCGCCTCGACTCCCTCGCCCAATCCCTGATAGGCGAGGTCGACGACCGGCAGCAGGCCTCGCCGGGCGATCAAGGCAGCGATCCGCCCCCACTGATCGGCCGAGAAATCGGCGCCGGTCGGATTGTGGCAGCACCCATGGAGCAGAACCGCATCGCCCGATCCTGCTCTTTCCAGCGCCGCCATCGTCTCGTCGAACAGCAGGAGCTGGCGTTCCGGATCGAAGCAGGGGTACTCCCTCACCTCGAGTCCGGCGCCGGCGAAGATCGGCGCATGGGCGAACCAGCTCGGCACGCCGAGCCAGATCCGCGCGCCGGGCTTCGCGGCGGCGATCAGCGCCGCGGCGAGACGCAACGCGCCAGTCCCGCCCGCGGTATGCACCCCGATCGCCTCGGTCGCCATCGTCCCGAAAATCAGGGGCCGCAGCAGATCGACGAACCGCGGATCGTCGCCCGGGGCGATGTAGGATTTACTGTCCTGGCTCTCCAGCAGGCGCGCCTCGGCCGCCTTGACGGCGCGAAAGACGGGGGTTCGGCCCTGCTCGTCCCGATAGACCCCGACGCCCATATCGATCTTGCCGGGCCGCGGGTCGCGGGCGAATTCGCCGATCAGCGACAGCAGCGGATCCCCGGTACGCGGCTTCAGTCCTTCGAACACGATGTCCCCCTACTTCCCCCAGTTTGCATCGTCAGCGCCCGAGGAGGAAGTCCCGCAGCAGGGATTTCATGCGGACCCGGGCTTCCTCGCCCTCGAACGGGCTGTGGCCCGATTCGAAGGCGGCGTAGGACACCCGGTCCATCGGCAGGCCGGCCCGCTCCACCGCGTAACGGGCGGAGAGAAGCGGCACGGCGAGATCGTAATAACCGCCGATCAGCAGCAGCCGAGCTTCGGGCTGGGCCTTCATCAACACGCCGATATTGGGAGTCGGATTGACATAGAAGAGCTCGTCCCGGCCGGCGCTATGGAAATCCCAGCGGAAATTAACGTCGAGCGTCAGCGAGACATAGTCGCGATTCTCCGGCACCCCGAGTTCACGGGTGAAATAGTCGGTGGCCGGCGCCGAGCGGATGACGTTGCTTTGGCCGAGGCCCAGCGAGGGGTCGTTGGCCGCCGCCGGCCGGTCGGTCGGCAGGTCGCGGCGGACCGGCGCCGCCACCCGCCCATCGAGGCGTCCGACGATCTTGTCCTGCTCGGCCAGCAGCGTGGAGAGAAAGAGCTGGGTTTCGATCCGCAGCCGGTTGTCGGCGATGGTCTGGGCCGGCAGCCCGATCAGCGCCGCCATCCGTGCCGCGACGCGGTCGCGCTCGGCGGGCTCCAGCCGGTCGCCCTGAAGCAGCGCCAGTGCATAATCGCTCTCGGCGAAACGGCGGGCGGACTCGAAGATTTCCTCGGGGACGGAGGCCCGCAGGGCGCTCTTGCCCTGTTTCCAGGCGGTCACGGCCATGGCGGGAAGTTCGAAAATATAAGGAAGATCGTTGCCGACGGCCTCGCTGGACGCACTCGCGTCGAGCAGCGGTGAAATCAGGATCAGTCCCTTGACCGGCAGATCTCCGGCATCCTTGGCCATCCGCGCCAGGCGAAAGCCGCCATAGCTCTCGCCGGCGATGAACAGCGCGGCGCGCCTATGCTCGGCCTGCCACCCGCGCATCAAGTCCAGCACCGCCTTGGCGTCGCCATCGACCGACCAGTAAGGCTGGCCGTCGCCGCCCGGCAGCACCCGGCTGAAGCCAGTACCCACCGGATCGATGAAGACCAGGTCGGCGTCAGCCAGCAGGCTCTGCGGATTGTCGGCCAGGACCTTCTTGCCATCCGGGCCGGCGACGATCAGGCGGGGCCCGAAAGCGCCGAAATGAAGCGGCGAGGAGGAGGCGCCGGGACCGCCATTGAAGGCGAACAGCACCGGCCGGGACGGATCCTCGGGCAGCTTGATGTAGCTGGTGGCCGAGATGGTCGCCAAGGGCCGTCCGGCCGCGTCGGCGAGCGGCGTTTCGGCGAAGATGGCCTCGTAGGACAGCGTGCGACCGCCGAGGACGATCTCATGGCGGGTCGCCACCGCCCCCTGGATCGCCCCGGCGATTTCAGGGACCGGCGCGGGTGCCGCGAAACACGGCAACGCCGCGACAGCCAGCAGGCCCAACAGAAGTCCGCGCATGCCCGTCACTCCTCGTCGTCGGCGCCAAAGCCGCTGCGCGACAGAGGCTCGTCATTGCGCGCCGGCGCCAGGCTCGCCGCCTTCAGCGGCGGGGCCGCCGCGAAGGGGCGGATGCCATACACGCGGTAGATTTCGTCCGGGTAGTAGATCACCCCGTCCTGCATCACCAGGCGGATCTGGTGCAGCGCGCCGATATCCTGGGTCGGATCGCCGGGCACCAGGAAGAAATCGGCCACCTTGCCCCGTTCGAGGCTGCCATAATCCTGGTCGCGGTGGAGATAAGCGTCGCAGTCATAAGTCGCGATGCGCAACACCTCCGCCGGACTCAACCCAGCCTTCACATAGAGCTCCAGCTCGCGATGCAGCGGAAAGCCGATATTGTTGTCGGTGCCGGGCCACAGCTTGATGCCCTCCTTGTGCAGCATCGTCACCGTCTCGAGCACCTTGGCGAAAGCCGCGTCGTAGCGGGCCTCCTCGGCGGTGTCCTTGAAGGAAACGTAAGAGCGCTTGTGATAGCGCAAGTAACCGATCGGCATATGGTCGAGATAGGCGACGGCATTGTCCGGTACCTGGCCGGCCCGGCTCTCCATCAATTGCTCGACGATCGACAGCGTGGTGTCGAGGCCGACATCGCGGCTCTTCATCAACGCCACCGTATGGCGCACCTTGTCCGCGCCGAGATCGAGATCGGCGGCCCGGGCCAGGGCGGTCAGCCGCAGCGGGGTGCGCGTATCCTCGCCCGGCACGAGCAGCCAGCCCAGCATCAGCTGATTGACGTGGGTGACCTCGTCATAGCCGGCCTCGATCATCTGATCGGGGGTGGCGAAGGCGGGAACATGGCCGACGGTGCGCAGTCCCAACTTCCTTGCCTCGGCCGACAGCGGCGCGACCCAGTCGGGGTTCATCGAATTATAGATCTTGATCTGGTTGAAGCCGCGATCGGCGTACCAATGGACCGCCTTCAACCCGTCCTCCAGCGTCTCCGGGATGATGCCGAAACGCGCCGAATAGGGACTGCGGCCCTCGAGGAAGCCGGAGGCGATGATATGGGGGCTCGGGATCTCGCCGCGCTCTGCGCCGTCCATCAACTGACGGAGTTTGGGATTGTTGTTGCCGAGGTCGCGGACCGACAGCACGCCGGCGGCGATGTTGAGCGGGCCGCTCCATAGATAATCATGGGCGTGCATGTCATGCAGGCCGGCGACCAGCGAGCCGCCCTCGCCGTCGATCACCGCCTCGCCATCCGGCGCCGGGGCGTCCGCCGCCTCGATCGTGGTGATCCGGCCGCGATAGACCACCACCGATCTCGGTTCGCTCATCGCCAGGCTGTGAGGATCGAACAGGCGGACATTGCGGATCCGCACCGGCGCGTCGACGGGGTGCGCGGTCTGCTTCTGCACGGCGCGCAGCCGCTCCAGATCGATCTCCTCGCCGAGCGAGCGCAGGGCGGCGTAATCCTTCTCGAAGCCCTGGCGCACCACGACGTCGTCGCTGAGCACGGCGAACAGCCCACCTTTGCGGTCGAGCAACAAGAGCTGAGGCGTGAGCTCGATGCCGCTCAAATAATAGGCGTCGAGCGCCTGGCCGTCGAAGACGAGCGAACGCGCCTTCTCCAGCCTCAATGTGCCGGTGGGCAAGACGTCGAGGCTGTGATTCGGCGCCTTCAATAGGGCTCGGGCATAAAGGCCGAGCGCCCAGGGGCTGCCGTCATTGGCGATGTAGAGACGCGGATGCGCCGCCGCGGTCTCGCCCTGATCGGCCTGGCTGACCCAGTGTTCGACGCCGCCTCGCCATTGCAGGGCCTCATGCACCGCCCCACCCATCAGCGAATTGCCGTCGATTGCCCAAGCCACCGGCAGTCCGTCGCCGCCCAGCGTGAGATGCTCCTTATGCCTGGGCCCGCGGCCATTGTTGCTGACCGCATAGTCGATATCGCGATCGGCGCCCTTGGCGGAAACCGTCACATGGCCGACCGTCTCGCCATTGGCCATGATCGACAGGCTTTCCTCCGCCTGGATCGCGGCGCTCCACAGCGAAGCGGCAAGGAGGGCGGCGAGTGTTATACGCATGATGGTCGGCTTCTCCGAAATCGACGATGAGGAGAGCCTAACCGCCTTTGCCGGGTTTTTCTTATCGGCTTTGCCCGAACGGCACCGGGTTTCGGCATTTTCATGCGCCATGTGGCAGTTCTGTGAAAAATTAGCCCCAAGAGCCGATCAATCGCGGCGAGAACGCAAAGAAATGCCGTTTCGACCTGATTAACCTTGGGTGAGATGGGCCGTAACGGCCGGGGACTTCACTTCGGGGGTAAGGGTATGCTTGGACTTTCGATTCGCGGCCGCTTGGCGGCCTCCACCATTCTTGGCGGATTGGCGGCGCTCTGTACGCAGGCCGCCCATGCCGACGAACCGACCTCCGACGATATCGCGACGATCACCGTCACCGCCGAGAAGACCAGCCAGCGGCTGATCGACGTCCCCGCCTCGGTCGCGGTGGTCACCGCCGATTCGCTGGCGCAGGAGAACGAGACCCAGCTGCGCGACTATTACGCCCAGGTCCCGGGCCTGCAGATCAGCTCGCAGGGCGGCGGCCGCTCCACGGTGGCGATCCGTGGCATCACCGCCGGCGCCGGCAACAATCCGACCGTGGGCTTCACCATCGACGACGTGCCGATCGGCGCCAGCACCGGCGGTGGCCTCGGCGACACCGTCATCCCCGACCTCGATCCGTCGATCCTCAGCCAGGTGGAGGTTCTGCGCGGGCCGCAGGGCTCGCTCTATGGCGCGGCCAGCATGGGAGGCCTGATCCGGTACGTCACCGCAGCTCCCGATCTCGAGAAATATTTCGGCCAGGTCTCGGTTTCCGGCACCAGCTCGGACAGCGGCCAGTTCGGCGGCGGGACCCGCGGCTCGGTCAACATCCCGCTGGTCGACGACCAGTTGGCCTTGCGCGCCAGCGCCTTCTACCGTATCGATCCCGGCTATATCGACAACCCGCAGACCGGCCAGTCCAACGTCAACATGACCCGCACCGAAGGCGGGCGTGCCGCGCTGCTCTGGCAGATCACCCCGGACGTGACCTATGAAGTCGCCGGCACCTTGCAGCATTCGACCACGGGCGGATCATCGGGCGAGGACTTCAATTTCGACCGCTCCACACCCTATGGCAATTACGAGCAGGCGCAGATGCCGGGAACCGGCCTCGGCTATACGAATATGGAAATCGTCAACGCCAATCTGAACGCCGACCTGGGCTTCGCCAAATTCACCTCGGTCACCGCCTACAGCAGCTCCATCTTCAACGGTCCCCAGGACGTCACCCACGTCTTCGGCCGCTATCTGCCCTATTTCTTCCCGACGGAGGCGATTCCCTCGATCGGCATCGGCATCTATAATTTCTACAAGACGGCCCGAAGCTCGCAGGAATTCCGCCTCGCCTCCGAGGGCGAGAACCGCGTCGACTGGATGGTCGGCCTCTTCTACGACAATGAATTCAACAACAATCTGCAGCGGGTCTATACGGCCTATGCCGCCACCGGCCAGGAATTCGGCTTCCCGGCTCTCTATTCGACCTGGACGCCGGGCCGCTATCAGGAATATTCGACCTTCGGCTCGGCCACCTGGCACGCCACCGATAAATTGGACGTGGAAGTGGGCGGCCGCCTGAGCCGCGAGTTCCAGTACGGCGTCAACGACTATAACGGCATCCTGAACGGCGGCGAGACCTACTCGAACGACGAATCGACCACCAATGTCGGCACCTGGTCGGTCACGCCCCGCTACCAGATCACCCAAGACATGATGGTCTACGCCAAGGCCGCAACCGGCTTCCGTCCCGGCGGCCCGAACGCCGCTCCCGGCGAAGCGGTGTCCTATGGCAATGACCGCACAACGGATTACGAGGTGGGCTACAAGACCGATTTGTTCGACCACAAGCTGTCCATCGACGCGGCGATCTACGACATCGAATGGAGCCAGATCCAGCTCGAGGCCACCTCGCCCACCGGCTTCTCCTTCATCAAGAATGGCGGCGGCGCGCGGAGCGACGGCGGCGAGCTGAGCGTCACCGCCAAGCCCGTACAGGGACTGACCGTCGTCGCCACCGCGGGCTATACCGACGCCACCCTGACCGAGAATGTGGACAGTTCGGGACTCTACGGCCTCAAAGGGCAGCGTCTGCCCTATTCGGCGCGCCTGACCGGCGGCCTGTCGGCCGACCAGCATTTCGCCGTCACCGACGATTTCGACGGGTTCGTCGGCGCTACTTTCTCCTATATCGGCGGACGTTTCTCCGACTTCCCGGTCAATGAGGGCGGACAACGCTTCTACATGCCCTCCTACGAGACCCTCGACCTCCGCGCCGGTCTCGATCACGAGAATTGGAGCATGAGCATTTACGGCAAGAACATCACCAACGCGATCGGCCTGCTGTCGGGCGGCCCGCTCGACACCATCGCCCAGGTCGGCCTCTATCATGGCGGCGTCATCGCGCCGCGGACCCTCGGGGTGAATTTCTCGCACAATTTCTGAACGGCCAAGATTCCCCGGTCCGTTCAGGCCCCGGAACGTTCGCCGTTCCGGGGCCTATCTTTTTGAGCTCACATCGCCGAGCGGATCAGCGCCCGGACGTCGTCGGCGAAAGCCTTGGAAGTACCGCCGACATAGAGCATGTGGCCGGACTCGTACGTGCGGAAGGTCACGCGATCGGACGGCAGGCCGGCCTGCTCGATCTCGTGGCGCGCCAGGGCCGGCGAGGTCACCATGTCGTAATAGCCACTCGCCACCAGGACCTGGAGCTTGCCGCCGCGCCGCATGGCGGTGGCGAGATCCTGGGCGAAGCTCTGGCCGGGCGGAACCTGGGCGCGGTCCCAGTTCCATTTGTCGAGCAGGCCCCGCCAGGTGATCGGGTAATAGGGCCGGTCCATCCGCACCCCGAGATCGTTACTCAGCTCGTCATGGAAGGCCGCGACGAAGCCCGGCACATACTGGCCCATGGCCGGATCGTCGGCGACCGGCTCATGTCCGTCATGGGCGAGAGGCAAGGTGTAGCGGCTGTCATAGAGACCGATGTCGCTGCCGCGATCGGCCAGCAGCTTCCGGGCGAAACCATCGTTCGACAGCTTGAGATCGGCGGGAATCTGCTCGACCGGCAGGCCGATATAGGCGGCCAGCCTGGCGGCGACGGCCTTGCGGGTCTCGTCCGCCAGCGTCCCCGCCGCCGCCTGATGCAGCGCGGAGCGATAGTCGGTCTCGGCGAAGCGGCTCACCTCGTCGTAATACTCGGCCAGCGAGCGGCCGGCGCGATCGATACGGCCGTGATACCAGGCGGCGGCGGCATAGCAGGGCGCCGCCAGGGCGGCGCTGGCCTCCTTGTCTTCGTCGCTGGGAGCGTGGGGGTTGCCCGCCAGCGTGGTGCCGAGCAGGATGATGCCGTTGAGCGTGATGCCCCGCATCACCCCGTTATAGGTCGGACCGCCCATCAGGGCGCGCGGCAGCAGGGCGGCGCGGGTGCTGCCATAGCTCTCCCCCATGACGAATTTGGGCGAATTCCAGCGCCCGTTGCGCGACAGCCAGAGATCGATGAACTGGGCGACGGAGTCGGCATCCTCGTCATAGCCATAGAAATCCTCCGCCTTGCCCTTGCCGACGATACGGCTGAAGCCGGTGCCGATCGGATCGATGAAGACGATGTCGGCGACATCGAGCAGGCTGTCGGGATTATCCACTGCCGGATAGGGCGGCACGACGCTGGGATTGACCCCGCTGCCGAGCAGCACCTGCTTCGGTCCGACCACCCCCATCTGCAACCACAGCGAGGAGGAGCCCGGCCCGCCATTGAAGACGAACAGCACCGGCCGGCGCGGATCGACCGGACCATCCTTGACATAGGCGAAGCTGAACAGGCTACCGATCGGCTCCCCGGCGCGGTCGGTGAGATAGGTCTCCCCGGCGGTGACCGTGTAGGCGAGCGGGGCTCCGCCGATGGTGGCCTTATGATGGGTGACGAACTGGCGCGGCGCCGGCAGGCCGGGGAAGGCCAAGGCGGCGGCCGGTTCGGCGGCCCCGGCCATCGGCGGCTGCAGGGCGATCAGAAGGGCGAAGGCGGAAGCGAACAGACGGCGCGGCATGATATCCCCTTGACGAAACCTGTTCCGAGAGTAGCCGAGAGGGCGGAAATTTCTTTGCGAATATCGGTGAATTTCCGGCGGCGTTATGCACCCGACCGCGAAGTTGAGGGCATGATTGCATTCAACTTCCGCGCTCTTCGCATCATCTTGCCGAGATGACGTCACTCCACCGGGGGAAGTAATGAAAAAGATCATCGCCGCGGGCCTGAGCGCCCTGCTCGCCACGGCCGCCGTCGCCGCCGAACCGTCGGACCTCGCTATCGTCCTGAAACCGGCCGCGGAGGATGCCCGGCATCTCGTTCCCTTCCTCGATGTCGCGATCACCCTCTCGGCCCTTCCGGCCAGCCCGAGCCAATCTTTGCTGCGCCTTGCCCTGGTCTCCAGCAACGTCCAGACCTCGGCCGACCGGATCGAGGCGCTCAAGGCCCGGGATAAGAGAGGCGAGCTGGCGCTCACTACCCATGACGATCCAGCCGGACCGTCGGCGCAGCGCCATTGGACCGCGGCGCGGCGGGTGGAGGGCCCTCTCACCCTTACCTACCGAATCCTGGTCACCAATCAGCCAAACCCGCGCGGCGCCGCTCCGCCGCTCGAAATCCGCAGCGACGAAGGCGGCGTTTCCGCCGCTGGCAGCACCTTCCTGATTTTGCCGGAAAACCAGCAATCCTACCGGGTGAAACTGACTTGGGACCTGTCCGCCGCGGGTCCCGGAGCGATGGCGGCCTCGTCGCTCGGGATCGGCAACGCGGCGCCGGCCGAACCGCTTTCCCCCGATGCGCTGGACCAGACCTTCTTCATGGCGGGCGCGATCCATCTTTATCCGGACCAACCGCATCACGGCGGCTTCTTCTCCGCCTGGCAGGGCACGCCGCCTTTCGACGGCGCCGCGCTGATGAGCTGGACCGAAACCCTTTACGGCAAGGATCTCGGCTATTTCCATGCCGACGGCGCCCCGCCCTACGGCGTGTTCCTGCGCACCAATCCGATCAATGCCGGCGGCGGGGTCGAGTTGGACCATTCCTTCATCGGCACCTATGACGGCAAAACCGATATCGGGCAGTTCAAATTCACCCTCTCCCACGAGATGGTCCATAGCTTCGCGGGCCATCTCGACGAGCCGGAGGCGCTGCTCTATTCCTGGTATTCGGAAGGGCTCGCGGTCTATTACCAGAACCGCCTGCCGCTGCGCGCCGGGCTGATCACGGAGGATGAGTTCCTCAAGGATTTCAACGTCACCGCCGGCCGCTATTACACCGACGCCCTCAACGACACCCCCAACGACCAGATCCCCCAGCGTTTCTGGGCCGACACCCGAATTCGCGTCCTGCCCTATGATCGCGGCGCGCTCTATTTCGCCACGCTCGACGATGCTGTGCGCAAGGCGTCCGGAAACAAGCGCTCGCTCGACGATCTGGTGCTGGCCATGCTCGACCGCCAGCGCCACGGCGGGAAGATGGACTTCGCCGCCTGGAAAGACATCCTCGGCCGGGAACTCGGCGAACCCGGATTGACCGCGCTCCAGGATATGCTCGACGGCCGCCTGGTGCTGCCCGGCGCGGACGCGTTCGGCCCCTGCTTCACCCGGACCACGGCGCCGCTCCGCCGCTACGAGCTGGGCTTCGCTCCGGAGGTGCTGGTCCAGCCCAAACGTATCGTTCATGGCCTGGTCGCCGGCTCGAGCGCGGAAGCGGCGGGCCTGCGCGATGGCGACGAGATCGTAAAGCCGATCCCACAGGACGCTCTTCAGGCCGATCAGCAGGCCACCCTGACTTTGCAGGTGCGCCGCGACGGCAAGGACTTCGCAATCACCTATCTGCCGCGCGGCGAGACAGTGCCGGCCTACCAATGGATCCGCACCGGCACGGCGGGCTGTCGTTCCTGAGCCCTTGGAGAGCGCGATGAAGAAGCCGAATGCGCGGCCTACAAGCCGCGGTGTCATCATCGTCTCCATTGTCTGCATGATTGCATATCCTCAAGACGAGGCGGACGCGTCCGATGTGACATGAGCGCGTAATTTCGCTAGAACAGGCCCCGACATGTCCGAACCCAGACTCAAATCCAAACTCTCCGTGATGGCCGCCGTCCGCCTCAGCCAGAGCCGCGGCCTGTTCGCCACGATCGCGCGCAAGGGCGACGAGGATGCCGGCGCGATCCTGGTGAAGCAGAACCTGCTGGGCGGCGGTTTCCGCGTGCTGACCCAGGTCCGCTCGATCGAGGGCAAGCTCGGCTGGATGGCCGGCACCGGCGTGGAGCCGGTCGAGGAAGCGGCGGCGGATTCCTATATAGCCCGTCAGGTCGACCGCGACTTTGATATCTGGGTGGTCGAGATCGAGGACCGGGAAGGCCGCAATCCGTTCGAGGAGTCAGGCACAAACAGGTAACTAGTTGAGGAAGCCTCGGCACGCTCCCATATCGGCGGAAGACCCGTCCTGAGGAGAGCGTTTTGGCCCGTCTGCCCGCGATTTTCGTCACCCATGGTGGCGGCCCCTGTTTCTGGATGACTTTTCCGGAGCCGCTTGGCCCGCGCGCATTCGAGAAACTGGGCCACTATTTTTCCGGACTGGTCGCTTCCCTGCCCGAACGCCCCAAGGCGGTGCTGATCGTTTCGGCTCATTGGGAAGAAGCCCAAGCCACCGTCAGCACGGCGCCGCGGCCGGGCATGCTGTTCGATTATTACGGCTTCCCGCCCCACACCTATGAACTGAACTATCCGGCGGCCGGATCCCCGGCCCTGGCGGCCAAGGTCGAGGAATTGCTGAAAACAGCCGGCATCGCCTGCGGCACCGACGACCAGCGCGGCTTCGACCATGGCGTCTTCGTGCCGATGCTGATGATCGATCCCGATGCGGCTCTGCCCGTGACGATGCTGTCGCTGCGCAAGGACCTCGATCCGGCCCATCATCTCGCCATCGGCCAGGCGCTGGCCCCGTTGCGCGACGAGGGCGTGCTGATCATCGGCAGCGGAAGCAGCTTTCACAATCTGCGCACCTATTTCAACGGCGCGCCCGAAGAGGCGGCGGAATTCGACCGCTGGCTGACCGAGACGGCGACGATGGCGGAGGGGCGCGAGAAGCGCCTGATGGATTGGAAAGCCGCGCCGTCGGGGCGCGCGAGCCATCCGCGCGAGGAGCATCTGCTGCCCCTGATGGTGGCGGCTGGCGCCGCGCAAGGCGAGGCCGGCCATCTTGCCTTTCACGACCTGATCGGCGGCAAGCCGATGTCAGGATTTTCCTTCGGCTGAGGCCCTGCTACAAAGGAGCAGGGCGGCAGGGGGAATTTCCGTGAAGATTTGCATCAGGGCGCTGGTCTGCGTGGGCTCGTTGGCACTGTATGGCTGCACCGGCGGAGGGGCCGGCACGGACACTCAAACCGACCAGGATGGGCAGATCTTCGTCGCCAAGCCGGGCTTGGCCAGGCTCTATATCATTCACGGCTCGGCGAAGACGACCGAAACCGACTCAGGCTACGCACCCTCTCCGAGGACCAATCTGCAGGCGTTGGCTGGTCTGACCGGGGCGCTGGTGAAGATAGCGATCGATTCGGATCAGGCGCCCATAATCGACCCTACGGACCCGGACGCTCAGTACATTCATCTCAACCCCCGGATCGCGGAAGACTATTCCTTGAACGGGAAAAGGCTCGGCAAGATCAGATATGGCGAGTATTTCGCCCTGGATCTGCCCGCCGGACATTACGCGGTCAGCGCCTTTCAGGTGCGCGCGGCGGGGACCGAACCTTTCGACCAGACCGTCATCGATCTCCAGCCAGGCCAGGTCGCCTATCTCTACAGCTCGATGTGGGTAAGCAGCCATGCCAAGAGCACCGAGCTGGTCGTGTGCGACGCCGCCTGCCAGCCTCTCGTCCTGGCCAGCCAGCGGGTCGCCGTCCCCTGACCTCAGTTCGGTTCAGGACAGCTGGCGACCAGCTCGGCCCGGCTGAGCTTGCCGTCATGGTCCTTGTCGAGATCGGTGAAGATCTCATTGGCCTGGGCCACGAAATCCTCGCGGCTGACCTTGAAGGACAGGCTCTTGTCGGCCGACATCACCGGATCGACGACGTCCGCCGGGATCTGACTGGCGCGGATCTTGGGCTGGACGTAATTGTCGCCGACACGCTTATTACGGTGCATCTGGGTGTCGGCCGAGGGCTGGTTGGGCGGCAGGGACGGGTCGGGGCCGACAGTCCCGTCCTCGTCCAGCGCCGCGCGGTAATCCGACAATTCCGACGGGGTGATGAAGCCGTCATGGTCGAGATCCATGGCGTCGAACTGGGCATTGGCGTCGGCCACCAGCGTCTCGCGGGTAAGGCTGCCGCCATGGGCCGCGGCGATACGGTCCCACCAGCCGCCCAGGGCTTCCGGGCATTTCGGCGCATCCTTGGCGCCGGTACTCAGAATCTCGCCATTGGGGCTGAAAACCGGCCGCGGACGGTTGGACCGGTCGTGATGAGACGAACAAGCGGCCATGGCGAGCAGAGTCGCCATGGCCGCGATCGAGGAGACGCGATGCCGCATCCCTTACTGCGGGGCCGGCATGTTCGGGGGCGGAGCCATCGCGCCGGGCGGCGGCGCATAAGCCGACGGCGGCGGCGGGGCATAGACCGCCGGGGGAGCGGCATAGACCACCGGCGGCGGGGGAGCCACATAGACCGGCTGCTGCACCACCGTCACCGGATGATGGATGACGACCTGCTGCACCACATTGCCCTTCGAGGTCATGCAGGCGGCATAGGCGTTGTTATAGCGGACCTGGAGCGTCTGGCCCTCGCGCGAGGATTCGCCCGCGCCGATCGCCGTGCCGGCGCCTCCGCCGACAGCGGCGCCAACCGCGGCGCCATGGCCACCGCCAGCCGCGGCCCCCAGGCCGGCGCCGAGCGCCGCGCCGAGCAGCGCCGCGCCAACCGCCTTGCCGTTAGCGTCGTCGGCCTCGTTGGCGACCTGGCTATGCGCGTAATCCTCGCAATAGGCCTGGTCGGCCTGGAACACCTGGAACGGCTTGTTGTTCGGCGGCACGACCTGCACCGTCGGATGGGTCGGGGTGCTGGCGCATCCCGTCAGAGCCAGGGCGGCGATCAGGCCCGCCGAGGTGAATTTCACCGATTTCATTTCCTTACCTCTCCTCAATTACTGCGGCGCGACCGGAGCCGGCGGAGCATAACCTTGCGGCGGAG
>Ga0302314_10001185_pt1 | contig 48858 bp, 46 predicted proteins | sample III_Palsa_N2_3_FD_200533 | JGI IMG/M metagenome (GOLD analysis project Ga0302314, IMG submission 200533) | Peat permafrost microbial communities from Stordalen Mire near Abisko, Sweden - III_Palsa_N2_3 | ecosystem: Environmental > Terrestrial > Soil > Palsa > Peat permafrost | place: Sweden...
GCTGGACGCCCTGGAACAGCTGAAGGCTACCGGCAACTCGCTGTTCGTCATCGAACACGACCTCGAGGTGATGCGACGGGCACAATGGCTGGTGGAAGTCGGACCCGGCGCCGGTTCCCACGGCGGCCGGATCATCTTCAGTGGCCCCCCCGCGGGGCTGCGCGAAGTGGCCGACTCGGCAACCCGACCGTATCTGTTCGCAGCAGTGCGACGTCAGACCCGTACGCCGCGCACTCCACAGGGATGGCTGCAGCTGACCGCCGTCACACGCAATAACCTGCGCGGGGTCGATGTGGCAATTCCGCTAGGGGTATTCACGGTGGTGACCGGCGTGTCCGGAGCCGGCAAGTCCAGCCTGGTGAGCAGCGCCCTGACGGACCTAATGGCGGATCGGTTGGCCGGAGCAAGGGCAGCGACACAGGACGAACCCACCGATGAACCCCCGCAACAGGAACTTGAGGCGACGCGCGGGACGCTCGCGGGCGACGACGCCCTGATTCGGCGGGTCGTCGCCATCGATCAGAAGCCCATCGGTCGCACCCCGCGGTCAAACGTGGCGACCTATACGGGGCTCTTCGACGAAGTAAGGCGTCAATTTGCGGCCACGCGACTGGCCAGATCACGGCATTACCCCGCGGGCCACTTTTCCTTCAATGTCGAGGGTGGGCGCTGTCCGGTCTGTAGCGGTGAGGGGTTCGTGAGCGTCGAGCTGCTGTTCATGCCGAGCGTCTATGCCCCCTGCTCCGCCTGTGGGGGAACGCGCTACACCGAAGCGACGCTGCAGGTGCTGCTGCGTGAGAAGAGTATTGCGGAGGTACTGGCCATGAGCGTGGATCAGGCCAGCCGGTTCTTTGAGGACTCCCCCGCCATTCACCGACCGTTGCAGCTCCTGCAGGCGATCGGCCTCGGCTATCTGACCCTGGGCCAGCCGGCAACGGAACTATCTGGAGGCGAGGCGCAACGCGTTAAGCTGGCAACGGAACTGCAGCGAGTCCCCCGAGGTGCCACGCTGTACGTCATCGACGAGCCGACAGTGGGTCTGCACCCGGCGGATGTCGATAAACTGATGATCCAGCTTGAAGCCTTGGTACAGGCCGGCAATACGGTCGTCGTCGCCGAACATGACATGCATGTGGCGGCCGCAGCAGACTGGATCATCGACCTCGGTCCCGGTGCCGGCGATGCGGGCGGCCGGATTGTCGCGACCGGGACGCCGAGTACCATTGCGGCTCACCCCCGCAGCAAAACCGCACGGTACCTGGCGCCGCTCGTGGGCGGGGCCTGAGTTGCGCTAAGCCCGTGGGCGATCAGTGCGCGTCTTCTTGGACTTCGGCGTTTCCGATTTCCCTGTCCCTGGAGCGGCCGTGTCGCGATGCATCTGCGCCAGCGTCGAGTCCGGAACCACGCGCGTCATTGCGGCTCGCAATTTGTTGGCAACGCCGGCGACGACCTCCAGCCTACCGTCCATCATGGCATCGAAACCATTCCGAGCGACCTCGGCGGCACTCATCTTCTCCGAAGTGCCGAACCTTGGTGTCCATCATATCCGCGCGCTCGAAAAAGTCGGTCTCCGTGGCTCCTGGCATCAGGCAGGTCACGGTAACGCCGGTATCCTTAAGCTCGTTGCTGAGCGCAACGGAGAAGGAGTCGAGGAATGCCTTGGAGCCATTGTAGACTGCCTGGAAGGTACCGGGCATCAGACCGGCAACGGAGCCGGTAATGAGTATCCGGCCTTGCCGTCGCGCACGCATATCTGACCCCACGGCATGAATAAGCCGCACCGTTCCGTCAACGTTGGTGTGAATGACTCTCAGGGCCTCGTTCAGGTCCTGATCAAGGAAGGCGTGCCAGTTCAAGACCGATGCCAGTGGAGGCGCCCGTGACGACTGCCAGCTGGCGGGGAATTGGGTTCATGATGGCTCCTGCGGATCAGCGGACGATAATGATTTGCCTTGCGTGGATAGCAAAGAACGGCTGCCGCGACCCCGCCAGCCGCGCTGCACCTGAACGCACGCCAGACGGCACCGACGCCCGCTACGCATGCCAGTGGAGTTTCCCTACAGTCACATGGCGCTTGGGAGTCATTGCGGATTGTCGACGGGGCGAAGAAGCTGCGTCTCACCAGCTCTGTAGCTCTGCGAGGATGCCGTGATGAATGAAAGGATCAGCGATACTGAGGATATCGTCCACGCGGAGCATCTTGCCGCACGGCCAGGTGACGTACTCGTGGGCCGCAGCGTGACCATTGACCGGCCACGCGAGGAGCTCTACGCCTTTTGGCGCAATTTTGAGAATCTGCCGAAGTTCATGCACAACATCCTGCGTGTGACGGCGCTCGATGCCACCCATTCACGTTGGCTGGTGGCAGCTCCGGCCGGCAAGAGCGTCGAATGGCCCTCCGCGATAACAGTGGACGAACCCGGGCACATGATCGCCTGGGAGTCGGAGGAAGGCGCAAGCATCCGCAACAGCGGAGTGGTCGAATTCAAGGACTCTCCCGAACGGCGCGGCACAGTCGTGACGGTCACTCTTTCGTATGATCCCCCTGGCGGTACGGTCGGGCAGCTGATCGCGAAGCTTTTTCACAAGGAGCCGAAGATCCAGGCGCGCCGCGACCTGCGGCGGTTCAAGCAGCTGATGGAAACCGGCGAAGTCGCCACCGCTGCGCCTCCCTATGCCGCGCCTCGCGCCTGAGCGTCCTACCTCGTTTGTACATTCGCAGGAGCACCAAGCGATGCGCGCACTGACCTGGCACGGCAAGCATGATGTTCGGGTGGACACGGTTCCGGACCCCCGAATCGTCAATCCCCGGGATGCCATTATCCGGATTACATCCACGGCAATCTGCGGTTCAGATCTGCACCTTTACGATCACACGATCCCGACCCTGAAGAGCGGGGACGTGCTGGGTCATGAGTTCATGGGTGAAGTGGTCGAGGTCGGTCCGGGAAACACCAAACTGCGGGTCGGGCAGCGTGTGGTCGTACCCTTCGTTATCGCCTGCGGGGGCTGTTTTTTCTGCAAGAACCTGCAGTTTGCCGCCTGTGACAACTCCAATCCCGCAGAATCCGCTGACATGTCGGAGTTTCTCTACGGCTATCCCATGACCGGAGCCTTCGGATACTCGCACCTCACGGGAGGCTATGCGGGCGGGCAGGCCGAATTTGCCCGAGTGCCCTACTCTGACATCGGGCCCATCGTCGTTCCGGAAGGTATCGAGGATGAGAAGGTCCTGTTCCTGTCAGATATCCTGCCGACCGGCTGGATGGCCGCGGTCAATTGCGACATCAAGCCTGAAGAGATAGTGGCCGTATGGGGATGCGGGCCCGTAGGGCTGTTCGCGATCCAGAGTGCCTTCGCCCTGGGCGCCCACCGCGTCATCGCCATTGACCACTATCCGCACCGGCTTGCGCTGGCCCGATCGATGGGCGCGGAAACCATTAATTTCGCAGAGTCGAATGTGCGCGAGGCGCTCGTGGAGATGACCGGCGGCATCGGTCCGGACGCCTGCATTGATGCGGTGGGGATGGAGAGCCATGGCTTTACCGCCGATAGCGTGCTGGACAAGGTGAAAGCGTCGATCAAGCTCGTCACCGACGAGACCCACGGGTTGCGACAGGTCATTATCGCCTGCCGCAAGGGTGGGCGCATATCGATTCCCGGTGTCTATGGCGGTGTGACCGACAAGTTCCCGATCGGCGCGATGATGGAGAAAGGACTCACCATCAGGAGCGGCCAGACACACGTACAGAAGTACATGCCGGACCTGCTGAAGCTCATCCTGGCGGGCAAGCTGGATACGACCTTTCTGATTTCCCATCGCCTGCCGCTGGAGGAAGCCCCTGAAGGCTACAAGATGTTCAAGGAAAGACAGAATGAAGTCACCAAAGTGGTTCTGAAACCGGCCGGCATTGTTCGGCACTAGCCATCGATCGCTTCGGAGGAGCCCCGCCCAAAATGACTTCCCAACTTTAGAATGGCCAAGAAGACCAGTGACTGGTTCGTGGAGCGCCTGCGCGAATGGGGCGTCACGCGCATCTACGGCTATTCCGGGGATGGGATCAACGGCGTGTTGGGCGCGCTACAACGCGCGGAGAGGACGGCAGACGCCATAGAGTTCATCCAGGTGCGTCATGAAGAGATGGCCGCCTTCATGGCAAGCGGACACGCGAAATTCACCGGCGAGTTGGGGGTGTGTCTCGCGACCGGCGGTCCGGGGGCAACGCATCTGCTCACCGGCCTCTACGATGCGAAACTGGATCACGTCCCGGTGCTGGCCATTGCAGGCCAGGCCGAAGCAACCGTCCGCGGCGCGAGTTACCAGCAGGAGCTGAACCTGGACCGCTCCTTTACGGATGTCGCCGAGTTCGTTCAGGAAGCCGGTACGGCCATCCAGGTCAGACACCTCACGGATCGTGCGATTCGGACTGCCATTGCGAAAAATGCCGTCTCGGTGATCATTCTGCCCAAGGACATCCAGGACGAGCCCTGGCGGGATCCGCCCCATGCACATGGCTTCACCCGCTCAGGTCCGGGTTATTCCCGGCCTCGAGTGGTCCCCCAGGATCTGGATCTGATCGAGGCCGCACGAATACTCAATCAGGGAAAACGGGTTGCGATCCTGGTGGGCGCCGGCGCCAGAAAGGCTGCGAAGGAAGTGATCGAGGCGGCGACGGTGCTTGGTGCTGGAGTCGCAAAGGCCCTCCTGGGCAAGGATGTGTTGCCCGATGACCTGCCTTTCGTGACCGGGGCAATCGGCCTGCTGGGGACGAAGCCCTCGTACGACCTGATGATGAAGTGCGATACGCTGCTGCTGATCGGCACCGGCTTCCCGTGGTCCGAGTTTCTGCCGAAGGATGGCCAGGCGCGGGCCGTACAAATTGATATCGATGCGGCAATGCTGGGGCTGCGCTACCCCGTCGACGTGAATCTGCACGGCGATGCGACCGAAACGCTGCGCGCGCTCCTGCCTCTTCTCAAAGCGAAGCAGGACCGAAGTTGGCACGACTCCGTCATTGCCGGTGTCAAGGACTGGTGGCGCATCGTCGAAGAGCGCGCCATGTCACCTGCCAATCCGGTGAACCCGCAGCGCGTCATATGGGAAATGTCCGCCGCACTGCCTGCCGATGCCATGGTAACGAGTGACTCCGGGACCAGCGCGCCATGCTATGCCGTCTATTACCGGCTGAAAAAGGGTCAGCGGGGCACCCTGTCCGGAGGACTCGCCTCGATGGGCGCGGCGGTTCCGTTTGCCATCGCGGCGAAGTTCAGTCAGCCCTCACGGCCGGTCGTTGCGCTGGTCGGCGATGGCGCGATGCAAATGAACAACATGGCCGAGCTGATCACGGTGCAGAAATACTGGCGTCAGTGGGCGGATCCGCGGTTCGTCGTGTGCGTGCTCAACAACGAAGACCTGAATGAGGTGACCTGGGAGCAGCGGATCATGGAAGGCAACCCCCGCTACGAGAGTACCCAGTCCCTGCCGAATGTACCCTATGCGAAATTTGCCGAACTGATCGGGCTCAAAGGTATCTATGTGGACCGTCCCGACGCGTTGCCCATGGCCTGGGCCGAGGCACTTGCCGCCGATCGCCCCACCGTCCTGGAGGTAAAGACTGATCCCAACGTACCGCCCTTGCCCCCCCATATCACCCTCAAGGAGGCCAGGGGATTCCTATCGGCAATGGGTAAAGGTGACTCCGGACTGCTGACCACCCTCGGCAATGCGGCCCACGGCTTGATCGATAAACTCGTACCGCGAAAGTAGCAGCCGCTGGCCCTACCTCATCGGGTTGAAGTCAGAAAGTGCACGGCCAGCACCACTGCCATCACCGCGATGACGAGATTGAGGATCACAGCGTGACGCAGCCGGTGTCCGGGCGGCGCCTGCAGCGACCGGGCTATGTTGGAGAAATGCCGGGCCGATACGACCGCAACGACGGCACCGAGCATTAGCAGTGATACGCCCAGCCCAAGGGAGAACCAGCGCTGTGAACCATTGAGCGGGTCGTGGCTGTACATCTGCAGAAAAAGGCCAAATCGCTCCACCACGAAGCCGAATCCCATCAGCGCGATGGCATTGCGCTGCCAGGCCAGCAACGTCCGCTCGGCGGCGAACAGCACCCGCGGATCCGCATCTTCCGTCATTTGAACTGTCTCCGGGTCGAATGCGTACAGTATAGGCGCCCTCTTCATGCTGTATGGAAGTCGGACGGACCCCTGAGTAGCCCGTCACCCGTTCCCGTTATGATGCGGTCATGACGCAGCGAACCGGTAGCGCAAATCTTCCCCTGCACGGTGGTCGGGTGCCTGCGTGGTTGGCTACCCGGATGGCGGCGCTGGGAAGAGTGATCGCCGAGGCAATCGTGCATCATTACGGGCGCCCCGAGCTCCTGCGTCGCCTCGCCGATCCGTTCTGGTTCCAATCCTTCGGTGCCGTCATGGGAATGGACTGGCACTCCTCGGGAATAACGACCAGTGTCATTGGGGCACTGAAACGCGGCCTGGCGCCCATCCAGGGCGAACTGGGCATTTTCGTGTGCGGCGGCCGAGGCGCGCATTCGCGCCGCACCCCCACAGAACTGGTCGCAGTGGGTGAGTCGACCGGCCTGAATGCGGCGCCCCTGGTGCGGACCAGTCGCCTGGTGGCGAAGATTGACAGCGCCCTGGTGCAGGACGGCTACGAGCTTTATCTGCATGGCTTCTTCGTTACCCTCGAGGGGGACTGGTGCGTGGTGCAGCAGGGCATGAACCCCGAACGGCGCGAAGCGCGCCGCTATCACTGGGGCTCGGACCGGGTAGCCGGCTTTTTCGATGCACCCCATTCCGCCATCGAAGGCCGCAACGTCGGCCCGATCATCAATCTGACCGACCCCGGCGCCGCGGCGAACCGCAGCGCCGGTCTTGAACTGGTTCGCCAGGGCCCCGATCCCCTCATCACCGTGCTGCATCGGCTCGATAACTCCCGGCCCCAGACGCCGGACCTTTTCGAAACCGGGGAACCGACCCTGCCCGTGACCGGCGCCAGGCACCTGGTGATGCCGGCACATCATGACGTGCGTGCCGCTGACGTGGATCTCAGGCGACTGCATGCGACTCTCGCGGCCGCAGCGGACCGGGGACCGAAGGACTTCTCTGACCTGCTGCTGCTGCCCGGGATCGGCGCCAGAACCATCGCGTCCGTGGCGTTCGTGGCTGAAATCCTTCACGGAGCCCCCTGCCGATTCCGCGACCCCGCGCGATTCGCGCTCGCCCATGGTGGCAAGGACGGACATCCCTTTGCGGTACCGCTCAAGATCTACGATGAGACCCTTGGCGTGCTGAAACGGGCCGTCAGTCGCGCCAAACTCGGCAGGCACGAAACCCTCGAGGCGATCCGACGCCTGGATGAGCAGGCGCGCCGGGTCGATGAGGTGGTGGCTGGACCTTCCCTGGCCGACTACGTCGCCAGCGAGCGTGAACACTCCTCAGCGTACGGCGGCCGCACGGTATGAGCGGCGAGGCCTATGGACTGGGCGCTTCCATCATTCTTGCCACCACTGCGGTGGTGAGCCTGCTGGGACTGTATGCGGCTCCCGGGCTCATCGGGCTGGCTGCGTTTCGTCCCTATACGCTGTTCAGGAATGCGCAGTACTGGCGGCTTGTCAGCAGTGGCTTCGTCCACGCAAATCTCAGCCACCTGCTGTTCAATCTACTGACCTTTTACTTCTTCGCCTTCAGACTCGAGCGCCGCATCGGAACCGTTGCATTCGTGGCGCTGTACGGGCTGGGTCTGCTGCTCGGGAACCTGAGCACCTACGTCAGGCATCGAAATGAACCGGACTACGTGACTGTGGGGGCCTCCGGTGCCGTCAGCGCGGTGCTGTTCGCATCGATCGTCTATTTCCCCACCATGCGCCTGTACATCTTCCCACTGCCCGTGCCCATCCCGGCACTGATATTCGCCGTGCTCTATCTCGGCTACAGCTACTACCAGTCCCGGCAGTCGGGCGACCGGGTCAACCACGACGCCCACATCGGGGGTGCCCTGACCGGTCTGGGTTTCGTTGCGGTCGCCGACCCGTCCGCCTACGGGCAACTGGTCGCAGTGATTCAGGCGCTGTCCAGCTCCGGGTAGTGCCGGAAGATTCCGTCTTCGTTGAAGGCTATCCGTCGCGGCGAGGCCAGATACGCGGCAATCCGCAGACGCTCCTGAATCCGCGCGTGCAGCGCGAACAGGCGGCGATGGCCACGGGCGGCCTTCGCTGTCGCCTTCGGAAACGCGTAACTCATCCCGGCAACGAGCTGAAACAGCGACAGGTCGACATAGGTGAGTCTTGCACCCACGGCGTAGCGATCGCTGCGGGGATTGCGCGCCAGAATGTCCTCGAAGTAACCGAAGAACCTAGGGACGCGGTTCTTGAGAAAATCCGCGGCGCGCCGTCGCGCTTCTTTCTTCTGATCCTTGTAGTAGAGGCCGGACGCCACCGGATGGTGCGTGTCATGGACCTCTGCCACGAAGTCAGTCACGGTGAGCTGCAGCTGATGGGTCCACAGCCGGCCGGCTTCATCCTTCGGTGCAAGACCGTGTCGGGCGCCGAGGAACATCAGGATGTTCGCGGTCTGCCCGATCAGCAGACGTCCCGACTTGAGAAACGGTGGTGCAAAAGGGGGACGGGTATCGCCCCGGCCCTTGAGCAGCCGCATCATGCGTCCGATGCCGGTGCCGGACCTGCCCCCGCGGGCCACGTCCACATAGGTCGCGCCCGCCTCCTCCAGTGCCAGTCGCACGAATTCGCCGCGGCCCTGGATCGATGGCCAGTAGTAGAGTTCGTAGGTCATGGGTCATAGTGGAACAGTTATGGGCAACTCTTCAAGCATCGCGCAGATGCGCGTCGGCGAGCTGGTGGCGACCATCGGCGACAAGGGCCTGTCTGCCGGTGCCGGCGCCGCGGGCGCTGTGACGCTGGCGCTGGCTGCCGCCTGCGCCGCCAAAGCGGCGGCCATCAGCCTCAAGCATCAGCCCGGGAATGAGGCTCTGCGGCGTTCACTGGGGACCTGCGAGCGGATCGGCAGGTTCGCGCTGGCGGGCGCGGATCGCGATGCGGAGGCATTCGCGACGTTCATCAGGGAAAATACCTTGGGCGCAGTTGTTGAGCTGCTTCGGGAAGGCGACCGGCTCATCCGGCTGATCGATATCCTCTCCGAGGTCCTCGACAAGGTCGCGACGCAGGTCGAAGCGGAAATGGCCGGCGATGTGGTGGCGGCCCGGGCATTGATGGATGCCTCCCGGAAGATTCAGCTGACCAACTCCGCTGAAGCCCGCGCGGAGCAGGCCAGGCTCAAATCGTCATCCTGATGTTCCCACCCCGCCGCTGCATATCCAGCTCGGTACTACGACCGACCTGCCGCGCCCGCAGGAACGACTGCTCCGCTTCCGACACCAGCTGCTCGCCCTTGTGGTCATCGGATGCGAGCTGCGCGACCCCGATGCTGATGTGTGCGACACCCCGGGGCACGACATCCTGTTCCACCGCAATCCGGCAGCGCTCCGCCAGGTTGCGGGCGCCCCGCAGATCCGTCCCCGGAAGGATGACCGCGAATTCATCGATCCCGCAGCGCGACGAAGTGTCCGTGGTGCGCAGCGCATTGGTGATGACCTGAGCCACCCGGCACAGCAGCTGCTCACCGAACGGATTGCCGTAGGTATCGTTGAACGCCTTGAAGTGATCGATGTCGATCTTCAGCATCGACAGCGGGTACCCCAGGCGACGGGCGCGCTCGACCTCATGCAGCAGATTGTGGTCGAACGCGCGGCGGTTCCCCATCTGTGTCAGCGGATCCGTCATTGATTCGAGGCTCAGGGCGGCGTTGGTATGGAGCAGATGGCGGTACTCGGCGGCCGCACGCCGCTCATACCCGGCGCGTTCGGCGACCTCACCTGCCAGACGGCGCACCATCTGCCTGGACTCGAGCAGGGCGATGGCAGTCTCGGCAAGGGCATGCAGCTGGTCGCATTCACTCTGGGAGAGCTCACGCGGCTGAAAGTCCATGACGGTCAGCGTGCCGATGGCGTAGCCCGTGGGTTCGATCAGGGGCACGGCCGCGAGAAATCTGACCGGCGGCTCGTAGGCCAGCAGCGGATTTTGCGCAAAGCGCGTATCGAGGCGGGCGTCGGGGATCACCAGGATCTGGCGTTGCTTGCAGATCGCGTAGGCGCTATGGGAGGCGCGTCGCGGGATGCGACGGATGTCGAGGCCCACGGCCGCCTTGATCCACAGCTGATTGCGATCGAGAAATCCGAGCTTCGCGATCGGGGTGTGACACACTGACGCCGCCAGTTTGACGACGTTGTCGAAGAGAGGATCGGTCTCAGCCGTGAGCACATCATAGCGATTGAGTGCTTCGAGCCTGGACATCTCGTCGATCGGAACCGGGGTATTCATTCGTCATCCTCGAACCGTCGCGCTCAAGACCACGCTAGTCATTGATTTCGCTGTAATTTATTTATAAACGATGACTTACTGTCCTCTCCTAATCATAGTTCCTGGCTTGGTGTAGTCCGTCTCCTACATGACGTCGGGCACTAAGGCAGAAGCAAAAATCAATCCGTGCTGCACATCACAGGATTGATCCTTCATTCATTACAGGACGGCGCAGCCGTAGTGTCCGGGGCTCGCGGGCTGCTTCTTTAGGAGGTTCGAATTCAATGGCGACATTTGTCCTCGTTCACGGTGCGTGGCACGGCAGCTGGTGCTGGCAGCGAGTGCGCAGTGCCCTGCAGAAACTTGGACATGAGGTATTTACACCTACGCTCACCGGCATCGGCGAGCGCGCTCACCTGCTCGCCAGGAGCGTCGATCTGGAAACGCAGACCTCTGACGTACTGAATCTGATCCGCTGGGAAGAGCTGGACAATCTGGTGCTGTGCGGTCATTCCTACGGTGGCATGGTCGTAACGGGTGTGGCCGATCGAATACCGCAGCGCATCCGTTCTCTCGTGTATCTCGATGCATTCGTGCCCGAGGACGGTGACAGCCTCGTGCAATTCGCACCCATAGCGGATGACCAGCTGGTGGATGGCTGGAAATGCAAACCCATCAGTGCCGAGGTTTTCGGCGTGAATGCTGCCGATCGGGCCTGGGTCGACCGGCAATGCACCCCGCAGTCGGTGGCCTGCTTCCGGCAGCCGGTGTTGCTGTCCGGTGGCCTGGCGCAGATCAAGCGGGTGACGTACGTCTACGCCTCGGGATGGGCCGGCCATCAATCGCCATTCCACCCGTTCTACGAGAAGGCCAAAGCGCGCGGCTGGGAAACCCACGAACTGGACTGCGGGCATGACGTAATGCTGGATCGACCCACCGAGACCACCCGGTTGCTGCTCGACTGCATTTGAGCGGCGGGCTCGAGGGCCTAGTGCTTTGCCTTGCCGGCGCTGATGTCCCCGGAAGTCGGCAGCTGTGCGGCCTCCCACCCGCCTCCTAGGGCCTCGATGAGCTGAACGCTCGCAGTCAATTGCTGCAACCGCAGGTTCACGTCGGTCTGCTGGTTGGAAAGCAAGGATGTCTGCGCGGTGATCACATCCAGGTACGGGTCCAACCCCAGCTTGTACCGATCCGTGGCAATGTTCACATAGTGCTGTGCGGAGGCGACCGCCTGGTCCTGCTGACCGAGTTCCTGCGAGAGAATGCGCAGCGCCGCAAGATTGTCTTCGACCTGCTGGAATGCGCTCAGCACGGTCTGGCGATAGGTTGCCACCGACTGATCATAGGCCGCGCGGTACTGTGCGACGGTCGCGCTGCGCAGTCCGCCGTCAAATACAGTCTCCGATACCGCGGGACCTACGGACCAGAAGCGGGATGGCCAGGTCAGCCAGTTCGAGGCCGTCGTGCTTTCGAATCCGGCGGATGCACTTAAGGTGAGAGTCGGGAAATAGGCAGCCTCCGCGATTCCGATCTGAGCGTTGGCTTGACCCACCAGGCGTTCATCGGCTGCCACATCGGGGCGTCGCTCCAGCAGTTGTGATGGGACACCCAGCGGCACTGCCGGCGGTTGCACGTTGGAGGTGATGACCGGCACTGTGAACGTCGAAGCAGATTGTCCTACCAGGGCTGCGATCGCGTGTTCGTACTGCGCCCGCGCGATACCGAGGTTGGTCGTCTGTGCCTGCGTGGTCTGCAACTGCACCTGCGCCTGCGCCACCGCCTCCTCGGTACCGATGCCGGTCTCGAACTGCGCGCGGGTGAGTTCCAGCGATTCGGCATAGGCCTTGACCGTGGCATTCAGCAAGGCGATGAGCGAGTCCTGGTTGCGCAGTTCAAAATAGTCCACCGCGACTTCTGCCTGGGCGGTGAGCTGCGCATTGGCCAGGTCCGCGGCGTCGGACTGCGCCGCCGCAATGTCGCCCTTGACCAGGTTGCGCACCCTGCCCCACAGATCCGGAGTCCAGGAGGCATCGAAGGGCAATGAGAACGCATTGCTTGTGCTGCCCGCATTGCCCGTAGTGCCCACACTGCCTGTGCTGCCCGCATTGCCCGTCGTCCCCACAACGGCCGGGGAGACGCCAAACGGTGAGCGACTGCGGGTGGCGCTGGCACCGACGGTCAGGGTGGGCCAGTACTGGGCCTGGGCCTGTTTGATAATCGCCCGCGCCTGCATGAAGGTTGCCAGGGCCGCTGCAACCGTCTGGTTGGCACCATTGACCTGTTCCTCCAGTGCGTTCAACTGCGGATCGGCGAACAGCTCCCACCACTTGCCGCGGATCAAGGTGTCCTGTGGCACGGCGACCTTCCAGCCATCGGTGTCCTTGAACTGCGCCGCGGTCAGTTCCCGGTAGGCACCCGGGGCTTCAACGCTGCCTGGCCTGTGATACGCCGGACCCACCGTGCAGCCGCACAGCGCTGCCAACACCATCACTTTCACGGCTCGGACTGTCGTCTTGTTCACGTAAGCTGTGCCCCCGTTGGCACGGTATGCGGGTGGCGGGATGCCCACCAGACACTGAAGCGATCCATGTAGAGGTACACCACCGGCGTCGTGTACAGCGTCAGCATCTGGCTGACGATCAGGCCTCCGATGATGGCTATCCCCAGGGGCCGGCGCAGTTCCGAACCCGTGCCGCTGCCGAAGGCCAGTGGGAGCGCGCCGAACAGTGCGGCCATGGTGGTCATGAGGATCGGCCGGAAACGCAGCATGCAGGCCTCGAAGATGGCGTCCTCGGTCTTCATGCCCCCGCCACGTTCGGCCTGCAGCGCAAAGTCGATCATCATGATGGCATTCTTCTTGACCAGTCCGATCAGCAGCACGATGCCGATGATGGAGATGACGTTGAGGTCCTCGTGGAACAACAGCAACGCCAGCATCGCGCCCACACTCGCCGGCGGCAGACTCGAAATGATGGTCAGCGGATGCACCAGGCTCTCATACAGTACGCCCAGGACGATGAACACGGACAGCAGTGCCGTCACCACCAGGACGGGTTCGGAGCTGAGTGACTGCTGGTACGCCTGAAGCGTACCAGCGAAAAAGCCATGAATGGTATCCGGTGTCCCCAGTCGCGCCTGCATCCGGCCGATGCTTGCGGTCGCCTGGCTCAAGGACACATTGGGCGCGAGATTGAACGAAGCGGTGACGGACGGGAACAGGCCCGTATGGTTGACCGCGAGCGCCGTCGTCGTGGGGTGGCCCTTGGCCACCATGGATAACGGAATCGCGCCCCCTGCCGCTGAGGGCAGATAGAGTGCATTGAGTCCCTCCGGACCCTGGTAGAACTGCGGCGCCACCTCGAGCACGACGTAGTAATAGTTGAGTGGCTTGTAGATCACCGAGACCTCGGCCTGTCCGAAGGCGCTGTACAACGCGCTGTCCAGCGCCTGCGTCGTCAGTCCCAGCCGCGCTGCCGTGACCCGGTCATAGTTGAGCATCTCATCCAGGCCACCGTTTTGCTGATCGGAGTTCACGTCCTGGAACCCCGGGAGCTTCTTCATCTGTGCGACCAGGATCGGACCCCACTTGTTCAGGTCGCCGATATTGTCCGATTGAATGGTGTATTGGTACATGGCGTTGCTGGAGCGGCCGCCGATGCGAAGGTCCTGCTGCGCCTGCATGAAGACCTGGGCAACGGGCAGCCGGTTGAGCTTGGGTCGCAAACGGTTAATGACGGTAGCGGCGCTGACCTTGCGCTGCGCCAGCGGCTTGAGTGACGTGAAGACGTTACCGGTGTTGGTGGCACCGCCACCGGTGAAGCCGACAACATTGGCAACGGCCGGGTCCGCCTTGACGACCGCCTCGATCTGCCGGATCGAGTCCTCCATCGGCGCGAAGGAAGTGTCCTGCCGGCCCTGAACGCCGCCGCCAAGCAAACCGGTGTCCTGCTGCGGAAAGAAACCCTTCGGAATGACGATTACGAGGAAGACGTTGAGCGCGACGGTGCACAGCAGCGCGGTCAGGGTGATGCGGGGATGGTCCAGCACCCAGTGCAGGGTGCGCCGGTAGAACGCCAGCAGCCGCTCGAAGGTGCGCTCGCTGAGCTGGTAGAACCGGCCGTGCTTCTCCTCCTTGGGATTCTTGAGCAGATGTGCACACATCATCGGCGTCAGGGTCAGTGAGGTGATCATGGAGACCACGATGGCCGCCGACAGCGTCACGGCGAACTCCCGGAACAACCGCCCGACGATGCCCCCCATCAGCAGCAGCGGAATGAACACCGCCACCAGCGACACACTGATCGTGAATACCGTCGAGCCGATCTCCTTGGCGCCCAGCAGCGCCGCGGCCACCGGTTTCATCCCGGCCTCGATGTGGCGCGTGATGTTTTCCATGACCACGATGGCGTCGTCGACCACGAACCCGGTCGCGATCGTCAGCGCCATCAGCGACAGGTTGTCGATGCTGTATCCGAAGAGGTACATGATCGCGAAGGTGCCGATCAGCGAGACCGGCATGGCAATGCCAGGGATGAAGGTCGAGCGCAGGTTTCGCAGGAACACGAACACCACGATCACGACCAGGAAGGTGGAAGTGATCAGCGTCCGCTCCACATCCTTCACCGAGGCCCGGATCGTGGTGGTGCGGTCCAGGACCACAGTGATATCGATGCCGCTGTTGATCGATGCCTTGATCGTCGGCAGCGAGGCGCGGATGTTGTCGACGGTCTGGATGATGTTGGCGCCGGGCTGACGGAAAATGATCAGCATGACGGCGCGCTTGCCGTTCAGGAACCCGGCTGCGCGCGAGTTCTGCACGTCATCGGTGACATCAGCCACGTCCTGCAGCCGCACCGCGGAGCCGTTGCTGTACCCGACCACCAGCGGACGATAGTCGGCTGCCTGAATGATCTGGTCATTGGCGAGGATATCGGCGCTGGTGTCACCGTTGTTGATCTGCCCTTTGGGCAGATTGGCGTTCTGCGCACTTAATACCGTCTGCAGGTTGGCGAGGGACAGCCCGTAGTGGGCCAGCTGCTCCGGATTCGCGTCCACCCGTACCGCCGGCAACGCGCCACCGCCGAGATTCACCTGCCCGACACCCGAGAGCTGCGAGAGCTTCTGCTCGATCACGGTGGAGGCCGCATCGTACATCTGCGCCGGCGCATACTTGTCCGAGGTGAGACCCAGAATCATGATCGGCGAATCGGCAGGATTGACCTTGCGGTAGGTCGGATTGCCCGGCAGGTTGGCCGGCAGATAGGACCGGGAGGCATTGATGGCGGCCTCGACATCGCGCGCCGCGCCGTCGATGTCGCGGCTCAGATCAAACTGCAGTGTCACCTGGGTGCTGCCGAGGGAGCTGGCTGAGGTCATTTCCGTGACGCCGGCGATGTGACTGAACTGCCGCTCGAGCGGTGTCGCCACGGACGAGGCCATGATCTCGGCACTGCCTCCGGGGAGGCTCGCGCTCACGGAGATGGTCGGGAAGTCCACCTGCGGCAATGGCGCCACCGGCAGCACGCCGAAGGCAATGGCGCCCGCGATGGCGACCGCTACGGCCAGCAGCGTCGTGCCGACGGGTCGTGCGATGAAGCGCGCCGAGAGGTTCATACCTCGCCCAACGGCGCCGCCTCCCCGGTATCCTCGTGCGCGGACTCCTTTTTCCCAAAGCGCCGGCCTAAGGTGTCGAAGAAGATGTAGATCACCGGTGTGGTGTAGAGGGTCAGCACCTGGCTCAGCAGCAACCCGCCCACCATGGCGATACCCAACGGCCGGCGCAGCTCCGATCCGGTGCCAGAACCCATGGCCAGCGGCAGGCCGGCGAGCAGTGCCGCCATGGTGGTCATGAGGATGGGTCGGAAGCGCAGCAGGCACGCCTCGTAGATGGCTTCAGTCGAGTTCTTGCCGCGGGTGCGTTCGGCATCCAGGGCAAAGTCCACCATCATGATGCCGTTCTTGGTGACGATGCCGATGAGGAGGATGATGCCGATGAGCGCCACCACGTCCAGATCCTGGCCGAACAGCATCAGGGCCAGCAGCGCGCCCACGCCCGCCGAGGGCAGCGTCGAGAGGATGGTGACGGGATGGATGAAGCTCTCGTAGAGCACGCCCAGGACGATGTAGACCGCGACCAGGGCGGCCAGCACCAGCAGCGGTTCATTTGACAACGAGTTGGTGAACGAGGCCGCCGTCCCCTGGAAGCTCGCCGCGAGTCCCGGCGGCATGTGCAGGTCGCTCGCCACCTGGTCCACGGCCTTGATGGCCGCACCCAGCGCGGCCTTCGGCGCCAGGTCAAATGACACGGTGATCACCGGGAACTGACCCTGGTGCGAAATGGTCAGCGGCTCGGTGGTCTTCTCAAAGTGGGCAATCGCGCTGAGCGGCACCGCGTTGGCGAGCGTCGAACTGGTGGTACCGGCCGACGCCGCGCCACGGCTGGTGGTGCTGGTACTGTTTGCCGACAACGCGCCCGCGGGTGCCGCCAGGATGCTCGCGGACGGGGTATACAGCGCGGGGGCGGTCAGCGCGTTGGAGCCGGCCGAGGAAGAACCGGAGGACGCGAACGAGGCGGCCGCAGCCGTGCCGGCCACGCCCGCCGAGGCGTTTGCCTGGATGTACAGGCGTCGCAGCGCCACGGGGTCCAGCTGGAAGCGCGGGGAACTCTCCAGGATGACATGGTACTGGTTGACCTGCGTGTACATGGTATTGACCTGGCGCTGGCCAAACGCGTCATACAGTGTGTTGTCGATGGTCGATGGCGTGATGCCCAGGCGCGAAGCGGTGACCCGATCAATCACCAGATTCTCGGCCAGCCCCCCCTCCTGCTGATCGGTCGCGACGCTGGTGAGTTCGGGCAGCTCCTTGAGCTTCGCGACGAAACGGGAGGTCCACAGGTTCAGTTCATTCACGTCCGGATCTTCCAGCGTGTACTGGTACTGCGTGCGACTGACGCGGTCGTCGACGGTGATGTTCTGCACCGGCTCCATGAACAGCTGGATACCCTCCACCTGCGCCAGCTTCGGGCCCAGGCGGCTGATGATGGCGCTTGCACTGGCCTTGCGCGTGCCGAGCGCTTTGAGGTTGATCGACATGCGACCGCTGTTGACGGTCGTGTTGGTGCCATCGGCGCCGATGAACGAGGACAGGCTCTCGACGCCGGGATCGGCCAGGATCACCTTGGCCAGTTCCTGCTGTTTCTGGGCCATGGCTCTGAAGCCAATGGTCGGGCTGGCCTGCGATATCCCTTGGATGACGCCCGTATCCTGCACCGGGAAGAAGCCCTTGGGGATCAGGACGTACATGAGCACCGTCAGCGCGAGGGTACCCAGGGCGACGAACAATGTGGCGCGCTGGTAGCGCAACACGAACGTCAGGGTCCGACCATAGAACCCGATGACATTCTCGAATGCCCGCTCGGAGGCCTGCATCAGGCGGCCCTGCTTCTGGTTTGCGTGCGACTTCAAAATCCGGGCGCTCATCATCGGGGTCAGCGTCAATGACACGATGGCCGAGAACCCGATGGTGACGGCGAGCGTCACCGCGAACTCCCGGAACAGCCGTCCCACCACATCGCCCATGAACAGCAGCGGTATCAGCACCGCGATGAGCGCGATGGTGAGGGACATGATGGTGAAGCCGATCTGTTCTGCGCCCTTGAGCGCCGCCTCCATCGGCGGATCCCCGTTCTCCACATAGCGGGAGATGTTCTCGATCATGACAATGGCATCGTCCACCACGAATCCGGTGGAGATGGTCAGCGCCATCAGCGATAGGTTGTCGAGACTGTAGCCGAGCACGTACATCAGGGCCAGGGTGCCGACCAGAGACAGTGGCACGCTGACCGCGGGAATGATGGTGGCGGACACGCTGCGCAGAAAGAGGAAGATCACCAGCACCACCAGTACGATGGCCAGAAACAGCTCGAACTCCACGTCCGACACCGAGGCCTGGATGCCCGTCGTCAGGTCGGTGAGCGTGGTGACCTTGATACCGGCCGGCAGGTTGACGATGAGCTGCGGCATCAGCTGCTTGATCGATTTGACGACACTGATCGTGTTGGCGCCCGACTGCCGCTGGATATTGAGGATGACCGCGGGGGTCTGGTTCATCCACGCCGCCTGGAAGTTGTTCTCCACGCCATCGACGACGGTCGCCACATCATTCAGCATGACCGGCGCGCCGTTGCGGTAGGCCACGACCACCTTGCGATAGTCGTCGCTGGTCTGCAGCTGGTCATTGGCGTCGATCTGATAGCCCTGGCGCGGGCCATCGAAGTTGCCTTTGGCCGCATTGACGCTGGCCTGAGTGAGCGCCGTGCGCAGGTCCTCCAGATTGATGCCATAGGAGGACAGCGCATCCGGATTGGCCTGGATGCGCACCGCGGGCTTCTGGCCCCCGCTGATGGTCACCAGCCCCACGCCGCTCAACTGCGAGATCTTGGGGGCGAGGCGCGTATCGACCAGATCCTCCACCTGGGATAACGGCAGCGAGTCCGAGGTGATGGCCAGCGTCAGCACCGGCGCATCGGCAGGATTGGTCTTGCTGTAGATGGGGGGCGCCGGCAGCGCGGATGGCAGCAGGCTCTGCGAGGCGTTGATAGCTGCCTGCACCTCCTGCTCGGCGATGTCGATGTTCAATGCGAGACTGAACTGCAGCACCACCACCGAAATACCGGCAGAGCTGTTGGACGTCATTTGCGAGAGGCCCTGCATCTCGCCGAACTGCCGTTCCAGTGGCGCGGTAACCGTCGTCGCCATCACGTCGGGGCTGGCACCGGGGTAGTAGGTCACGACCTGGATGGTCGGGTAGTCCACCTGCGGCAGCGCGGAGACCGGCAGCTGGGTATAGCCGACGACACCGATGAGAAAAATGGCGGCCATCAACAGGGCCGTCGCGACCGGCCGCAGGATGAACGGACGGGACGGATTCACGGCGTTGCGGTCGGTGCTGAGGACGGGGCTGACGAGGTGGCTGACTGGGCGGCCGCCTGCGCCGCAGCGCTGGTGACACTGACCCGCGCCTTGTCCTGCAGCTTCTCGAAGCTGCTGTTCGCCAGCACTTCACCGGGATTGACGCCCTCCACCTGGGTGTTCCCGGCTTCGCTGACACCCGGCTTCACCGTGCGCATGTGGGCGACGTTGTCCTGGATGACGAATACGAACGAGGCCCGGCCGTTTTGCTGGATGGCCGAATTGGGAATCAGGGTCACGGCATGCAGCGTGTTGACCAGCAGGCGGGTATTGACGAACTGGTTCGGGAAGAGCGCATCGTCCTTGTTGTCGAAGGTAGCGCGCGCCTTGACGGTGCCGGTGGTCGTGTCGATTTGATTATCGAGCGCGCTGAGGATGCCGCTCGCGAGCTTCTTCTGCCCCCCACGGTCCAGCGCATCGACGGTCAGTTTCGCCTGGGCGCGCAGCCGCGCCAGCACTGGCCCGAGGCTGTCCTCCGGCAGCGTGAAGATGACGGTAATGGGTTCCAGCTGTGTGATCACCGCCAAGGTCGTGGTACCGGTGGACTGCACGACGTTGCCGGGATCCACCAGTCTCAGGCCGACCTGACCGTTGATCGGCGCCACGATGTGGCAATAATCCAGCTGGAGCTGATCGTAGGCAACGGCACCCTCGTCATTCTTGACCGTGCCCTCGGTCTGCTCCACCAGCTTCTCCTGGTCGGCGACCGTCTGTTCGGCGATGGCGTTGCGCGCCAAGGCGGCCCGATAGCGAATCAGATCCAGCTTCGCCTGGGCCAGAACACCCTCATCATGCTGCAGCGTTCCCTGCGCCTGAACCAGGGTTGCGTGGTACGGGCGTGGGTCGATATCAATGAGGGGATCACCCTTCTGGACCCGCTGGTCCTCCTGGTAATGCACGGCCTGGATCATGCCATTGACCTGGCTGGTGATCGAACTGGTATAAACCGGCGTGACAGTACCGAGCGCGTCCAGGTAGACGCCGATGTCCCCCTTGACCGCCTGGACCGTCGTCACTGTCACACCTGGCGCATTCTTGGCCGCCGCAGCCGCTTCTGCCGCTTCGTGGTGGCGCCACCACAGCCACAGGATAATGACGAGCGCAAGGACAACGACCAACAGGACGATACTGCGCAGCTTCATGGAGGGGATTATCCGGCGGTGGGAGGCCTGCTCAGGCTACACCGGCGGGTTTACCGATGTTTTTCTGTGTCATTAACTGTTTTTCATTTGTCGAAGCCTACTCCAGAAGCCATCCCCGCCACACACCGAGACAACCGTGCCCGGGCGTTCATGGCTATCCTCTTTTTTGCCGGCGCAGGTCAACTTGCCGCCAGGTTCATCCGTTACTCTTCCTCATATCTCGTAACGTATGGGTAACACGATGTCCAAGCTTTCGCCGAAATTGCAGTTCCTGGGCTCCACGATCCGGGGCGCAGCCCTTGCAGTGTCGGCGGCGGCTTTAGCGGGCTGCGTAGCCCAGGTCCGGGTGGCGGGTCCGCCGCCGCCGGCGGTTTATGTCGCTCCTGCGGTTGTCGATGTCCAAGTGCGCGAAGCCCCCCCGCCGCTTCCGGACTATGACCAGCCGGCCTGCCCCGAAGACGGGTATCTGTGGACCCCGGGATACTGGGCCTGGGGCGGCAGTGGCTACTACTGGGTGCCGGGCACCTGGGTGCAACCGCCGCGGGTGGGCGTGCTGTGGACCCCGGGATACTGGGGCTTCGTGGGCGGTGTATACGCCTTTCATACAGGTTACTGGGGTCCCCATGTCGGCTTCTATGGCGGGGTGAACTACGGTTTCGGCTATGTCGGCACCGGCTTCGCCGGCGGCGTCTGGGCGGGTAATTCGTTCTCCTACAACCGCGCCGTCACGAACATCAATGTCACGGTGGTGCACAACACCTACAACACCACGGTGATCAACAACGTCACCGTCAACAAAGTCAGCTACAACGGCGGCACGGGCGGCACCATCGCAGCCCCGACGCCGCAGGAACGCCAGGCCGCGCAGGAACCGCATGTCCCGCCGACGCCCCTGCAGCAGCAGCATGTGCAGCAGGCGGCGAAAAATCCGGCGCTGTTCGCGCACGCCAATGGGGGACATCCCGCGATAGCGGCCACGCCGCGCCCCGCTGCATTCAATGCACCTGGCGTCGTCGGCGCACGCGGTGGCCAGGGACCGGCCACCAACCGCCCGCAGAATCAGTCCGGCAATCCGGGCCAGGCGGTAAACCCGGCGCAGACGCAGAATCGCCCGCAGGTCGCCAATCAGACCGCCAGCCAGAATCCTGCTTCCAAGCCCAACCCGGGGAAAAAGCCGAACCAGCAAAAGAAGAATCAGAAGGCAAAGCCGCACCCGAAGAAGCCGCCTGAAAAAGAGGACGGCGGTCGCTAGCCCGCTACTGGCCCTCGATCTGCCGCATCATCCGCTCGTGAACGTCGCCGCGTTCCAGGTTGAGGGTCTGTTCCAGGTTCGCTGAATACAGTGCCTTCAGGTAGGCGCGGTCGGCTGCCGTCAGGGCCTCCGGCGCAGGGGTCGCGCAACCGCTGGCCAGCAGATCAGTAATGCTGGGCAGCGGCGCGCAATTCTCCAGTTGCGCCATGCGGGTGAGGGACAACATGGCGGCATAGTCCGCGATGGACTGCAGCGAGTAATGTGCGACGCGGGTGCTGTCGGCAATGATCAGCACATGTGCGAACTCACTGCGCAGCCCCCTGGCGATGTGACTGCCGGCGATCCCGGAGGGTTGCAGGCCCATCGCCGTCACATCCGAATCCAACTGCACACCCGTCAGCAACGGCGAATCGGCGCCCGGGTTGTACTGCGTGTCCGAAGGCGGAGCTCCTTTGGACAGTCCGATCACCGGAGGCTGATAGTCCATGGAGCGGGTACCGGTTTCATACCAGGCCTGGATGGGGCGTGTGAAGGTCGTCATCTGTGTGACCTGGGCGACCGGATAGAACCCGAGCAGCAGCCGATACGACTTGGCGATATGGGTCAGCAGCGCCTGCGGTTCGGACGTGAAGACGATTTCCACGTTGACGCCGCAGTTCTTGCCGGCCGGTCGGGTCGGCGCGCCCACGCCGCGCGCCACATTGAGCACTTCGCGGGTGACGAAATTGCTGAAGGCGGGCTGCAATCCTGTGACCTGCGGACACACGTTCTGGTGCCAGCGCCCGATCTGGTTGATCCGGGCGCCCGGCGTGGAATGCGATTCCACGAAACCCCGGACGGCGCGCGCGAGGGTTCGGTGATCGAGTATCCGGGAGGCGGAGACTGTCACCTCCTGCAACGGCTCGGCCTGCGCGGACGCGACGCCGGCGCCGCCTGCCAGAACGCCATTGAAGAGACAGGTCCAGACCCACAGGCGGACGCGGGCACAGTGGCAGCGACGCATAGCTAGGTCCTCGGGACCCGCAATGCATATCCGGACTGCGGCGCGCCGCCGCCGGCCTCCGCGCGCGCAAGACGTGCCACCAGCCGATTGAATATCGTGACACCGCGATCGTGCGCGGTCGGCATGATGACCGGGTCAGGCGTCAGATCGATGATGCGCTGCTGCGCCTCGATCATGGTCTTGTCCTCGCCGAAAGCCTTGGCGGCGAGCTTCATCAGCAGGTCGCGCAGCGCTTCATCGCCATGCTGCCGATGCGGCCCCCACGAAAAGAAATAGCGCGCCTGTCGATCCCCCAAGGGCGTGACCGCCTGGCTGGTAAAAGTCACGCCGCGAATCGCCTGCGAGTAATCCGGGCGCTCGTAATCGCACGCCGCGGCAGTACCGAGACTGAAGCTCCCCGACCACATCAGCAACACCCCGGGGAGCAGGAAATCATAGGTCATCCAGTTGTCGGTGAGCTCCTCCGAACTGCGGCCGACGGGCCCCTTCACGGCGAGATTCCAGCGCTCGAAGCGGACGCCCCGCTCCAGCGCAATGAGCTTCGGGCGCTCCTCGGCAAAACTCGGACCCGCCCCGAAGCTGTTGGCGTGAACGTAAGTAAGATGGCTGAAGTCGAGGAGGTTGTCGTTGATGTAGCAGGCCTCGGCCTGGTAGTCGAGGTGTCCACGTCCCAGGAGCCACTCCGGCTCCTCGAGCCCCACCGCCGGCGGGATCAGGCCGGCATCGGCGCGCGCGGGATCACCCATCCATACCCAGATCCAGCTGTGACGTTCGATGACGGGATAGCTGCGGACCCGCGCCCCGGGCGGGATCACGTCCTGGCCAGGGATCTGCACGCACTGGCCCTGGGTGTCGTAGAGCAGACCGTGGTACAGGCAGCGCAGCCTACCGGACTCGCAGCGCCCCAGTGATAGCGGCGCGAGCCGGTGGACGCAACGATCCGCAAGCGCCACGAGTTGGTCGGTCGTGCGCCACAGCACGATGGGTTCGCCCAGAATCTGCACGGCCGTGAGGGAGTGCTGCCCGACATCCGGACTCCAGCCAGCCACGTACCACGCGTTTCGCACGTATTTCATGGCGGCCGCCTCCCCTGCCCGCCGGTGATTACTTGGCGGCGGGCTGCGATCCTGAGTCCTGATGCTCGGCGGCATCATGGCCCTTCGTGGTGCTCGGCAGATTCTGGTTCAGGTTCGGCAGGCACTCCACTTCCGGCACATCACTGTAGTCCTCGCGGATGAAGTGCTTGGTGTTGTGCCACTCGCCCTTCCAGTTCTTCGGATCGGTCATGGTGTACTGGATCTCGAGCGTCTTGCCCTTATCCTGCAGCCGGTAGCGCTCCACGATCTCAAACTGGTCCGAGACGGGCAGTCCCTGGTCGATCCAGTGCTGGTTCGGCTCCAGGTACTTGGTGCTGACGACCAGGCTGTCCCCTTCCCAATGGCCGATCGACTCACCGTTATAGGTCGAGATGGAGATGTCCGGGTCGGTGTGCTTGCGGCCATCCAGGAAAATCACCCGATAGCTGTTCGTGAAGCCGAAGATCATATGGATCGAGGTCGGCAGCTGGATGATGTCGGTGGGCCACACGCGGGTCATGATCATGGGCATGCCGGCCGGGAAGCACTCACCGATGCTGTCGCGATAGGACTTATGGGCCTCGCGGGCCGCCGCCGCTTCCACCATTGCCTGCTTGCCCGCGTCGTAGAACTCCGGGTAAGGGGGACCGAACATGAAGTCGGCGAAGCCGTGGCGCAGGTTCACGAACCAGGTGCCGGTCATGTCGAACGGCGGCTTGGGTCGCGGCTTGTGCAGGTTCTGCGGGGCAAGCGCGCCGTAGTAACCATCGTGCTTGTGGGCGAGATCGTCTTCCTGCTTTTGGCTCAAACCCGGGCGGGTTGCCGGATCGGCACGCGGCGCCGGTCCCTGCTGTGCGCTCGCGAGCCCCGAGGCGAGCATACCCGTCATCAGCAGCAGCGCTGCGCCCAGGCCCACTGCCAGCCTACCGCCGGTGATTCCCATCGTTCGTCCCCTTGGATTCTTATGTGTTCTGATTCGATCAGCGCTGCTGTTCGCCGCCGAGCACCTTGCCGTCGGCGAGCACGATCGAGACATACTGACCGCCGGGCGTGCCATCGCGCAGCGGGCGTACCGTCACGGTCACCTTGTCCCCCGGCTTCAGCGTCGTGCGCTTCCAGCCATCGCGCACCAGGTTGTTCGGGCTGTTCATCTCCACCGCCCACACTTCCGAACCGCCACCCGGCTTTTCGACGTTCACCTTGAAATTGGCGTGCGGATTGCTCCAGTTGAAATCGACGATGGTGCCGCTGACATCCACTTTCCGGGAGGCATCGAACATGGCGCCGGAATGATGCGCGAAGGCGGGACCGCCGCTGGCGATCAGACCCATCATCATGCCGGTACTGATCAAAACAACTGAAAATCGACGCATTGGGGTGTCCTCATGAACCGGTCGGGGATGGTATCGCTGCGTCAGTTGCCGACGCAACTGATGCAGCCTTGGATGGCGCGACAGGCGCTCACTTTACCGCCTGCCCCGTCACCGGGTTCACATAGTGAAACGGTGGCAGGAACGAGCGCGGGTACATCTCGAAGTGGATGGTCGGGGGTGCATCCGGCGGATTGGAGGCCGTGATGCCCGGCGCATCCCGCGCCGGCAGCTCCTTCCAGCCTACGTCATAGGGCGCGAAATACGTGTTGACGGCATGATCGGACTGAATGCGCCAGATGCCATCGCGTTTCACGTACGTGTTCTCGTAGATGCCGCCCATCCAGGTCCCGCTCTTGCCGAAGTTGCCCATCATGCTGAAGGCTCGCGAGCGCATCTTTGCTGTCTGACCGTCATTAGCTACATCAATAACCGGCTGGTACTGCATGTGGTTGTGCAGCACTCCGTCATCCAGCCCCTGCTGGCCGTAGAGATTGAGGTTGCGACGCACCGCGGGCTTGCCGACGTAGACCCCGCGCAGCGCGATCTCGATGGTGCCGTCCGGAGCCCACAGATCGGTCAGCGAGTCCCATTCGAGCGTGGCGAGGTAATACCCGTACATGGCGTGCAGATTTTCGATGATCGCGGCGTCCTCCAGCAGCCCCACCCGCTGCCCGAGTGACCGGGCAGCCTCGGTCATGGCCGCGGGGCTCGCAGGAACCTCAGCAATCGCAGCCGCCGCCGGTGCCGGCGCGGCTGCCTGACGCCCCGTGACCGGATTGGGATAGTCGTAAGGGGCCTGCGCCGGAAGCGCAGCCAACCCCGCCGCGGGGCGATCCGGCCTCAGCGCCGGTTCAAACCGCGAGTACGGTGCAATGCTCTTTGCCCATCCGGCCTCGTAGGGGGAATAAAACGTCGGATAGAAACCCAGACGGCGGATCATCCATACGCCATCGCGCTTCACGTACTCGTTCTCGTAGACGCCCACACCCCACTCGTGGAACTGGCCGGCCTGCGCGAGCTGCGCGAACAGGTGCCAGCGCGCCCGGGCCGTGGTGCCGTCAGGATTCACGTGCACGACCGGTTGCAGTTGCATGTTGTCATACAGACGACCGGCGACGGGACCTTCAGGTCCGATCGCGCGCAGGTACGCGAGCACATGGTCCTTGCCCAGATACGCGCCGCGCCCCGCGATATCCATCTCACCATCCGGCGCAAACAGATCCGCGGCCTGGCTCCACAGCCCCTTGTCGATGTAGTAGCCGTAGGTGCGCTGCAGCTTCTCGATGGCGTTCTGGTCTTCCAGTTGCTGCACGTCCTGTGTCAGCGCGGCGATCTGCCGGCGCAGCTGCGTGTCGCTCCAGTGCACCGGGGCCGCCGGGGCATCGATGCTGCCACGGCCGCCATCGGTGCGCAGGCTCGGCGCCTGGTTCTTGAAGTGAAAGTGCGGGACGTACACGCCCGGCCACACCTTGTACTGCTGGGTTGGCGGCGCATCCGCTGCCAGCGCGGCCGGCAGCACATAGTGAGCGCCGTTGGCATCCCGGTTCTGCGCCCAGCCACCCTGCCCGTAGGGTGTCATCAGAGTCTGGTACCAGTGCAATGCACTGATCTTCCAGACCCCGTTTTCCTTCACGTATTCATTTTCGTAAGGGCCCTCGCCCCACCAGGCGCCCTTGTCGGGTTGGCCGGCGAGGATGACAGCGCGCCAGGTGCCCTTGGCATGCTGGCCATCGGGGGCCAGATTGATGACCGGCATGAGCTGCAGGTATTGATTGACCTGGCCGGGCGCCAGGCCAGTGTGCCCGCCGCCCACGGCCAGGAAGTACTGACGCACGCGATCCTGGCCGTGGAACACGCCATCCAGCCCGATCTCCAGCGTGGCATCGTGCGAAAACAGTTCGGCGACCTGATTCCACTGGCCCGCGTCGAGGTAGTAACCGTACGCGCGCTGCAGTCGCTTGATGTCGTCGATGTCCCGCAATGCCTGCGCCCGTCGCTGCAGATCCGCAACGGTCTGCTGCAACGGTCCGGTCTCAGCGCTCAAGGTCTCGGCACCACCGCTCATGCAGCCGCTCACCAGGAAGGTTGCGGCCACCGCGCTGGCAAGCCTCATCCCGGCGCGCCATGGGCGGCCCGCGCCATTCAGTGTTGTCATCGGTCCCCCTCATCATCAGCACCCGTGATGATACGTGAGCGCGCGCATCGTGGAGCGCGCCGCGCCGCGCCTCACACTGCCGCGGCGCACCACAGCTGCGCAAGCACGAGCCGGCGCGATCGGGCGATCCGTGGGTGTACGGCGCTGAGCGCCGTCGCGGGTCCGCTTTCGGGGTCAGACCGAGGTCTTCTCGGTACTGGCGGTCGTCTTGTCGGCGACCTTGTCCTTGTCCTGGCCGGTAATCTGGCGCGATTCGATGGGCTGGGGAGGCACGTCAGCTTCGCGCTCGCCTTCCTTCATCGAGTCCTTGAATCCGCGGACGGCCTGGCCTAGATCCGAGCCGATGGTGCGCAGCTTCTTGGTGCCGAAGACGACCAGCACGACCAGCAGCACGATCAGCAGATGCTTAGGAGAGAATAAATCCACGGCGACTGGAGCCCCTTACGAAAACGAGTTTCGATAATACGCCTTTGCTGCCGGCGGTGGAGAGCACCCCGTCAGCTTCCCGCTCCAGTCCCGGTTGGCTCGGACCGACCCGGCACGAGCGATTTTCAAACTTTATCATAAAAATCAATCAAATCGGTCCGATACCTAATGTATCTGTGACCATATCACCTTAGGATCCGCCAGGACTTATTTGACATTGTTTTTCAAATTGCGGGGCGTATATTCAGCTGTGAAAGCGGGACGATGCAGGATTTACTTGTCAAACAACACCAAGACGCCAGCGTAGCCATAACGACACCCGTTCACGCCAGGCGTTGGCCCACCCAAAGAAGAGGTCGCTATGAGCACTGCTTGGGATAAATTTCAGGGGGCTACCCTGTCGCTGGCACGGTCCGGATCGATCAAGGATCGCCTCACCGATGCCTATCGCAACCATCTCTCGGCAGTCGCCGAAGACGAACTGCCGCGCGAGATCCGGGAACAGTTCCACGACGTCCGCTGTTCACTCACGCGCGAGTGTCCACAGCGCGGCGAGGATGCCATCCGTGCGACGGTCCGCAAGATGTCCAGCCATGAGGCCGAGACCATCGCGGAGAAGGTTGTGCAGATGCTGTCGGTGATGGCCCGCTCATCGCAGTACGCGCGTGGACCTACTACCGCACCGCTGTATCTGCTGGAGGCCTAGTCATCGCGGCAGCGCGCCGCTGTGAAGGGCATCAGTCGAGTTTGAACTCGATCGTTTCCCAGCGGTTGGTTTCCTCGTGGCGCGCCTGGCGCTTGATGGCGTCCACGAGGGCCCGGCCATCCCAGTCCACGACCTCATTGGCGAGGTCCGCGATGGCCTTGGCCACGGGCGTGTGGCTGCCGAAATTCTTCATGAGCACGACCGGCTTATTGCAGGCCTGGGCGAACACCATCTGAAACTGCAGCAGCTCGCGATTACCCTCCGCCAGGCTTGGCAGCGCAATCACCACTTCGGCCGGCGCAATCTGCTTGCGCAGGCTCTCACGCAGCGCTTCCTTGTCACCCGCGGGCATGTGATCCGGGGTGCTGCAGTTCTTGTAGAAGAAATTGCTCGCGCTTTCCAGGTATTCGAAGACGCGCACGTAATCGTCACTGTCGTCCCAGCCGTGAGTGACGAAGAGTTGAATCGGGTTCGCCTGTGACATGCCCGAAGTCTCGCACAGCAGGCAGCCGGCCGCAAAATCTGCGCTTGGGAGAGTACAATCCCGAGGTTCCACCACCTGCAAGGGCATCGAGAGCGGCAACCATTGCGTCTGGTCGTCTATAACATCCGCTACGCGACGGGCACCGGGCCCGCCTTCCACCTGCCGCTTCCCGGAGCCGGCTACCTGCGGACCAGCCGCCGGGTGCTGACCGGAATCACCGAGTTCCTGCGGGCCGAGCAGCCCGACGTGGTGGGCCTGATCGAGGTGGATACCGGATCGATTCGCTCCGGTATGGTGAACCAGGCCGAATACATCGCCAAGGAGCTGGGGCACTTCTCCACCTACGAGTGCAAGTACGGGGCCCAATCGCTGAACCAGTTCGTGCCGATCGTGCGCAAACAGGCCAATGCCTTCCTGTCTGCGCCGCACGTCACCAGCGAGCGGTTCCATTATTTCGACACCGGCATCAAGCGCCTCATCATCGAACTGGAGCTGGACCAGGTGTGTGTGTTCCTGGTGCACCTCTCGCTCAAGTACCGGCACCGGCAATACCAGCTGCGGTTTCTGCATGATCTGATAATGAAGTCGAACAAACCGGTGATCGTCGCCGGCGACTTCAACACCTTCTGGGGCAACCACGAAATCTACCTGTTCATGCGCGCGGCGGGGCTGCGCAGCGCCAATACGCTGGAGCTGCCGTCCTTTCCGGCGCGCGTGCCGCGGGTGGAGCTGGACTTCGTGCTTGTCAGTTCGGAGATCCAGGTCACCGACTTCCGAGTGCCGGACATCCGGTTCTCGGACCATCGTCCGTTGGTGTGCGATTTCAACATCCTCACCAGCGCGCTACGTCGCGACAGCGCGGCGTGAACCGCAGTCACCAACCGCAAGAAGACCATGAGCAACCCCGCCTGGAAAATGGACCGCGACGGCCAAGGCATCGCCTGGCTCACCCTCGATAAGCCGGACACCTCCGCCAATACGCTCTCACAGCAGGTGGTGCGCGAGCTCGACGCACTGCTGCAGTCCCTGGGCCGCTCCCCGCCTCGCGGCGTCATCATCCGTTCCGGCAAGCCCTCAGGCTTCATTGCCGGTGCGGATATCAATGAATTCACCACGCTGGCCACCGCCACCGCCGGCTACCAGCTGGCGCGGGCCGGCCAGATCACCTTCGAGCGCCTCGAGCGGCTGCCCTGCCCTACGGTCGCGGCGATTCACGGCTTCGCCCTGGGGGGCGGCCTGGAGCTGGCCCTCGCCTGCCGCTACCGCGTGGCCGTGGGCGATGAGCGCCTGCAGCTGGGTCTGCCCGAGGTCCAGCTGGGCATCCATCCGGGATTCGGCGGCAGCGTCCGTGCCGTGCGTTTGCTGGGGGTGCGTCCGGCGATGCAGATCATGCTCACGGGGCGTGCGGTGCGAGCCGACAAGGCCGCGCGCATTGGACTCGTCGATCGCCTGGTTGCGATGAGCGAACTTGAGGATGCCGCGCGCCAGATGGTGCTGCACCCGCCCCCGCCCCATCGCCCGCCGCTGCTGGAGCGCCTGCTGAGCCTGGCGCCGGTGCGCCCGTTCATCAAACCGGCACTCATCAAGCAGGTCGCGGCAAAGGCGCCGCGGGCGCACTATCCGGCGCCGTACGCGATGATCGACCTGTGGGCCCAGAACGGCGCCCACGGGGAGACCGCCTTCGAGGCCGAGGCTCGCTCCATCGCGGCGATGTTCGAGACGCCGACCTCGCACAACCTGATCCGGGTGTTCCTGCTGCAGGACCGCCTCAAGGCGCAGAGCACGAAGCTGGCCGCGGAGGTGAAGGCCGTGCATGTCATCGGTGCCGGAGTCATGGGCGGGGACATCGCGGCGTGGTGCGCCCTGCGCGGCTTCGAGGTGACGCTGCAGGATCGGGCGCTTGAGTACATCGAGCCGGCGCTGAAGCGCGCGGGCGAACTGTTCGAGAAGCGGCTGCGCGAACCGGACAAGATCGCCGCCGCCCGCGCTCGCCTGCGTGCCGACGTCGCCGCCGAAGGGGTCGAGGCAGCCGATGTCATCATCGAGGCCATCTTCGAGAACCTGGAGGCGAAGCGCGCGCTGTACGCGTCGCTGGAACCGCGGATGAAACCGACGGCGCTGCTCGCCACGAATACGTCGAGTCTCAAGCTCGAGCCACTCGCCGCGCAGCTCGCGCGACCCGAGCGCCTGGTCGGACTGCACTTCTTCAACCCGGTCTCGCAGATGCCGCTGGTGGAAGTGGTCTGTGGCGAAGGCACATCCGCGGAGGCGCAGGCGCTGGGCGTCGCCTTCACCCGGCGGCTGGACAAGCTGCCGATCGCGTGTCGCAGTGCGCCGGGCTTCGTGGTCAATCGCGTGCTGATGCCCTACCTGCACGAGGCCATGCGCCTGGCACAGGAGGACGTGCCGCTGGCGGCGATCGATGCCGCCGCCACCGACTTCGGTATGCCCGTGGGGCCCATCGAGCTGGCCGATGTCGTGGGGCTGGATGTGGCGAAGGATGTGGGCGAGATCATCGCCGCCGAACTGGGCCGCCCGGCCCCCACCAATGCGAAGCTTGAAGAGCTGGTGGCGGCGCGCAAGCTCGGGCGCAAGAGCGGATCCGGCTTCTACCCCTGGCAGGATGGACATCCGGTCAAGCCCGCCGCCAGCGCTGCGGCCCCGCAGGATGCGGCCGACCGGATGCTGCTGGCGCTGGTCAACGAGGCGGTGGCCTGCCTGCGCGAAGGCGTGGTGAGTGATGCGGACCTGCTGGATGCCGCCGTGATCTTCGGCACCGGCTTCGCCCCGTTTCGTGGCGGCCCGATCGCCTACGCCCGGGCCCGCGGGCTCACCGAGTGCGTCCGTCGCCTCACGGACCTCGCCACGCGGCACGGTGAGCGCTTCCGTCCGGATGCGGGCTGGAGTCTGCTCGAGCAGCAGGGCCTGCAAACCGTGAACGGCGTACCGGAGCCGCACTGATGCTGTGCTACCATCAATCGTTCTTCAAGGACACTCCATCCACTCATAAACAGTCGTGCCAATGACCGAAGAACGTGAAGCCAGCGTTCAGGTTCTCAAGACCTTCGCGCCCTTGGATGGACTGAAGCGCGAGAATATTGCGGCGCTGGCAAAGAAAGTCAGCATCCGCACGATGTCCGCGGGCCGCTTCCTGTTCAAGGAAGGCGATACGGACAAACGCAAGATCTGGTTGGTCAGTGGCATGGTGGAACTGCGCGAAGGCGAACGCACCATCGCGATGATCCGCGGCGGCACCGCCGATGCGCGTAATCCCCTCTCTCCCAGCGTGCCGCGTACCGTCAGCGCGCGCGCCGTGGATGAGATTTCGTATCTGTCCATCGACAGTGAACTGCTCGACGTGATGATCACGTGGGACCAGACCGGTACCTACGAGGTCGAAGAACTGCAGGCGCAGATGAACGGCGGCGCCAACGGCGATGACTGGATGACGACGCTGCTGCAGACGCGCTCGTTCCACCGGATCCCGCCGGCGAACATCCAGGCCATCTTCATGCGCATGCAGCGCGTGCCCTACATGGCCGGCGATGTGATCATCAAGCAGGGTGACGAGGGCGATTACTTCTACGTCATCGTCAAGGGCCAGTGCGTGGTGACGCGCGAGACCCCGCTCAATCGCGACGGCATCAAGCTCGCGGAGCTGAGCGTCGGGGACACCTTCGGTGAGGAAGCCCTGATCGCGGAGGCCAAGCGCAACGCCACCATCACCATGCAGACCGATGGCGTGCTCATGCGCCTGGCGAAGGATGATTTCCGCGAGCTCATGAACGAGCCGCTGCTGCAGTGGGCGAACTATGACCAGGCCCGTGACATCGTGGCCCGCGGCGGACGCTGGCTGGACGTGCGCCTGCCGAGCGAACACCAGAACATGTGCATCGAGGGATCACTGAACATCCCGCTGTACTTCATCCGCCTGAAGCTCTCGACGCTCGACACCAAGATACCCTACGTCGTGTATTGCGACACCGGCCGGCGCAGCTCCGCAGCGGCCTACATCCTGGTGGAGCGCGGCTTCGATGCCTATGTCCTGCGTGGCGGACTCACCACTGGGGCCGTCGGACTGCACCAGTCCCGATAAGCCAAAACGCCCCGTCAACGCGGCGCGGGTTCCGTCGGCGGCGCGACGCCGCGCAGATCAGCGACGACCAGCTGCGCAAATCGCGTGTAAAGCGGCATCAGTGACCCGCTGTTGCCACCTGCATCGCGGGTGGTGAGGCGCGCGCGCGCGTGCACGGCGAACGGCGGTCGTGCCGCCGGTCCCGGCACCGTCACCTCGCCGATGAGCAGCACATTGCGGAAGGTGTACCCCAGCACCACGGCATTGCTGGCCAGCGTGCTCGTGAACTCATCAACCGTGATCGCAAGTGGCGGCGCGGCCGAGCCGGGCGCCAGCAGCTGCTGCGCCTCAAGCTCGTGCTCGACCGCCGTCGCTACGGCGCTTGCCGTCAGTCGCGGATCTGCGGCGGCAAGCTGCGTGGCGTGCTCGCTCAAAGTCACCGTCACGGCGCTGAATTCCCCGACCGACGGCGCAGCCGCGTTCCCGGCCGCGTTGATCGCCGGCAGGCTCGGCTGCAGCGTGGAGCGGGGCAAGGGTGTGGGCGCGGCCTGGGACAGCGGGGCTGCGCTGGCAGAGGCAACGGTGGCGTTGCTGCTGTCGGGCACCAGCGGCGTCTGCGGACTGGTATCGCGTCCGGGGTCCCCATGGGCGAGGCCGACCTGGTCGGTACAGGCGCACGCGAGCAGCAGCACCAGGGTCAGCGCGGTCGCGGCAATCATTCTTGGAGTACGCATAGCCCGATCTTACAGCGCCCGGCAGCTACATCGTATGCGTCGCTTTGTCACCGGAGAGCGCTCCGGCCAGGTAGGTTTCGATCTTTTTCTGGGTCTGGCCCCGATCCTGCTCACTGAACTGCACGCCGATGCCTGCGGTGCGCTTGCCCTGGGCACCCTTGGGGGTCACCCAGATCACGCGCCCGGCAACGGGGAGCTTTTCATCCTCGCCCATCAGGTTCAACAGCATGAAGACCTCGTCTCCGAGGCGGTAGTTGCTGTTCGTGGGAATGAACAGGCCCCCATTGCGCACGAACGGCATGTACGCGAGGTACAAGGCGCTCTTGTCCTTGATGGTGAGGGTTAGAAGTCCGGGTTTTGGTCCCATTGCGATAGAGAAGCTTTACACAACTAGAGATCGTAGCAGGCTCTCGAGCACCAGCGAACGGTTGACAGGAGTCGCCAGGGCGGCTCGCAGGCTGCGCAACTGGTCCAGCAGATCGAAGAGTCGAGGGACATTTGACCCCGGATCGGGCCGCCCCGGGTGCGCACCATCCCGCACTTCCGTGGAATATGTCCCGGCACCCAGGCCGCGGTGGATGCATTCCGTGAGCCAGTTCTCAAAGCACGTCAGGCGCAGAGGCAGCTCGGAGCGGGTCCAGGCATCGGCCAGCTGCGCGGCATCGGCCCGGCGGGCGGCCAGATCGCTCAAGGCCGCGAGGGTCTCATCGCGGATCTGCAGCACCGCCCGCGGATCCAGGCCCGCGGCCAGCAGCGGGGCATTGCCGATGACGTCCAGGACCGCATCCCAGGGACCCGACCCGACGTGTTCGCCCAGCCACTGCAGCGTCGGTGCACGCTCCGGGGCCCGGATCCGCAGCCGCTGGCAACGGCTGAGAATCGTGGCCGGCAGCCGCGAAGGCTGCTGTGCAACCAGGATCAGGACGGTGCGCGGCGGCGGTTCCTCCAGCGTCTTGAGCAGGGCATTGGCGGTATTCCAGTTCAGGGCATCGGCCGGTTCGATCAGCGCAACTTTGTAGCCGCCCTGATGACTCGCCAATGCCAGGTGTGCCGAGAGCTCGCGGGCCTGCTCGATCCGGATCTGCTTGGATTCCTCGACCAGTCCGATGCGCGTGAAGTCCGGGTGACGCTCCTCCTCCGGGGCGGGGACCCGCAGCAGCTGCCGCGCCATCCACAGCGCCAGCTGCTCACCACCGGCTCCCGGGGCGTCCTGGATCAGCAGCGCATGCGGCACGCGGTCATGCCGCAGCATCGCGGCCAGCTGCTCGCGCCCGGCGCTGAGCCACGGCGCGGTGTCCACCAGCCGCCCCAGCGCGACAGCATCCGGGAAAGGCGCAGCGTCGCGCGCCATCAGGGTCGCACTCCGGCGAGCGCCTGCGCCACGCTCGCCTGCACTGCAGGCAGATCGCGGGATGCGTCCACGATGCAGAAGCGTCGGGGGTCGGCGCGCGCCAGTTCCAAGTAGGCCGTCCGTACCCGCTCGAAAAACGCCGCCTGTTCCTGCTCGAAGCGATCGGTCTGACCCCGGCGCGCCCGGGCGCGCGCCATGCCGGTTGTCACCGGCAGGTCCAGCAGCAGCGTCAGATGCGGCTGCACGTCGGCGTGCACCAGTCGCGCCAGGGATTCGATCACCGTGCGCTCCATCCCGCGCCCGCCGCCCTGATAGGCACGGGTGGCATCGGTGAAGCGATCGCAGATCACCCACTCGCCGCGGGCCAGCGCCGGACGGATCAGGTTTGCCAGGTGCAGGCTGCGGGCCGCGAACATCAGCAGCATCTCGGCGTCCGCCGGGATCGCCTCGCCGTCCGGTTTCAGTACCAGCTCGCGTACCCGCTCCGCCAGCGGCGTACCGCCGGGTTCGCGGGTGAGCACCGCCTGTTCGCCCCGTGCCTGCAGCCATTCCAGGGCGTAGCGGGCCACGGTGGACTTACCCGCGCCCTCGATCCCCTCCAGGGTGATGAAGCAGCCGCGGCTCACTGGCGGGTGGCCTCGCTGCGTAGCTTCTGCACATAGTGCTGCACGGCCAGATTGTGTTCCGCCAGGGTTGCCGAGAAGTGGTGGCCGCCCTGCCCGTCCGCGGTTGCCACGAAGTACAGGTCGCCGGTTTCCTCCGGACGCACGGCTGCGAGCAGCGCGGCGCGGCCCGGCAGGGCGATGGGCAGCGGCGGCAGCCCATCGCGCGTGTACGTATTGAAGGGCGTATCCGTCGTCAGATCGCGTTCATGGATATGGCCGTCATAGGCCGCACCCAGACCATAGATGACGGTCGGATCGGACTGCAGGCGCATTCCCTTGCGCAGCCGCGCGATGAAGACTCCGGCAATGCGTGGCCGCTCCCCGGGCAGTCCGGTCTCCTTCTCGACCATGGAGGCGAGTACCAGCGCCTGGTCCGCCGACTTGAGCGGCAGGTCCGCGGCGCGCATATTCCAGGCCTCGGTCAGTGCATCACGCATGCTCGTGTAGGCGAGCTTGAGGATTTCCGCGTCCGTGGTGCCGGAGGCGAACGAATAGGTATCCGGAAAGAAGCGTCCCTCGGGGGCCTCCCCCGCGTGCCCGATCGCGGCCATCACCTCGGCATCGCTCTTGCCCGTGAACAGCGAGTGCACGTGCGGGTCCGTCGCAAGCTGCAGGCGCAGGTCACTGAAGCGCGTGCCCTCGACCACCGTGAGATGCTCGAAGATCACACGTCCCTCCTCGAGCATCTCGATCACATCACTGGCGCTGGCGTGGGCGTCGACCTCGTAGTCACCGGCCTTGATCGTCAGCCTGCGTCCCGTGAGCCGCAGGTACACCTGCGTGCACCAGGCGCAGCGCAGCGCACCGGCGCTCTGCAGCCTCCCGAGTACCCCGCGCACGCTCAGCCCGGGCACCACCGTGACCCGCAGTGCCTGCGCCGCAGGTCCGGGTGCTTCGAACTGCATCGACAGCCACACCCGACCGGCGAGCGCGGCGCCGCCCACCACCAGCACCAGCACCAGCACAATCCACACCGCCTTACGCATGTTCCGGACCGTCGGTCTGGGCGGCCAGCAGGGGCAGCAGCCATTGCTGCAGCTGGCGGGTCACCGGTCCCACCGCCACACTGCGCCCGTCCAAGGCACGCACGGGCCAGATACCGATCCGTGCATTCGTCAGGAAAATCTCCTCGGCCGCTGCCAGGGCCGCCGCATCGAGCGGCGCCTCAGTCACCACCAGACCCCCACGCTGCGCTTCGCGCATCACGATGCCGCGCATGACGCCACGGATACCGGCGGCGGTGATTGCAGGGGTCATGATGCGGCCATCCCTCACCAGGAACACATTGCTCATCGTGCCTGAGACGAGGCTTCCGGAGCTACTGAAGACCAGTGCCTCCTGGATCGTAGGATCCGTCCACTCGCCCCGGATCAGGACCTGTTCCAGGCGGTTGAGGTGCTTGAGCCCCGCGAGGGCCGGATTCTCCCCCAGCCGCCCGCGGGCGACGCGCACCGCGACGCCCTGCTCCCAGGGCGTCGGATCCTCCGCGCCCCACGGGTACTGCAACAGCACCGTGCGCGCCCGCTCATCACCCTGCGCGCCATAGCCGCGCGCCGTGGCGCTGCCCCGGGTGACGATGAGCTTGATGATGCAGGCCGGCGCCGTCGCGGCCAGCGCCCGGATCTGTGCCCTCAGTGCCGCCCGGTCCGGCGGGCGGATGCCGAGGCGCCGACAGCCCTCAAGCAGGCGCTGCAGGTGCAGCTCAAGGAACCGCGCGTGGCCGGCGCGGCAGGCGATGGTTTCGAACAGCCCATCCCCGTAGTGCAGGCCGCGATCCAGCGCGTCGATGGCCGTCGCCGGTTGGCCATCGATCAGCACCTGCGTCGGTTTCAAGCAAACACCGCGAGCATGCCGCGGGCCTTGGCGCGCGTTTCGTTCAGTTCGCGCTCCGGATCCGAATCCGCAACGATGCCGCCGCCGGTGCGCAGGGTGATCTGCGAGTCAGCGAGGGTCATGGTGCGGATGAGAATATTGAGGTCCATTTTCCCGCCGGGGGTGAGATAGCCCAGCGAGCCGTAGAACGCGCCGCGGCCCTCGCCCTCCAGTTCCGCGATGATCTGCATGCAGCGGAACTTCGGGCACCCCGTGATCGTGCCACCTGGAAACACCGCCTGCAGCGCCTCGATGGGAGTGACCTCCGGACGCAGGCGGCCTTGTAAGTTGGAAACGATGTGATGCACGTGCGCATAAGTCTCGGTGACCATGAGTTCATTCACGATCACCGTGCCGGCCTCGCACACGCGGCCCAGATCATTGCGCTCCAGATCGATGAGCATGATGTGCTCGGCGCGTTCCTTGGGATGCGCAACCAATGCGGCGGCCTCCGGAGCATCCTCACCCGGACGCAGGGTGCGTGGCCGGGTGCCGGCGATCGGCCGCGTGTCCACTGCCCGACCCCGCACCCGCAGCAGCCGCTCCGGGGAGGAACTGAGCACGCTCACGCCGCCCCACTGCAACAGTGCGGCGAACGGGGCCGGATTGCGCTGGCGCAGTCGCTCATAGAGCAGTGCCGGATGCAGCGCCTGTGCATTCGCGGCCGAGCCGGCGGGCGCGAGCGGGCGAACCCGCCACGGTCGCGAGAGGTTTGCCTGGTAGATATCCCCGGCGCGGATGTATTCCTGGGCTCGCAGCACCCGTTGGATATAGTGCCGTGGGTCCTCTTCGGTCACCTGGAAAGCGAGCTCTCCCGGTTCCGCCGCGGCCGAGCCGCTGCGGGCCATGGCGTCCCCGATGCGCTGTGCATCCACGATCACCTCATCCAGCAGCTGCGCCGCTGCGGCTTCCGCGACCGCCCAGACGGCGTCGGTTTCGAGCACATGGACCAGCGCGCACGGTGTGCGCAGCGCAACGGCACTCCATGGCAGCGGCGTCGGCGGCAGCCTCAGATGCGGTTCGATCTCAGCGGCAATCTCGTAACCGAGAAACACGATCCAGCCCGGCGCGAACGGCGCTGGAGCATGGGCATCGGGATGCGCCTGCGCCGCCTGCGCGCTTTGCTGCCACCACTGCTGCAGGGCCTTGAGAAACGTGTCGGCGCGGGGCTCGACGCCCTGGCCATGCACGCGACCATCCGGGGTGCTCCACAGCGCCGCCTGCGGTTGGGCCGCAAGGATGTTGATCTTTCCCAAAGGTCCTGCGACCGCGCTTTCCAGCAGCGCCGGATAGCGTCGCGGGTTGGCCACGGCCAGCCGTCGCAGTACGGCGGGCGGCACGTCCAGCCGCGCGCAGCGTGGGTTCACGGGTCAGCCGCTGAAGCGGCGGAAGATGAGGGTGCCGTTCGTGCCACCAAAACCGAAGGAGTTCGACAGCGCCACATCGATCGGCATCTGCCGCGCGGTGTTGGGCACGAAATCCAGGTCGCAGTCCGGATCCGGCGTGCGGTAGTTGATGGTCGGCGGAGCGACGTTATCGCGGATCGCAAGAATGCTGAAAATGGCCTCCAGGACTCCGGCCGCGCCCAGCAGGTGACCGGTCATGGATTTGGTCGAGCTCACGGCGACCTTGTAGGCCTGAGCGCCAAAGGCGCCCTTGATGGCAGCCGTCTCGGCCCTGTCACCCAGCGGCGTCGAGGTCGCATGGGCATTGATGTACTGAATGTCGCTCGCGTTCATCCGGGCATCGCGCAGTGCATTGGTCATGGCCAGCCCTGCGCCGGCGCCATCCTCGGGCGGCGCAGTGATGTGGTAGGCGTCGCTGCTCATGCCGAATCCCGCCATCTCGGCGTAGATCTTCGCACCGCGGGCGCGCGCATGATCCAGCTCCTCCAGGATGACGGCGCCGCCGCCGTCACTGAGCACAAAGCCGTCGCGCTCCTTGTCCCAGGGGCGACTGGCCTCCTGCGGCGCATCGTTGCGGCTGGAGAGCGCCTTGGCCTGCGCAAAGCTCGCCAGGCCGCACACGGTCGTCGCCATCTCCGAGCCACCGGCAATGATCATGTCGGCATCACCGTACTGGATGGCACGCATGCCGAAGCCGATGGCGTGGGTCGAGGTGGTACAGGCGCTGACGACCCCGAGGTTGGGGCCCTTCAGTCCGTACCGGATCGAGAGGTGCCCGGCAATCATGTTGATGATGGTGGCCGGCACGAAGAACGGGGAGATCCTGCGCGGGTTGTGGGCCTTCAGGTACTCGCCGTACTCGGCCTCGATGGTGCCCAGGCCGCCGATACCGGCGCCCATGATCGCGCCGCAGCGGCCGGCATCGCTTGCGGCGACATCGAAACCCGAATCGGCCATGGCCTGGATCCCTGCGGCCACGCCGTAGTGCATGAAATCATCCATGCGGCGGGCGTCCTTCGGCGAGATATAAGCCGCAAGATCAAAATCACGCACCTGGCCGCCGAAGCGCACCGGGAATGCGGACACATCAAAGCGGGTGATGGGCCCGATGCCGCTGCGCCCATTCAAGATGGCATCCCACGCAGTGGGCACGGTGCTGCCAACCGGGGAGACGACACCCAAACCTGTTACGACGACGCGACGTTTGCTCACTCGCAGCCCCGATGCTCAACCCAAGAAGGAACGGTCGCGCGCGCTTGGGTCAGGCTTTGGCGCGACGGTCGTTGATGTAGTCGATGGCCTGCTGAACCGTCGTGATCTTCTCGGCGTCCTCATCCGGGATTTCGATTTCGAATTCCTCCTCGAGAGCCATGACCAGTTCGACCGTGTCCAGCGAGTCCGCGCCCAGATCGTCGACGAACGAGGCGTCATTCGTGACCTGTTCAGCCTTGACGCCCAGTTGCTCCGCGACGATGGCCTTTACCTGCTGCTCAACGGTGCTCATTACGCGATTGTCCTTGTTAAGAATGGTCTCATGCGCCAGCCGATGGTCGGCGGCACGGGCGCGGTATTGTAGGGGAACACCCCCCTGTCTGCCAGCACGGCAAAGCGTGCGGGAGTGGTTGTTTTTTCAGGCGAAACCCCCAAGGCGGATGGCGGTGAGCCGCAACCGGGCCGGCACCCGGGCCCGGATGTGGCTATTTTCCAACGCCGCGCCCCGTGCCACCCCGGGGCGCACTAGGGCATGTAAAGGCCGCCGTTGACGTGCAGCGTTTCCCCCGTGATGTAGCCGGCCTGGGGCGAGGCGAGAAACAGTACCGCCGATGCAACATCCTCCGGCGCGCCCAAGCGTTCCATGGGGATCCGACCTGCCAGCACGGCACGCTGCTCCGCGGATAGCGCCTTGGTCATGTCGGTGTCGATGAAACCGGGCGCCACGGCGTTCACAGTGATGCCGCGCGTGGCCACTTCCTGCGCCAGGGACTTGGTGAATCCCAGGACCCCCGCCTTGGCCGCGGAATAGTTGACCTGGCCGGGATTGCCCGTGACGCCGACGATGGAGGTGATGTTGATGATACGCCCGCGGCGCTCCTTCATCATGCGTCGCAGGACCCCCTTGGACAGGCGGTAGACGGCGCTCAGATTGGTCTGGATGACCTGGTTCCAGTCATCCGGTTTCATCCGCAGCAGCAGTCCGTCGCGGGTGATTGCGGCATTGTTGACCAGGATGCTGGGCATGCTGCCGGCAGCGTCCAGCTGCGCGAGCAACGCGTCGATCGAGGCCTCGCTCGATACATCCAGTACCGCGCCCTCGCCCTTGAGCCCATTGGCGGCAAAGGTCGCCGTGAGTTCGGCGGCGCCGGCCTCGCTGGTGGCGGTACCGATGACCCGGGCCCCCGCCGCGGCAAGACCGAAAGCGATGGCGCGACCGATGCCCCGCGACCCGCCCGTGACCAGCACCACATCGTTTTCAAACATGTTCGTCCTTCGTCGCGGCCAGCGCCGCATCGAATGTCGCACGATCTTCCAGGGCGAGGTAGGCCAGGTCCGGACGTTTCTCGATGCGCCGGTTGAGACCGGTGAGTACCTTGCCGGGACCACACTCGATGATCTGCGCGTGGCCATTTGCCGCCAGGGCGCGCACGGTGTCCTGCCAGCGTACGGGGCTCGCCAGCTGGCGCACCAGGAGTTCCCGGATGTCATCCGGGTCCGTGTGGGGCAGGCAATCCACCGCGCTCACATAGCGGATGACCGGCTTCACCAGCTGCACGTCCAGCAGGCGTGTTTCCAGCCGATCCGCGGCCGGCCCCATGAGACTGCAGTGCGAGGGCACACTCAGGGGCAGCACGATGGCGCGTTTGGCGCCTGCAGCCTTGCAGGCCTCGATGGCCCGCTCGACCGCGGCGCGCGCCCCGGCGATCACCACCTGCCCGGGCGCGTTGAAATTCACCGGCTCCACCACCTCGCCCTGCGCGGCCTGGTCACAGCTTGCCGCGACCTGCTCATCCGTGAGCCCGAGAATGGCTGCCATGGCGCCGGTGCCGGCCGGAACGGCCTGCTGCATCACCTGGCCGCGATACCGGACCAGGTCCACGGCCGCGCCCAGGGACAGCGCCTGCGCGCACACCAGCGCCGTGAACTCACCCAGGCTGTGACCGCTGACTTCGCCCGGATCGGCGCCGCCGCGTGCTTTCCACCGTCGCCATAGGGCCACCCCGGCCGCCAGCATGGCCGGCTGCTGGTATTCGGTGCTGTTGAGCCGTTCCGCCGGTCCTTCCTGGATCAGCGCCCACAGGTCATACCCGAGCGCCGCGGAGGCTTCGCGGAATGCGCTGCGGACGTCCTCGTCCTGCGCAAAGTCGGCCAGCATGCCGACCGACTGGGATCCCTGGCCGGGAAAAACAAATGCAAACGACATGGGCGCTCCCCTCGAACGGCCGCCAAAGGGGCGCGATTATACCGGCTTGGGCCGACCTCGCAGGAGCAGCGCAGCAACTGCCCCGGCCGCGGCCCCGTACAGGTGCGCGTCAACGATGACGGCGCCTCCGGAGGTCAACGGCAGCGGGCCCAGGGTCTGCTCATAGAGGAGCTTGCCGATCAGCAGCAGCGCCAGGACCCAGCCGTCCGCCTCCCGCCGCCGCAGGTGCGCACAGGTGCCCGCCGCCAGCACCCCGTGCAGGACACCCGAGGAACCCACGTACCACTGCGTGGTCGAAGACAGCAGCCACAATCCGGCATCAATGCCGAGTATCGACAGGCCGATGATCATGAACCAGCCGCGTGCGGAGTAATCGCGCGCGAACAGCGCCCACATCAATGCCAGCCCGGCCACGTCCAGCACCGCATGCTCGAATCCCAGGTGAATCAGATGTCCGGTCAGCAGGCGCCACCACTGTCCGGCCGCCAGCGCATCCCGGTCGTAGCGCAGGGCCCGCTGGGCCGTGGCACCGCCACATTGGATCAGGAGCAGCCCCACGCACACGCTCAGCAACAACAGACCCCGCCGGCCGTCGCAATTGAGCGACTTTGCCAAACGGAGCAGTCGTTCGCGCGGACGCGGCGCATTCATTTGTTATCATCCGGCGCCATTCGCTGAACCCCTCACCCACGCGGGTACTACCATGCGCATGTTTTCTGAAAGTCCCAGGTCCTTGTCCCGCGAACGCGGCTTCACGCTCATCGAGATCATGGTCGTCGTGATCATCATCGGTTTGCTGGCCGCTGTCATTGTGCCCAGCGTCGTCGGCAAAGTGGGTGAAGCGCGGGTCGCCAAGACGAAACAGGACATCCAGGCGCTCGGCACGGCGCTCACCATGTACCGACTCGACAACTTCAAGTACCCCAACACCGACCAGGGATTGAAGGCGCTGATCCAACAGCCCGCGGATCCCACCATCCGCAACTGGCGCAAGGGCGGCTACATTCAGGACGGCACGCTCAAGGATCCCTGGGGCAACGACTACCAGTATGTATACCCGGGTACGCACGGCAAGGAGTACGACCTGTACTCCTACGGCGCCGACGGCCAGGAGGGTGGCGAGGGCGAGGACGCCGATGTGGGCAACTGGAACCTGGATGCGCAGCCGGGAACCAGTCAGAGCGCCAACGGCCGCTGAGCGTGGCTCCGCGCACTCAGCGCGCGGCCGGCGCCACCAGCGGCGGATTCACGCTGGTCGAGATCCTCGTAGTCATCGTCATCATCGGCATCGTCACCATCGGTGCACTGCTGTCGATGTCCTTCATCGGCCCGGACCGCGAACTGCACACCGAGGGTGATCGCATCGCCGACCTGATGAACTACGCGCAGGAACAAGGTGAACTGCAGACCCGCGAGATGGGCCTGTATTGCACCGATCACAGCTACCGCTTCCTGGTCTTCGATGCGCGGCGCAATCTGTGGGTGCCGATCGACGATGATGACGCCCTGCGCACCCGGACGCTGCCGGATTCCATCAAGCTGCAGCTGGTGGTCGAGGGTCGCGATGTCGTACTGGCTTCGCTCGCGGATGAACAGAAGAAAAAGAGCAGTGCGCCGAGCACCGTGCAGCCGCACGTCATGATCTTTTCCAATGGCGATCTCACCTCCTTCAAGTTGACCCTGGGACGGGACGGCACCGAGCAGACTGTCACAGTGCTGCCGGATCATCGGGGGAAGATCAAGGTCCAGATTCCCAAGGAACACGTCACGTGAGCAGGCAACGCGGCTTCACGCTCATCGAAGTGCTGGTCGCGCTGGTCATCGTGGCGCTGGGGATGTCGGCGTTGCTTGAGACCCTGGGGTCGGCCGCGGACACCTCGACCTGGCTGCGTGACAAGACCTTCGCGCAGTGGATCGGATTCAATCAGATGGAGCAGACCCGGCTGTCCGGTTCGGCACCGTCAGCCGGCACCTCTGACGGGGAGCTGGATTACGCCGGACGTCACTGGCGCTGGCGACAGGAGGTCTCCGATGCCGGCTTCCCGGGGGTGTACCGCATCGATGTGAAGGTCGAGCACGCCGATACATCGACCGTCGATGACTCCGCCTGGATCGCAACCGTCACCGGTGGCATGGGCACTGCCGTATCGCCCCAGCAGATGCAATCGCTGTATCCTGATCCGGCTCTGCCGGGCAGCTCCGCGCCGAGTTCCGCCCCGTCCAGCGCGCCGGCGGCCTCGAGCACCCCCGGTTCGTTCTTCACGCCTGCCACCCCGCCTGCGACGCCCCCGTCGACGGGGGCGCAATGAAGACACCGCGGCGCACGGCACACGGCGGCGGGTTCACGCTCATCGAACTGATCGTGGCGCTGTTCATCACCGCCATCATCTTCGCCGTCGGTTATGGCTCGATCAACCAGGCGCTGCGCAACCACGAGCAGCTGAAGGAACACCAGGCCCGCCTGAGCGAGCTGCAGGACGCCGTGCGCGTGATGGTCCAGGATTTCTCCGAACTCGCGCCGCGCCCGATCCGCGATCAGCTGGGCCAGAACTGGCTGGCGTGCATCACCACCCAGAGCGCTACCGCGCCGGCGGACACCGGCCTGAACCCCGACTCGGACTCCAGCGCCCCGGACTCGTCTGCGGCACAGCCGGATACCGACGACAGCGACGACAGCGACGAGTCGGATACGGCGCCCGATGATGGGGGTCCGGACCTGGTCGCCTTCACGCGCGCGGGCTGGGCCAACCCGGCAGGGATCCAGCGTCCGACCCTGGAGCGCGTGTCCTACCGGTTCGCGAAGGGCACCCTGCGGCGCATGCACTGGGCGGTGCTGGACAGCACCGAGGGCACTCAGCCCGTGCGCCGCGATCTGCTCACCCACGTGAAATCGGTGACCTTCCGCTTCATGAACGATTCGCGGCAATGGGTCGACGTGTGGCCGGCAACGGGCGCCACCACCCTGCGCAGTCGCCCGTTTGCCGTGCAGGTCACCCTGGAACTGGAAGACTGGGGTGAGATCGTCCGCATTGTCGAGGTGCCGACGTGAGCCCGCGCACGCGCGCAACCCCGCTCCGGCACCAGCGCGGGGTGGCGCTGATGACGGCGATCCTGCTGGTGGCGCTGGCGACCATCCTGGCGGCCACCATCGGCTACGAGAACGCCATGAGCGCCCGGCGCGGCACGGCGACCTTCGCGTTCGACCAGAGCGTGCAGGTCGCCATGGCGGCCGAGGCGATCGGTGCCTATGCGCTGCAGCAGTCGCGCAAGCTGAGCCCCTCGACGACCGCTCTCGGCCAGCCCTGGGCGACGCCTTATGGGCCTGTCGATCTGATCCCGGGCGTGACACTGGAGGCGTGGCTGGAGGACTCGCAGGGTCGCTTCAATCTCAACAATCTGGTGAATGGCGACGGTTCCACAAATCCGGATGCCGTGCAGGTGTTCGAGAATCTGCTGACCGCCCTCGGCCTTGAGACCAAGTGGGCGCCGATGATGGCCGACTGGATCGACGCGGACACCGTGCCCAACAATCCCGACGGCGCGGAGGACAGCGTTTATCTGTCGCAGATGCCGCCGTACCGCGCGGCCAACATGTTCATTACCAGCGCCAGCGAGATCCTGGCGCTCCCGGGTTTCGGCCGCGATCGCTACCTGACCCTGGCTCCCTACATCACCGCCCTGCCGCAGGGGACGGCCATCAACCTCTGCACGGCGCAGATGCCGGTGCTCAATGCGCTGGGACCGCCGGGCTCCGCCAATATCACCGACCCCCAAAGCCTCGCCAAGAGCCGCCAGGACGGCTGCTTTCCGACCCTGCAGTACCTCAACACCTGGTTCAGCGACGCGACGACCAAATCGAAGGCAGATAGCATGGTGACCACCCAATCGAACTTCTTTACGCTCACCAGCATCGTTACCATTGGCAGCACGCAGTTCGCCTTGTACAGTTTGCTGCATCAGGAAGGCGACCTGCGCGTGCGCCCCATTCAGCGCAGCTTTACGGCAGACTGACGCATGGCAGACTGGCTACTCATCAGAATTGGCAATGACCCGGGCAGGGCCGACTACCTGGCGGCCGACGGCGCCGGGCGCATACTGCAGACCGTGCGCACCGGATCCCTGGCCGAAGTCGGGCAACACCAGGCCGGCCGGCGCATCTGCGTGCTCGCCCCGGCCAGCGATGTGCTGCTGACCGAAGCCGAAGTGCCGGTCAAATCCGGAACGCGGTATCAGCAGATCGTGCCCTTTGCGCTCGAGGAACAGCTGGCCGAGGACGTCGAGTCGCTGCACTTCGCCGTCGGCAAGCGCCTCGGCGACTCCCCGCGCATTCCGGTGGCGGTGGTCTCGCGCGCCCTGATCGATGGCTGGCTGAACCATCTGCGTGATGCCGGCATCACGCCGGAGTGCCTGTACGCGGATAGCAGCCTGGTCCCGGAGAATCCCGGGCAGGCCGTGCTGGTGCTCAGCGGCGACAGCGTCATCCTCAGGGCCGCCGACAAGGCGCCCGTGACCTTGCCCCTGACGGCGCTCGCCGAAGCTCTCGAACTGCTGCGCCCCGCGCCGGCACCGACCACCGCTGCTGAACAGTCGGCGGCGGACCTCACACGCTCTGCCGTAGGACAGTTCGGCGGCAACGGCCTGGTGGTCTATGCCGGTGAGACCGAATGGCAGCGCTACGGTGCAACCATCGAAGCGGCGCGCAGTGACTTCGAGGGGCTGTCCGTGCAGCTGCTGCCCGATGGACCCCTGGGCCTGTTCGCGCAGTCGCTGCCCGGGACCTCGGCGATCAACCTGCTGCAGGGCACGTACGCGCCCGCCTCCCCGCTCGGCGGTGGTTTCAAGGCCTGGCGCATCGCCGCGGCGATGCTGGTGGGGCTGCTGGTCCTGCACGGCATTGGCAGTGCCGCGCAGCTCATGATGCTCAAGCGGGCCGAACGGCGCCTGGATGACTCGATCGGCGAGACCTTCGAGCAGGCCATGCCCGGGGAACACAACTCCTCGAATGCCCGGCGCCGCATGGAGGCGCGGATGGCGTCTTTGCAGGGCAGCACCGACAGCGCCGGCCTGCTGGCGATGCTGACGGCGGTCGCCCAGGCGCGCAGCGGCGCCGGCGGTACCGCCGTGCAGGCGCTCAGCTATCGGGAGGGCATGCTTGAACTGCAGGTCACGGCCCCGGGCGCGGCGGCCCTGGACCATATCAGTCAGCAACTGCGCACCGGCGGCTGGCAGGCGGACCTGACTTCGGGAACCTCCAGCAGTGGTGCCTATCAGGGCCGCATCCAGATGAAGCCGGGAAGTTGAACATGGACGCCTTAGTCACCTGGTTCAGAGCCCAGACGCCGCGCGACCAGCGCGTCGCCGTGATCGGCGCGGTGGTCGTACTGCTGGTCCTGATCGGCGCCATTTTCATCCCGCTCGACACCAGTGTGGCGCGCGCCAGCGCACGGGTGCAGCACAAGGCCTCGGATCTGGCCTGGATGCGCGCCGTCGCGCCGCAGCTGGCCGCCGCCGGCTCGGCCATCCCGACCCCGACCTCGCAACGCTCGCTGATCGTGGTGATCGACAGCTCGGCGCGCGAGTCAGGCCTGGGCTCCGCCTTGAACAGCAGCGAGCCCAGCGGGCCGGGGATGATGCGCGTGCGACTGGACCGCGCACCCTTCGACACCCTCGTGAGCTGGCTGGCCCGACTCTCCCGGCAGAACGGGATCCGGGTGGAGTCCGCGACCATCGATGCCGCAGGTCCCCCGGGCCTGGTGAATGCGGGCCTGGTCCTGCGCACCGCCAGCACGGACTGACCGGCTTTGCGACGGGCGCTCACCCTGGCGATCGCCGGCTTCGTGCTGGTCCTGATCGTGCTGCTGCCGGCCCGCTGGATCAGCCCGCTGCTGCCCCATGGCATGCACTGTCAGCAGCTCGATGGCAGTGCCTGGCACGGCAGCTGTTCGGGCCTCACCACCGCGAACGGCGCACTGGGAGATCTTAGTTGGGATGTGCACGCCCTGCAGCTGCTGCGCGGCCGCCTCGAGCTGCAGCTGGACCTGACCAATGAGGGCAACTATCTGCGCGGTGTGCTGGGCATGGGGTTCGGCGGGGCGCTCCATGGGCGCAATGTGACGCTCGATCTGCCGCTCGCCAGCACCCTGGTGTCCTCGCTGCCGGCCGGCGCGCATGCCCGCCTGTCGGGGAAGCTGTCCCGCGTTGAGTGGAACGGAAAATTCCTTAACGCCGTCGAAGGAGAGGTGGACATCCTGGATTTCGTCGGCTCTCAGGGACAGGCCTTCGGCAGTTACCAGGCAGTCTTCGCACCTGACGCCAACGCAGGCGCAGTGGCGACCCCCACGGCGG
>Ga0302314_10001186_pt1 | contig 48855 bp, 37 predicted proteins | sample III_Palsa_N2_3_FD_200533 | JGI IMG/M metagenome (GOLD analysis project Ga0302314, IMG submission 200533) | Peat permafrost microbial communities from Stordalen Mire near Abisko, Sweden - III_Palsa_N2_3 | ecosystem: Environmental > Terrestrial > Soil > Palsa > Peat permafrost | place: Sweden...
AACGTCTGCATCCCGCTCCTGAAAGCGCCCACATCCTGAGTGGTGCCGATCCAGCCGATGAAGAAGTTGTTCAGCGCCTCCATGGCGATCGGCAGGTAGACCTGATCGACGTAGGAGATGTCGTAGTCGACCTTCTCCGGCAGGAACCCGATCGGGGACTGCTTCTCATCGATGCCGCCCAGGGTGTATTCAGTCAGCTGGGCCGGGTCGTTGGCCGGCAGATCGCCCTTGCCTTTAGCGCTCTGGTAGATGGCGAGCGGCTCGAGACAGCCCTTCACGCAGGTGACGAGCGGCGTACCGGCGATGGGCGTGGTGGGGTTCTCGGTGTCTTCCTTGTAGTCCCGCTCGATGGCCTTGGGTACGTCGTAGATGCTGGTGCGGCCTCCGTTCCACCAGTTGATGAACTCATCGGGCACGACGCCTTCGGAGGTGGGCTTGAGCTGCGTATAGAGCGGAACCTTCAGGACCACCATTCCGCCCGGCGGAATCCCACCGGTCGTCGGGTTGATATAGATCCGGTAAACGTTGTCGTTGGCGTAGAGTTGAGTTTCCAGGCCCCCCTTTGGGACCTTGAAGACGGCTTGCAACCATTTGTCTATGCCCTGCTTGGGCGTGGACATGACGGGATATATCGGCCCGAGCAGACTGTTGTTGTAGATCTTGAAGGTTTTGGTGAGCGCCTTGCCCGGCCCATCCGGCGTCGCCGCGAGACAGGACGCCGCCGCCAGGGCCAGGATGGCGGCGAGGCCAAACGCCCTGGAAGAACAGCCTACTGTTTTTATCATGTCCAATCCCCTTTCCGTAGAATATATACAGATTGTCGTAACGATAATCCGCGGGCCCATAGCGGTAGCGCAACGCCGACTGGGGAACCGGATACGCCGTTCACCGGCGCTCTATGCGCGGTTCAACTATAAGCTGTTACGAATGACAGTCTCGATTACAGCCCGATTAGGCCGTCTGATCCAGATTCGCCCAAAAAAACTGATCTTCTTGAAAATATCTGGCGCAACATCGCCAAAAACGCGAATTCTCAGGCCACACCGCAGTGGGCTGTCCTTCTTCGTCTCACTCCCGTGTTTTCAATATTCTTGACCAGAAACAAACCAACCGTCAAGGCGATTCTTGAAAACTGGTAAAGCGCCGCGGTGGCGGTGTTACCACACGAGGATCGCGGCCGACGCCAGGGGCTAAGTCGGTCCGGCGCGAGCCGCCTGCCATCTGGCGGCGAAGTCGAAGAACTGCCGGGCGGCGCGGTTGGCGCCGCGGCCGAGCACGACGGCGAGGTCCATGTGGAAGTCCATGCCCTCGACCGGGCGCTCGACGAGGCCGTCGAGGACGGGGAACCAGCCGACGCCGATGGCGCAGATGGCGTGCTTCTGCGCATGGCGTTCGACCGCCAGGGCGTTGCCCTCGTTCAGCCACACGGGGACGGCGCCGCAACCCTCGACGAACCGTTCGATCGGATCGGTCAGGGCGCGTCCGTGCTCGTGGCTCAGCATGGCGATCCTCTGTCCACGCAGCGCCGATCGGGGGATCATGGTCATGCCGGCCAGGGCCGACCCCTGGGGAACCAGCAGACGCATCGGCTCGCGGCGCAGCAGCACCCTTTCCAGGTTGTCGGGGTACTGGGTTTCGTTGACGATCGGACTGGCGTCCTCGGGTCTCGTGGCCTCGGCGGCGGACTCCGGCGCGGCGATGCCGAGCAGCAGGGCGGCGTCCAGGCGCTCGTCGAGGAGATCGGGAATCTGGGCGCTCTGCAGCCGGTTGTCGATCATGTAGCGGACGTGGGGAGCGGCCACGGCGAAGGCGTCGAGCAAGGCCAGCCGCTCCGCGAAATCGAGCGTGTACATCGCCGCGCCGAGCCGAAAACGCGTCGATCGCAGCACGGTCATCGCTTCCACTTCGTCGCGCAGGGCCTCCGCGCGCGCCAGCGTATCGTGGACATAGGGAAGCAGGTGTTCGCCTTCGGACGTCAGGGTCACGGTGCGGGTCGTGCGGTGGAACAGCCTGAAGCCGAGCGCCGATTCCAGCTCCTTCAGATGCCCCGAGATGGTCGGCTGCGTGAGGTGAAGAAACTCGGACGCGCGGGTCACCGAGCGTTCATCGGCGACCGCCGCGAAGCTGCGCAGCAGGCGCAGGTCCAGGTGAAACATCAGCGTCTCCGCCCGATGACCGGCCCATTCATCGGGGCGCCCGATATATAGCGCTCGAAAACCGATTGGACCATCGACCGCCTTCCCCGGCACGCTTGGCGTCAAAGAGGAGACGTCGACGTGAACCACGAGGTCGGGCCGCAAATCGACGAGACGATCGTTGACCCCAAGACCTATGGGGACGAGCATCTGTATCACCAGACCTTCGCGCGGCTGCGGCGCGACGATCCGGTGCACTGGACCCGGCCGGCGGATTTCCGGCCGTTCTGGGCCGTCACGCGCCACGCCGACATCATGGCCATCGAGCTGGACGCGGCGAACTTCCTCAACGCACCCCGCCAGTTCCTGATCACGCGCGCAGACGAGCAGATGCTGTTCGAAGCGACCGGCAGCACGAACTTCGCCAAGAACCTGGTGGCGATGGACGATCCCGAACACAAGAAGTTCCGTATGCTTACGGCTGCATGGTTCGGTCCAAAGAGCGTGCGCAACCTCGAAGACAAGATCGCCGCTCTCGCCCGCGAGACGGTCGACCGGATGATCGAGAAGGGTGGCGAATGCGATTTCGCCGCCGACATCGCCGCCTGGTATCCGCTGCGCACGATCATGATCGTCCTGGGCGTGCCGCGCGAGGAAGAGCCGCGGATGCTGCGGCTGTCGCAGAAACTGTTCGGCAGCACCGATGCCGAGACGGGCGGCGGCGATGGCGCGACCTCCATGGTCGAAGCCCGGACAGAGTTCTATGAATACTTCGAGCAACTGACCGCCGACCGCCGCGTCAATCCGCGCGACGACGTGGCGACCATTCTGGCTACAGCCGAGATCGACGGCGAGCCGATGAGCGACGTCGCGCGCAACGACTACTATCTGATCATCGCCGCCGCCGGGCACGACACCACCAGTTCGGCGATCTCCGGCGGCCTGCTGGCGCTGTTGCAGAACCCGTCCGAGCTGGCGAGGCTGCGGGCCGACCCGTCGCTGATCGGCGCCGCCGTGGACGAGATCATCCGCTGGACGACGCCGGTGAAGCACTTCATCCGCACGGCCGTCGAAGACCGCGAGGTCGGTGGAAAAGCCATCAAGGCCGGCGACAGCCTGATGCTGTGTTACCCCTCCGGCAACCGTGACGAAGAGGTCTTCGCCGACCCGTTCGCCTTCCGGGTCGATCGCGGCAACGCGAACCGGCACCTCGCCTTCGGCTATGGCGCGCACCTGTGCCTGGGCAATGCCCTGGCCAAGCTCGAGATCCGTATCCTGTTCGCCGAGATGCTGTCGCGGATCGGCCACATCGAGCTGGCGGGCAAGCCGGCGTGGGTGGAGGCGAACTTCGTTTCCGGGCTCAAGCGCCTGCCGATCCGTTATCGCGCTGAGGATCGGGCGTGAGCGCGACAACTCCCGCCGGGCGGCTGGCCGAGCGCTTCGGCGACGTCGAGGCGATGCGCGCGCTTTATGCGCCCGACGTCGAGTGGGCGATCTCCGCCTCCCTCGGCGTGCCGCGGCTGGTGGGCATCGACGCGGTGAGCGGGTTCAACACGCAGGTATGGACCGAGCACCATCGGCCCGACTGTACTGTCACCATCCTCGATGAAGTCGGCGACGCGACGATGAGCGCCGTGCGCTTCACTTATCGCGCCTTCTCTCTACTGCCGCAGGATTGGTATGAGAACGAATATACCCTGTTCGTGCGGTGCGGACCGCGAGGCGTCACCCAGGTCAACGAGGCGTTCGACTCGGCCGCCACCATCGACTTCCTCGCACGCCGCCCGATCGGATCTGGCTGGGCGGCCCTGGCCGGCGGCGCCGGCGAGCGCATCGGCACGCTCGGGCGCGAAGACTGAAATACCAGCAACAACAGCCGGGCGAGCGAGAGCAGACGCGCGGCGAACACGGGAGAGGATCATGAAGGCCGTCACCATGGCCGCACTGCTGGCCAGCACGGCCGCCATCACGCCCGTACTGGTCAGAGCGCAGAGCGCGGCGCCGCAGTCGCCGGGAGCCGCGACCGTCGGCGAGATCGTGGTCACCGCCCAGAGGCGCGAGCAATCCATCCTCAAGGTTCCCCTGGCCGTGACGGCGATCACGACCAAAGGATTGCTCGACAAGGGCGTCACCAATTCGGCCCAGCTCGCCCAGGCGGTGCCGAACCTGCAGGTGAACAGCGCCTATGGCTCGACGCAGCCGAACTTCTCACTGCGCGGGATCAGTGTCGCCAACGAGTACAATTCCAACCAGGCCTCGCCGATCGGCGTCTACATGAACGACGTCTACATCGCGCCGCGCACCAGCCAGGGCATGGGCCTCTATGATCTCGACCGGATCGAGGTGCTGCGCGGGCCGCAAGGCACGCTGTTCGGCCGCAACACCACCGGTGGGGCGATCAACTTCATCTCCATGGAGCCCAGCCTGCAGGGAACGCGCGGCTATGCGCAGTTCGGCTACGGCAATTTCAACACCTTCACCGGCCAGGGGGCCATCGAGACGACGCTGGCGGGCGACCAGGTCGGCGTCCGGGCGGCCATCAACGTGGCGGAAGGCGACGGTGAGTTCAAGAACGTCTACCCTGGCGGCCTGCGGCCGGATTCGACCAATTCGGTCCAGGGGCGCCTGTCCGTTCGCGTCAAACCCGACGACAGTCCTCTCGATGTGAAGATCGTCGCCTATGGCGGGCGCAACGATCCGACCCAGGCGCCGGTGTTCGGCGACCTGCCCTATCGGCAAGCCAACTTCTTCAGCGTCGACGAGAACAGCATCGGCCATTTCGAGAGCGCCGCCGACGGGGTCTCGGCCAACATCGGCTACACGCTGTCGCCGAGCGTCAAGCTGACCTCGATCACCTCCTACGATATCGGCAACGAGAACCTCGTGCAGGCGGCCGACGGCTCGCCGCTGAATATCCTAGACGTCGACTGGAAGTCGCAGTTCCACCAGGTCAGCGAGGAGGCGCGAATAAACTATAGCAGCGAGCGCCTGAACCTTGTCGGCGGCCTCTATTACGGGGCCGACGAGACCGCCACCGACAACAACTTCGCGATCTTCGATATCGAAGGATTTTTCCAGCATTTCATCCAGCGCCGGCAGTCCTACGCCGCCTTCGTACAGGGTGACTACAATCTGACCAGCAAGCTCGTCCTGACCCTGGGCTTCCGCTACACGATCGACCGCGTCCAGTACCGCGATGGTAACGCCTACCTGTACCTGGGCGCGTTCGGCGGACCGGAGACGCCGGTGGCCACCACCGTCCCCTGCCCCACCCCCGCCGGAACCTGTGCGTTCAACCCCGCCGCGCGCTTCACCGCCAGCAACGGCGGCAATGCGCCGACCGGCCGTGTCGCGCTGAGCTACACCTTCGACGATGGCGTGCTGATCTACGCCAGCTACAACCGCGGCTATCGCTCGGGTACATTCAACGGCGGCAGCTATACCTCGTCGGCGGGGATCGACTACGTCAATCCCGAGACTGTCGACGCCTACGAGGCCGGTCTGAAGGGACGCTTCCTCGACAACCGGCTGTCGCTCGCGCTGGCGGGGTTCGACTACGAATACCAGAACCAGCAGGTCCAGGACCTGAGGGCCGGTCCGGTCGGCATACTGGTGAACGCACCCAAGGCGCAAAGCTACGGCGGCGAGGCGGAGGTCACTTTCCGCGCCACGCCCGACTTCAGCGTCAACGGCTCATTGGGGCTGGTCCACGCGCAGTACGAGAAGCTGACCCTGCAGGGCGTCGACCTGGCCGGAAACGACCTGCCGTTCGCGCCGCATGTGACCATCCAGGCGGGTTTCGACTGGCGCATGTTCGACATCGCCAGTGGATCGCTGACCTTGTCGCCGAACGTCAACTACTACAGCCACCAGTTCTTCTCGCCATTCGACGACAAGAACTCGCCGGGCACGGGCCAGATGAATTCAGAGCTGCAGCAACCGGGCTACACGCTGCTGAACGCGTCGCTGGCCTGGAAGAAAGGCCCCTATGTCCTGCGCGCCTGGGCCAACAACCTGACCGACGCGCAGGTGCTGGGCTACGGACTGGACTTGCGCGGCGCCGGCTTCCCCTTCAACTTCCTGGTCCCCGACCCGCCGCGCACGTTCGGAATCGAAGCGCGGTACAGTTTCTGAGAAGGGTAGGCGCGCCCATATCGACCGCGCCTTGTTTCAGGATAGCTGATCGCTGGGGCGCCAAGGGCCGAGCCTGGAAGTGTGGCGGCGCGAGCCGCGGCCTAGGATAAGTCGTACGTGTCCCCACTTGCAAGCGGCAAAGTAGGGTGTCTGCAAACTTGACTATCGCGCGACCTGAAAACGGTATGCGTTTGTCGCCTTCCGTCTACCCCAGTCAAAATCCAATCAAGCTGGTCTAGGGTTTGAAAGCGAAGACGGCGCCGCAGCCTGTGTTGCAGTTGGTTGAGTCGCCACCCTGACTCGTAGTCCCATAAAGCCTGCCGCCGACGTTGACCAAGTCCGCCGCGGGTTTCCCGCCGTCGCGGCCGCCTTGGAAGAAATGTTCGATCTGCTCGCCGGACGCGCCCGGATCGACCGAGAACACCTCGCCGCAACTGAAATAACACTGGCCGACGCCACCCCCCGACGCCGTCCCGTATAAGAGACCGTTGACTAGGATGAGGCTGCCGGTCGGATAGGCGCCATCATTCTGGCCGTTCTGAAATGAATACAATACCTGCTCGGCGCCGGACTTCGGGGTGAAGGAGAAAACCGCGCCACTCGAATGACTGCCCCCCTCGTTGGTCGTCCCATAGAGCGCGGCGCCACCCTTGATGAGGCTTCCAAGCGGATAGGCGCCGTCGCCGCCGCCCGCGAATGAATACTCGATCTTTTCACGCCCGGTTTTCGGATCCAGTGAGAACACCACGCCGTAGCCGGCGCCCCCATACTTGGTCGTGCCATAGAGCTTGCCGCCGACCTCAAGAAGACTGGCCTGAGGATTGGCTCCGTCATTGCCGCCCTTGAAGTCGTACACGACCGTGTTGACGCCCGTTGTTGGATTGAGCGAAAACACCGTGCCGCAGCCGGCGCCGCAATTAGTGGTCGAACCGCCCGCCTGCGTCGTTCCATACAACATGCCGTCGATGCTGATGAGGTTACCCAGGGGACCGGCGCCGTCACTCCCGCCGGCGAAAGAATGCACGACCGTCTCGGCTCCCGTCGTCAGGTCCAGCGAGAACACCGTCCCGCTGTTCGCATGACCACCCGTTGAGGTGGTCCCGAACACGGCGCCGTCGACCTCTAGCAGAGCGCCCGCGGGATACTGGCCGTCGCCTTGGTAGGCGCCGAAGGCATACACGATCTTTTCGGCGCCGGAATTCGGATCCAGCGAGAACACGGACCCGTCGCCATAGGCGGCCCCGCCAAAGGTCGTCCCATAGAGCACTCCACCGACGTCGATCAGGCCCCCTACGGGCCCCTGTCCGTCGGCGCCGCCCTTGAAGCGATAAGCGACCGTATAGTGATTGCCCGCCGCCGGAGCGGCATCGGCCGCCACGATGGCGCCGACGGCGGCGATCGCGAGGATGGTTCTGCAAGTCCAGGCCACTGCAAGACCTCCACGGCTTTCGCGCCGCCGACCAACCCAGCGAACACATCGGCAAATCGAACGGTGGCCGAATTCTACTATTGTCAGATACGGTCGTCCATCCTCCCGCTGGCCGTAGCGCGCCTCGCAGAGAGGAGGCCTTCCGCCTTTCAAACCTCCTCGGCCGGCGCGGATCGAGCGGCAACGTCAGGAAAGTCAGCGGCGCGTTCGGGCGAGCTTTACGCGCTCCTATTGCTTGGCCTTACACGTCCGCGCGCGGCGTTCGACCAGGAAGTCGCGCCCGCCGCGCAGGCGCGGGCTGCAGTGCAGCGCGTCCTCGCCGGTATCATCCAGGTCGTCGTCGCGGGCCCGCAGCGCGATGCCTGACGGCGCAGGGATCGGCTTCAGCGCCGCCAGATCGATGGCGCAATCGTTCTCGTCGTACGCGCTCTTGGCTCGGGCGGAATAGGAGAACCGGGTGAGGCGGCCCTTGGCGGCGCGCAGGTCGAGAAACTCGCGGCCTAAGATAAGTCGTACGTGTCCCCACTTCCCCGCCGCCGTCCCCGCCGCCGGTTCATCGCCCCTAAGCGAGGACGTGGGGCAGGAAGAGGAGCGTGAGCGTTTCGTTTCGCGAGGCGAGGATTCGCGGGCTGCCTGATCCAAACCTGTCCGTTCCATGACCGGCCATCGCTTGCACGAAGGCGGCGCTCAGCGGCGACGATCGCGTGATATCGGGGGCGGCGGGCGCCATGAAGCCGCTGTGGGTGATCTCGTAGACGGTGCCGTCGCCATCGGGCCCGCCGGTCAGCGTCGGGCCGAACAGGTCCCCCGCCGCATCGGCGATCAGGCCGGTTGGGATGGCTCCATCCGCGGCGGTGAAGCTGACGAGGGTGGTCGGCGCGCCGGCGTAGCCGCCTTTGGTCTTGACGATCTCGAACACCGTGCCGTCGCCGTCAGCCCCACCATCATCGGTCGTGCCGAAGAGGTCTCCTACCGCATCCACGATCAGACCGCTCGGGTCTGCTCCGTCCACGCCGGTGAAGCTGGCAAGGGTGGTCGGCTTGCTGGCGTAGCCGCTCTTGGTCCTGGCGATCTCGAACACCGTGCCGTCGTTGTAAGTCCCGCCGACGCTCGTCGTGCCGAAGAGGTCCCCCTCGGCGTCGGCGATCAGGCTGTCCGGGGATGCTCCATACGCACCGCCGAAGCTGAAGAGCGTGGTCGGCGCGCCGGCGTAGCCGTGCCGGGTCTTGATGATCTCGAACACCGTGCCATCGCCATTAGCCCCGCCAAAAGGCGTCGTACCGAACAGGTCCCCCGCAGCGTCGGCGATCAGGCCGCCATTTGGCGTATCTCCGTCGGCGCCGGTGAAGCTGACGAGCGTGGTCGGCGCGCCGGCGTAGCCGGTTTTGGTCCTGGCGATCTCAAACACCGTGCCATCGTCGTCGGCCCCGCCCTCGGTCGTCGTGCCGAACAGGTCACCAGCCGCGTCGGCTATCAGGCCGCCATCCGGGTACGCGCCATCGGCGGCGCCGGTGAAGCTGACGAGCGTGGTCGGCGCGCCGGCGTAGCCCTTCTTGGTCTTGGCGATCTCGAACACCGTGCCGTCGCTATCCGCTCCGCCCTGAACCGTCGCGCCGAAGAGGTCCCCCGCCGCGTCGGCGAACAGGCTGCCTGTCGGAGTCACTCCATCGGCGCCGGTGAAGCTGACGAGCGTGGTCGGCGCGCTGGCGTAGCCGTGCCGTGTCATGGCGATCTCGTACACCGTGCCGGCGCCCTCGGCCCCGCCCGCCTCCGACACGCCGAAGAGGTCCCCCGCCGCGTCGGCGATCAGACCCCTTGGGAACTGGCCATGGGGGCCCGTGAAGCCGACAAGGGTGGTCAGTTTTGGCCTCCCGGCCGGAGCGGCGTCAGCAGCAGAAGCGACGTTTCCAAAACCGCCGCCAACGTTGAATGAGAGCGCGTCGGCAACGGCCGACAGCCCTGTGCCGCCGGGCCAGCCGCCCGCGGCGCCAAAGTCACCGATGAGTTCGTTCTTCCAGCGGATCACGCTCATGAACCTGACTCCTCGATATTGACGGGCCAAACGACGCGGCGACATCTCTACACGAAAGTGTAGGGCGCCACCGTGACATAAGAATAACGGACCAACAACATGCTTCTCGACCCGCCACGCGAATCGGGGGGGAAGGCTATCTGCGCCCTATCCCCAAAAGACCACCACGCCGTCTGGTCCAATGCAGCAATGGGGCTCACCGACTCTCTTCCCTGCCGTCATTGCCGGGCGTCAGTCCCGGCGCCGCACTTCCCCACCCTGACGGCTTGGCCGTCTGTCCCTCCCCGTTAAGGACAGAGAGGAGGCAATCTCCACCTTCCCGGCCCGGAGTCATGGTAGAGCGAGCTTGGTCGGAATCACGCCTCCGGCATCGTCCAAGGATCTCGCGCGCGCCATGTCTCGCCTCGGGTTAAGACTGACCCCGCAGGGACGCCTCTTGCTGGAGGAGGACGCGGAGACGCCGGCGCTGGATGAGGTGGTGGCGGCGCGCCTGGTCGAGGCGTTCGCCCGGGGAAGCGGCGCGGGCCTGGCGCAACTTGGGGCGGGAGAGGTCGGGCGGGCTCTGCCGCCGGCGTTCGTGTGGTGGCGGGCGTTTGCGGGGCGGTACGTGGAAGCGCTCCGCCTGGGCGGCGCCGCCGAGACCGTGGCCGCGCCAAGCCCGGCCGAGCTGGCCACCCTGGTGCTGACCGCCCCGATGATGACCGGGGCGGAATACATCGCCGCCGATGGGCTTCTGGGTCTTTGGAAGGACCTGGGACAGGCCATCGGCCGATCGCTCGCCGAGGCCGGGACCGACCTGCAGAGCTGGCTGAAGAGCCTGAACCCAGCCTGGAACCTGGTCGGGCGGGTGCATTTCAACCTGGCGGAGAACAAGGCGGACCCCGACCGGCCGTTCGCCTTCATGGCCACCTATACGACGCGGCTGTCGGCCCAGGCCCGCGCGCAGCACGTGCCGCTGGGCCAGGCTCTTCGCGAGTACGCCGGGGCGGACAATCGCGACAGGCTGCTGGCGCTGCTGGCGCCGGTGCAGCGGGCGGCGGAGGCCTGCACCTGGCTGGGGCCGATGATCGACGCGGGAGAGATCTTCCACCCGCTGCGATGGAGCGCGCGCGACGCCGCCGGTCTGCTGGCCAGCACGCCGGACCTGGAGCATGCGGGTGTCGTCGTCCGCATGCCGGCCGCCTGGCGCGCCAACCGGCCGGCGCGGCCCAAGGTCACCGCCACGGTGGGGGCGAAAGCGCCTTCGGCCCTGGGGCTGGACGCGATGATGGACTTCCAGATGGCGGTGTCCCTGGACGGCGAGCCCCTCAGCCGGCGGGAGATCAGCGATCTGCTGGCCGGCAGCGAGACCCTGGTGATGTTGCGCGGCCAGTGGGTGGAGATCGACCGTGAGCGGCTGCGTTTGGCGATGGACCGATTCGCGGCGGCGGAGGCCCTGGCGCGGCGCGACGGACTGACGTTCGCCGAGGCCATGCGGCTGCTGTCCGGCGCGAGCGTCACCGAGGGCGACGACGCCGTCGACACCGCGCAATGGGGCCAGATCACCGCCGGGCCGTGGCTTGCGGAGACTTTGCGAGCGCTGCGGCATCCAGACAGCGGCGGCGCCGATCCAGGTCCCGCGCTGCACGGAACCCTGCGCCCCTACCAGCGGGCCGGGGCGGAATGGATGCGGCTGCTGTCGGGGCTCGGACTGGGCGCATGCCTGGCCGACGACATGGGGCTGGGAAAGACCATCCAGATCCTCGCCCTGCTGCTGGTGCGAACGAAGATGGGCGAGGCGTCGCGGCCGAACCTGCTGGTGGCGCCGGCGTCGCTGCTGGCCAACTGGGCGGGCGAGATCGAGCGTTTCGCGCCGGACCTGCGCACGCTGATCCTGCATCCCTCGGCGATGGCGACCGACGAGATCAAGCGCGTCGCGGCGGAGGGCCTGGCCGATATCGATCTGGTCATGACCACCTATGGCTCGGTGGCGCGGCTGCCGGTGGTGTCGGCCGTGGACTGGAGCCTGGTCATCCTGGACGAAGCGCAGGCGATCAAGAATCCCAACGCCAAGCAGACCAGGGCGGCCAAGGCCCTGAAGGCGCGGGCCCGTATCGCCCTGACCGGGACACCGGTGGAAAACCATCTGGGCGACCTGTGGTCGATCTTCGACTTCATCAATCCCGGCCTGCTGGGCGGGACGCGGCAGTTCAGCCGCTACGCCAGGCGCCTGGCCGACCGCGGCGACAATCCCTACGGACCGCTGCGGGACCTTGTACGTCCCTACATCCTGCGGCGGATGAAGACCGACAAGAGCGTCATCGCCGATCTGCCGGACAAGACCGAGGTCAAAGCCCACTGCAACCTCAGCCGCAAACAGGCCGCCCTCTACGCCCAGACCGTCGCCGACCTGAAGCGGTCGCTGGAGGAGGCGGAGGGCATGCAGCGCAAGGGGCTCGTGCTCGCCACGCTGATGCGCCTCAAGCAGATCTGCAATCACCCCTCGCAATGGCTGGGCGACGATGTCTGGGCAGAGGCCGACAGTGGCAAGTGGGCGCGGCTGCGCGAGATCGCCGAGGTGGTGGCGGCGCGGCAGGAGAAGATGCTGGTGTTCACGCAGTTTCGCGAGATGACCGGGCCGCTGGCCGGCTTTCTCGAAGGCCTGTTCGGCCGCCCCGGCCTGGTCCTGCACGGTGACACGCCGGTCAAAAGCCGCGCGGGCCTGGTGTCGGCGTTCCAGGCCGATGACGGGCCGCCGTTCTTCGTGCTGTCGCTGAAGGCCGGCGGCTCCGGCCTGACGCTGACCGCGGCGTCGCATGTCGTGCACTTCGATCGCTGGTGGAACCCGGCGGTGGAAAACCAGGCCACCGACCGCGCTTTCCGCATCGGGCAGAAGAAGAACGTGCTGGTGCACAAGTTCGTCTGCCAGGGTACCGTCGAGGAGAGAATCGACGACGTGATCGAGTCAAAACGAGCGCTTTCGGAGGAGCTGCTGGTCGATGCGAAGGGCGGCGAGATCAACCTGACCGAGATGAAAGACGAAGACCTGATGCGCCTGGTCGCCCTGGACCTGAACGCTGCGATGAAGGACTGAGCCGAACGATGGCGCGCCATAGCAAGACATCGAGCTACGACAGGGGCTGGCCGGCCTATGTGCCGGTCGCCGAACGGCGGAAGAAGGCCGAACAGGAGGTGCGCAAGCGTCTCAAGAAGGGCCTCTCGATTTCGCCGGTGACCATCGCCGGCCGCGCCATCGCCAACAGCTTCTGGGGCAAGGCGTGGTGCGACAACCTGGAAGGCTATGGGGACTTCGAGAGCCGCCTGCCGCGCGGCCGCACCTATGTTCGCAACGGCTCGGTGCTGGACCTGCAGATGAGCGCGGGAAACATCAAGGCCACGGTGAGCGGATCGGACATCTACGACGTGACCGTGAAGGTCACCCAATTGCCGACGGCGAGATGGCGTTCGATCTGCGCCGACTGTGTCGGCGGCATCGATTCGCTGGTGGAGTTGCTGCAAGGCAGGCTTTCCAAGGGGGTGATGGAACGCATCTGCCGCCAGGACGGCGGTCTCTTCCCCCGGCCTTCAGAGATCACCTTCTCCTGCGACTGCTATGACTATGCGTCGATGTGCAAGCACGTGGCCGCGGTGATGTACGGCGTCGGCGCGCGGCTGGACGAACGGCCCGAGCTGCTGTTCCAACTGCGCGGCGTCGATGAGAGCGAACTGATCGCCGGAATGGACGCTGGCCTGCCGCAATCCAGGACCGCGCCGGCGGCCGACAAGATGCTGGTCAGCGACGATCTCTCGGCGCTGTTCGGACTGGACATGGCGGCTGGAGAGCCGGTCGTGGCGGCACCGGCCGTGAAGCCGTCACGCCGCAAGCCGGCGCCGAAACGGGTGGCGGGCAATAGAGTATAGCATTGCTTTGTTGAATCATCACTGAAAGCGGTACTGCACTTCCATCCCGTAGAGCCGCGGCGGCAGGACCCCATACTGCGTGTCGTAGGGCAGGGCGCCGGGCGCGGGCTGCAGCAGCAGGTTCGCGCCGGCGTTGTCGTAGTGCAGGGCGTCGGTGAGGTTCTTCACATAGGCGATCAGCGTGTAGCGGTTCTTCGCGTCGTTCCACAGCAGTCGCATGTCTACCTGGCCATAGGCCGGCGCCAGATTCCACGGGCGATTGAAGATGGCGTACCAGGTACGATCCTTCCACACGTAGCTGGGCGAGAATGTCAGGGCGCCGCTGGCGAAACGCCAAGTATAGCTGGCGTCGAGCGATAGCTTGTTGCGCGGCGCCTCCGGGACAGTCGCGCCATCGATGCTCTGGCTGCCGAGTTGCGGCTGCACATTGTCGATCGCGCTCGCCGCTCCGTTGAGCGTGGCATGCAGATAGGCATAACTTAAAACCAACTGGAGATCACGCGTGGCCTGCCATGTCGTCTCCAGTTCGGCGCCATACGAAATCACGACTGGGAGGTTGATTATCACTGTTCTTGGCGGACCGATCTTCGGTTGCACGGTCAAAGGAATCTGGGCTTCGCTATATTTATAGTAGAAGAGCGCCGTATTGATCTGCAACCTTCGCTCGATGACCGATTTGGAGCCGACCTCCCACGCGTCGAGGAATTCCGATCCGGTTTCCGGGGACGCCGATATTGCTCCGGCATTGAAACCCCCTGACTTGTAGCCCCGGCTATACTTCACATAGGCCATCATGTCGGCCGTCGGCGTCCACTCGGCCCCAGCCGTCCCCGTCAGCGCCGACCACGAACCGCTCAGGCGCCGCGACCAGACACCGGTCGCCGGATCGAGCGTCGGCAGGCTGGCCACGCCCGGCGCCGGGTCAGAGGAGATGAGGAACGGGGTGATGTCCAGAGCCGGCGTGTAGGCCCCATAGAGGTAGGCCGGTACGCAACCGGGCAGGCCCAGACAGAGCTGCCGGGTGCTCTCCACACCGCTCTTGGAATCGCGCGTCCATCGCATTCCGCCCGTGAGCTTCAGCGTTTCGGCCACACGCCAGTCCAGCTGGCCAAATCCCGCGTAGGAATCCGCGTGCATGTTGATGTCGGTGAAGTAGATCGACCGGCCGGGATTGGCGGCCGCGTACATTCCGCGCCCGTAGATCGGCGCGGCCAACTGAGACTGGCCGGGGAGCGCAAAGTTCGTCGGTTGGTCGTATTGCTCGCGAAACTGGTACAGCCCGACGATCCACTGAAGCCGGGATTGCGAATTGGAGGAAATATCGAGTTCGTTGCTGAAGAAGGTCTTATGCTCACCGGCGGAGAAGACGACGGACGGATACGTCGCCAGTGGCGGGCAAGGGCCGCCACAGGGTCCGCCGGCAATTGTGGGGAATTGATAGGAGGTGACGCTGGAATTGTCGCCGTCACCTTGTTCGACATCACCATAGGTGCTGTAGCCGCCGATGTACTTGAGGTCGGCGGCCCAGGGTGTCCGCCAGGCGATCTGGGCCGCCCCGGCAAAGTCACGGGGCAGCCGAGCCGTAGAGGGAGTATTGGTGCTGAAATCGCGAATATTCGTCGCGCCGGGATTGGTGGTCTGGGTTCCAAGTTCAGTGAAACCGGGCAGGAGGTACCCAAAGTCGGCGCCCGGGCCGGGCGCCCCTGTGGGAAAGGGCGAGTAGTCGTACGATCCCGCGGTGTTGGTGAAGCGGGGCGCGGTGTGAAAGCCATACAGGCCCGCCTTCACCCACGCGCTCAGATCGGACGTGATATCAAGCGCGGCCTGGGCTTCGAGGTAGTAGACGCTCCCGCGCCCTCCTTCACTCGGACCGCCGGCGAGGTTATTGAAGTAGCCGTGCCGCTGATCGTCGTAGAGGCCGGAGAGACGCAGGCGAAGCTTGTCGCTGACAGGCCCCGATATCGCGCCTTCGATATTGGTCGTCAGATAGTTGGCCTCGGTCAGCCGCACTTCCGCATACGGATGGTCGGTCGGACGCTGCGAGATTGCGTTGATCGCGCCGCCGATCGCGTTGCGGCCGTAGAGCGTCCCCTGCGGGCCTCGCAGAATCTCCAAACGGTCAACGAACAGGGAGTCGCCCACCGCCGCCGCGATGCTGGCGTTGTAGACACCGTCGACGTAGGTCGCGACACCCGGGTCGGTGGCGACATTGTCGCCCTCGCGGCCGACGCCGCGGATGTAGGCGCGATCAGCCGATGCCGAATATTCGAACCCCGGCGTGCGGCTGGCAAGGTCCTGGATCGAGTCGACGCCATGGACTATCCGATCCTCGCCGCCATAGGCCGACACCGCGACCGGCGTCACCTCCAGTTTTTCCGCATGTTTTTCGGCGGTGACCACCACCTCGCCGACCGTGACGGCGCCATCGACAGGCGCTGCCAACGCGGCGCCCCACGCTAGTGAAATGAAAACCGAAGCTAGCATCGGCGCTGTCGCTCGTATCGAGCGCTCAATCGCCGTTCCGCCAGTCCGAGTCGCCCTATTCGCCAGGACCACGATCTCAAACGTGAATGGCGGCGCGTTCATGATGCCCTTCCCCCCGGCGGACCAGCCGGCATCAGCCACGGTTTGCTACCGTAATATTTCAATGCAGCAATATGTTGAGGTCGAGCGTCTAACAGTCAAGCAGCTTGTTGCGACCGTCGGGATGCGTCTCGACCCCGAACAAGCGGGCGGATCACTTCACGCAAATCGAGCGACTAACGGCGCGCGAGATGATAAAGCTCGATGTCCCGATCGACGTTGAAAGGCGCCATGTAGACCGGTGTTCCCGTACGGGGATCGATCGCAAAGGCCATGTTCATGTTGCTGGGAATGCTGGCGAATGGCCGCGCCTGTCCGCCGGCAAGTGGTACGGCGACAAGGTCCGGCAGCTTGGGGTCGGTGTCGTTGGCGAAGATCACATCGCCCTTGTAGATTGTGAACGCTGTCGGAAGCCGTCCAGAGAATTTGTCGGTAAGTTCGCGCGGGGTTGGTCCAAACCGCCAGATGCCGGGCAACCCAGGCTTGGCGACGAGCACGATATCGCCCGAAGTTCTGACGACGGCCCAGCCGTAGGCGGTGATAGGATAGGGTGTGCTCGGGTGGGCGAGGTCGGCCCGCCATATCCTCCAGCCCCCGCGATCCCTGACCGGGAACAGCAAGGCGCGACCGTCGCCGGTCCAGGCTGGTTCGCCCGTTTGCATGCCGGGCGACCTGATCCTGGCCAACTCCCGCCCCTCGGTGCTGACGACCCGTTCGTCCACCTCCGGTCCCAGGGTGAGAAAGGCGAGATTCGCGCCGTCGGGCGACCACGTCACGCCAAATGGGATCTCGACCTTGTAGCTCAACAGCATTCGGGCCGGCTGGCCCGGCGGCGTCAGCCATATCGCGCCCTGGCCCGAGCGGACCGAGGCATCGGCCAGGGTCCCATCCGCTCGGTAGGCGGGGGACCATGTCTGACCCGTGGCGGGATCGATGATGACGGGCGTCTTGTCTCCGTGATCGGGCGGCCTCACCACATTGGAGCGGCCGGTGAAGAATTCCGCCGCCAGCAGGCCGCCGCGGGCCGTCGATATCTTTTGTAACTGGAAGGGCAGTCCTATCCCGATCAATGTGTCACGCGGCCCGCCGTCGATGGGGTAGGTCCAGATGCCCGATCCCTCCGCGGTATCGGCGACGACGAATACGGACTTCGAGTCCTCGGCCCAGGCGTCGCCGACGTCATCCTGCGGCAGTCGCGCGAGAACGCGCTCCTCTCCCGTCGTAAGATTCCGGATCGTTATCCGGTCGGGCAGCAAAGAGGTTCTCGAATAGAGAAGCCAGCGACCATCGCGCGAGGCCTTAGGCTCGATGTCGTCGAAGCCTTCGGGTGGATGGGTGATCACCGTCCGGCGCCCGCTCGCCAGGTCGAAACGGGTGATCTGACGCGGACCTTTCGGCGCGGCGGAGTCGGCGATGAAGACAGCGTCGCCGTCAGCCGACCAGCTGATACCGGTGAATTCCGAGGTCTGGCAACGGCCGACCTCGCGGGGCAGACCCGCTGGAACGGCCGTCATCATGATCCGGCACGGCTGACCGGAGGTCCATGACACATAGGCGACCCGGCCGCCGTCGGGCGACCATGTCGGATTTCCGTCGGCCGCGCCGTCGCTGAGCGGGACCGACTCCACGCTCGACAGCCGTTTCAGATAGAGGTGGCCGCTGGTTTGCGACGGGCCGGCGGCATAGGCCAACATCTTGCCGTCCGGCGAAAGGGCGGGCTGAACATCGAGCAAGGGCGTGGAGACCAGCGTTTCGGACCCTTCCACCGACCAATGCGCCGGCCGCGTGCTCCAGAACCAGGCCCATGCCCCCACAAACGCCGCCAGCCCGATAAGGCCAGCCGCGATCATCCGGCTAAACCGCCAGCGATTCGCCGCGGGCTTGTCCGAGGGTCCCGCCCTGGCCGCCGTTGGCCGGGCGATCGCCAACCGATAGCCGAGGCGGGGAATGGTCTCGATGACGAAGGCGCCCTCGGCCTCGTTCTCCGCCAGCCGCCGCAGCCGCTGGATGCAGCGGTTGAGGGCGTCATCGCTGACCGCGACCTGGCCCCAGCACACTTCGGTGAGCGACTCGCGCGAGACCGGCTCGCCGCCGGTCCGGGCCAGGGCGACCAGAACCTGCATCACGCGCGGCTGCAGCTTGATCCTTGCGCCGCCGGCGATCACTTCGCAGGCGGTCGGCCGCACCTCCACGCCGCCGACGACAAAGTCGGCCTCGCGGGTCAGATCGATCCGTCGACCGAGCGCGATGGCGGCGATCGCGTCGTTCATCGAAGGTTTTTCACCTCAGATCGGAAATTGATCGGCGCATGATCGGCTCCCCGCCCTTCCCGGCTGGCGACAATGCGACGTTTTATCGCCGTGGGGCAAGGCTGAAGGCCGTCAACGGGTGACGGCAGCCACACCCGCAACTGAGGAGGACATTGTCTTGAAACACCCTATCAAACTCGCCGCCATTACTCTGGCGGTGGCCGCCGGCGCGATCTCGGCTCATGCCGGCTGCGCCGATCCAAGGGCCGTCAAGCCCGGCATGGCGCACATGGTCCCCACGTTCCTGCTTCCGAAGGCTCATTCGGGGCCGGCGACGCCGGACAGCACCGCGGCGCGCAAGATCGTCGGAACCTGGGTGGCGACCTACACCGTCGAAGGTCAACCGTTCGCTCAGGCGTACATCCAGTGGCACGATGACGGCACCGAGTGGGAGAACATCAACCTCCCTCTCAGCGGCGGCAACATCTGCCTCGGCTCATGGGTCGCCGTCGACCACAAGGACGTATCGCGCAACCACATCGGCTGGCTGTACACCAACGGCGACCTGTCGGGTTATTTCACCGAAACCGAGACCGACCATCTCGATACCGCCGACTCCTACAGCGGGACTAACGACCAAAAGATCTACGATCTGAGCGGCAACCTGCTCAACGAAGTGGCGGGCACGGCCAGCGCGATCCGCCTCGCACCCTGAGGACGGATTTGGCGGACGGTGCGTCCGGCGGCCTTTTTGCAAGACCGCCGGGCGCTTGCTCGCTGATGAAGCGCTGCGCGGTTACTGACCGGACCGCGCACGGCGCCGATCGTCTCAAGGTTTGAGGTCGTCTCCGGCTTTGAACTGGTGCTGGAGAATCGCTTCGAAGGGGCCGAAGGTGTCGGCGCGGTCGGCGGGATAGGTCAGGACTAGGCGTCCCACGCCAGCCTCCCTGTTGTGATACTCGGCGACGGTGACGATGCCGGCTTCCTCGAAGCGCATCTCCAGATCGCCGTTCGTGCGTACGCTGTTCATATTGCCGCGGCCGGGCCGGTCGGCGGTGAGCTGTTCGACCAATGAATCGAACGCGTCGGAGGTCATCGGCGGATCGATGACCACCACCAGCCGGGCCTTACCGTCGGCGCTCGAAAAACTTTTTGCAGGACCGGCGATCGGCAGCAGGGCCGCCGGATAACCGGCGCTCCAGCCGAGGGCCGGATCACCCAGCAGCGTCCAGCCGGCGGCTTTCTGGGCGGCGTCGCGCTCGCGGCGCAGCTGGTCTAGGTCGGCAATGAAGATCAGGCCGGTAGCCAGGCGGTCCTTCGATCCTTGCCAGCTGGCGAGCGCTTCGTGCTGGGTGTCGCTGGGCAGAGCGCCGGTCGGTGGCGAGCCGGTGCTCACCGACTGCTGGCCCCATAACAGCAGGTCTTCGAGGTCGGCCTCGTCGATGGCGTCCGGCGCGGCCAGGGGGCCAAGCCCCGGAACAGGATCCGTCAAGGCAGACAGAGTCGCGGCTCCAGATTGGGTCTCCTTACCATCGTCGTCCTTGACGCCATAGTGCGCCGCCCCGCCGGCCGGGTCTGCCAGAGGCCCTGTCAGGGTCAGCTTGGCGTTGGGTACGGCGATGGTCACCGCGCAATGCTGTTCCACGCAGTGGCCGGAAACTTCCCCCGAGACCGCGGGCGCGGCGATCGAAGCGAACCAGCCTTCGATATCGCTCTGGGTGTCGCCATCGCCGGGCTTGACCTGGATATCGAGCACGAAGGCGCCAGGAACAGGGTCGTGGGCCGCCGAGGCGGAACCGAGCAGGCGCACGAACTCGGCGGCGCGTCGTCGGCCAAGGCGGGGTAGCTCGCCAGCGCCAGCAGCCAGAACGCCCCCGCAGAAACCAATGCAGCCATCCTGATCATTCGCGTCATCACGATCACCCCAGCGTTCGCCCGCTCACGCGCCCACGAGGGACGCCCGTTCCTGCGACGTCAACAACCGCCAACGTCGCTCCGGCAGGTCGCCCAGCCTCACAGGGCCGACGCGGACGCGGAAGAGGTCGACCACCTTCAGGTCCACCAGTTCGCACATGCGGCGGATCTGACGGTTGCGGCCCTCGCGCAAGACGATCCGCAGACGTTGCTCGCTGATCACCGAAACATCGGCGCGTTTCAACCGCCGGCCGTCGAGCTCAAGGCCGTGGCGCAGGCGGGCGAGCCGGGCGTCGGTGATCTCGCCGATCACCGCCACGCGGTATTCCTTTTCGAGTTCGCTCTGCGGCCCGATCACCGCCTTGGCGACCACGCCGTCTTCCGAGAGGATAAGCAGGCCGCGAGAGTCCATGTCCAGCCGCCCGACCGGGGCGAGGCGTGTGTCCCGGTCCGGGATCACGGGGCTCTCGCCGACGAGTGTCTCCGTGGTCAGCAGGCGCACAGCCGGAACCTGGCCGGGCTCGGGCTGGGCGGAAACGACACCTATCGGCTTGTGCAGGACCACGGTCAGCGCACCGCCCAGCGCGCCAGTGGCCGCGTCGGCAAGGGTCAGGGTCTGGCCGGGCTCGATCTTGCGGCCGGCATCGGCGACGGTCTGCCCGTCGATGGAGACCAGGCCCCGGGCGATCAGACCTTCCGCTTCCCGCCGCGAGCAGACGCCGTTCTGGGCCAGCCAGCGGTTGACCCGCTGGGGTTGCGCCTCGTCATAGGTTCGCGTCCAGGGCATGTAACGCGCATAGCACAAAGGCGGGCCGGAGAGAGTTTTTGGACGACACGTTCGACGTGGTGGTGATCGGGGCTGGGGCGGCCGGGATGATGTGCGCCATTGAGGCCGGCAAGCGCCGGCGCCGCGTGCTGATCGTCGACCACGCCAGGGCGCCAGGCGAGAAGATCCGCATCTCAGGCGGCGGGCGGTGCAACTTCACCAACCGGCACACCGCGCCCGGCGCCTTCCTGTCAGCCAATCCCCGGTTCTGCATCTCGGCGCTGAGCCGCTATGGGCCGGGCGATTTCATCGCCTTGGTGGACCGGCACGGCATCGCCTGGCATGAGAAGGCGCTCGGCCAGCTGTTCTGCGACGACTCGGCGCGGCAGATCGTCGAAATGCTGCGCACCGAGATGCGCGACGCCGGCGTGACGCTCAGGGTCGGGGTTTGCGCCGAGGACGTCGAACGCTGCGGTGAAGGGTTCGCGCTGACGGTCGGCGGATCGCGCGTGATCTGCGCTTCGCTGATCATCGCCACCGGCGGCAAGTCGATCCCAAAGATGGGCGCGACCGGCTTTGGCTACGACGTCGCCCGCCTGTTCGGGCTGAACATCGTCGAGACCCGGCCGGCCCTGGTTCCCCTGACCTTCGAAGCGGGACTGCTGGCGCGGCTCGCGGCCCTGGCCGGGGTGTCGCTCAACGTGAGCGTCCGTTGTGGCAAGGCCCGGTTCGAAGAGGCGATGCTGTTCACCCACCGGGGTCTGAGCGGCCCGGCCATATTGCAGATATCCTCTCATTGGCGGGAGGGCGAGGCCATCGAAGTCGACATGGCGCCGGGCCGGGACGTGTTCGCGATGCTCAGGGCGGCGAAGGGCGAGCGCGGCCGCCAAGCGGTGGTCACCGTGCTGGCCGAGATCCTGCCAAGGCGCCTGGCGCAATGGCTGGCGGAGGCGAACGGCGGGACCGGAGCGCTGGCGGAAACCTCGGACCAGACCCTGCGGCGGATCGGCGAGGCGACCAACGCCTGGCGGGTCAAGCCGGTGGGATCGGAAGGCTATCGCACGGCCGAAGTCACCCTGGGCGGCGTCGACACCCGCGACCTCGACTCCCGCACCCTCGCCGCGCGAGGGGTTCCGGGGCTCTACTTCATCGGCGAGGTGGTGGACGTCACCGGCTGGCTGGGCGGGTATAACTTCCAATGGGCGTGGGCGAGCGGTTGGTGCGCCGGACAGGCGGCGTAGAGGGCCGATCCGAGGCGTAGGGCCTATTCGGCGCGAGCGAGCCAGACGTCAGGGCGCTCAAGGCGAAAGGCGTGGCTGTCGGGGGCGTATTCGTCGAGCAGGTGAGCGTGACCCGCCCCGATGACCAGCAGGATGTGCTCGTCAGGGCGCGCGTCCAGGCGGATCAGGTTGTCCAGGATCTTCAGGTTGCGGGCGTGCCAGTAGCCTACCCAGTTCGCGCCCGGATTGACTTCTGGACCCCCGAGCAGAGCGAAGTCATAGTAGACTCGGTTCATGCCGGCCAGGTACGCTGGCCGGTTGATGATCCGCAGGAAACCCGCGACCGTGTGCGTTTGCACAAGCCGGGTCTCCTTCTCGCTGACCTTGGGATCGGAAAGGGCGGCCAGTCGGCCCTCTTCGTGCCCGATCTTGGCGCCGACCTGCCAATCGTAGTCGGCATCCGCGCCCGGCGCATTCTCGTTCCAATCCACCGCCTCAACCCGCGGCAGGTTCAGCTTCGCGGCGAGCCGCAGGCCGATCTGATCGGTCTCATCGGGTTTCAGCCTACGCCGCCCGGCGCGGTAGTCGGCATAGCGCCGATCGAGTTCGCCTTGGTCCTTGTGCGGCCATTCCACGGCGACCCGGGTCGGCTTCCATGCCGCGAGCGCGTCCACGACGCGCCCGATCTGCCGCTGGCGCTCCGGCGCGAGCACATCGTCGACCCGGGCATCGTGGAGGTCGCGGTTTGGATTCCCCAGATGAACCGACCCCAGCACCATCAAGGTCGGCCGTTGCGGCTCCGGCCTCTCGGAGATCAGCGGCGTCGGCGCGGCGCCCAGACCCGACGACGCGGCGCCCAGGATCGCGACGGCAATGCCTGCGCACAGGATGTTCAAGGATCGTTTCATGTCAGCGCCTTCGTATCGGAGCATGCCCTATCCAGAGCTGGCCCGTCCCTCCTGATGGAGGCGCCGACATGCGGCGGCGGATGCGCGGATAGGAATTTCTTTTCGGTAATCTTTCGAACGGCCACACACTTGCGAGCGGCGCTTCGCGCTGTCGCGGAACTATGCTCCATTGTATATCGGGCAGAATGACTTCGGACTCCGCCCCGGCATTGGCGAGGGCATGATGACGACGCGGACGATTTTACTTCTCAGTTTGGTGGTTGCTCAACCGGCGCTCGCTCAAACCCCTGCCGACAGCCGAGGCGCCTATCTCGTCGGCGGCGTGGCGATGTGCGGCGATTGCCATTCGCCTCGCGATGGCCAGGGCCAGCCGCTCGCGGGGCGAGAGCTTTCAGGAAGTCCGATGCCCGGGCCGCCACAGCAACCCTCACCGCATCATGCGGCCTACGCGCCGCCGATCCGGGGCCTTCCGACCGGCTATGATCAAGCCGCCCTGGCGAACCTCCTGGAGACGGGGACCAGGCCCGACGGTTTGCGCCCGCGACCGCCGATGCCGCAATTTCGTCTAAGCGCGAGCGATGCGCAGGCGGTCGCGGCCTATCTCGCGTCAATGAAGTAAAGGACCAACAATGGCTTGGGGCAGTATTTCCGCAGCTGTCTGATTTCGCTCAGCGGGCAATAGGGACGACCGTGAAAGACGCTCTCTCGCGCGATCGTCAGAACAGAAAGACCCGTTCGCGATCGACACCGATCCGCCGGGCGAGGTCACTATAGTGGTTCTTGATCAGCTGATTGTGGATGATCGCGCAGGAGCCTGTGCTCTCGTAAGTCTGTGTCCACGGCGTTCCGGCCTCGTGCGTCATATTCGAAAGCGTCCCGGCGGAAAACCTGGAGTATCTTTTCCACACGCGTCGTAGGAGGTCTTCCTGGGGTCTCGACATGGGCAATCTCGCCGGCCGTCGGTCGCTGCCAAGTACGCGGCCATGTTCGTCGCAGCCGAACTCCATCACCCGCGCCCACATCAGGGGAAAGACCGGGCCGTTCTCCCATGCTTCAGACGCATCGGCCACTAGCGGTTCACCGAAAATGGCCAGATTCCAACCATGCGCGATGTAGGTGAGCTTGTGCAACTTCATCTGTGTCATCAGATGATCGGCAACATCGACGAACGCATTCGCCACGGTGGGCGAGTCGACAGCGGACATTTGCGGGCTCCCAACAAAACAGAGCGCATGTTCGCAACGTCATGATTCGGTTTTCGTTCCGAGAGGGAGCCGCTCCCCCTTTAGGCGGATCGTCAATTTGGCGGGCGGATGTTAGAAACCGCGGATGGACTTCGACAGAAGAGGCGTGATGTTCGGCGCCGCGGCGGCCGCGCTCGCGCCGGCAATCGCCAGGGCCGCGGCGATCGACGCCAGGGTGCTGACCGGGACCCTCGTCGACGTGGAGCACGTCGTGGTGCTGACGCAAGAGAACCGTTCGTTCGACCACTATTTCGGCGGCATGAATGGCGTGCGCGGGTTCGCCGACCGATTTCCCATTCCCGTGGCCGACGCGCCGGGCCTGACCGGCGCAACCAACTGGACGCAGGTCAACAAGCCGCGCGAGACGGATGGCCCGACGCTGATCTCGCCATTCGCCCTCAACACCCGGGAAAGCTTCGCGCTGATGCGGGTGGAGGGTACGCCGCACAACTGGTTCGACGCGCAAACCGCGTGGGACGAGGGCCGCATGAGCCGTTGGCCGATGTCCAAGACCGAACGCTCGATGGGCTACTACCGGCGCGAGGACATCCCCTTCCAGTATGCTTTGGCGGACGCCTTTACACTTTGCGACGCCTATCATTGCTCGATCCAGACAGGCACCAACTCGAACCGGCTGTTCATCTGGACCGGGACAAACGATCCGTTCGGCCACGGCGGCGGCCCCGCGATCTCCAATTCCCACGATCGTTTCGTCGCCGACGGCGGTCATCCGGATTCGTATCGCTGGACAACCTATCTCGAACGGCTGCTGGCGGCCGGGGTCAGCTGGCGCATCTACCAGGACATGGCGGACAACTTCACCGACAACCCCACCGCGGGGTTCAAGACGTTTCGCGACAGTCATGCCGCTCTCCCCGGTTCCGATGCCCGGCTGGCGGCCCTGGGGCTGAGCACTCGGGCGCTGGACGGCCTGCGCGCCGACGTCGTGGCCGGCGCCCTGCCCCAGGTTTCCCACGTGGTCGCGCCGGCAAAGGACTCCGAACACCCCGGCCCTTCCAGCCCGGCTCAGGGCGCGGACTACACCGCGCGCGTGCTGGAGGCGCTGACGGCGAACCCCGAGGTCTGGTCCAGGACCGTGCTGCTGGTGACCTACGACGAGAACGACGGCTTCTTCGATCACGTTCCACCGCCCGCGCCGCCGTCGCTGGAGGCTGCCATGGGATCGCCGATCGGCGGTTCGACCGTCGAAACCACCGGCGAGTATCACCTGGTCCGCTCGGCCAGCGAGGCGCAGGCCGAGCGGGACAATCTCATTGGACGGCCTTACGGCCTTGGCCCCCGCGTGCCGATGTTCGTGATCTCGCCGTGGTCACGCGGGGGTTGGGTGAACTCCCAGGTCTTCGACCACACCTCGGTGATCCGGTTCCTGGAGAAGCGGTTCGGCGTGGCCGAGCCCAACATTTCGCCATGGCGGCGGGCGGTGTGCGGCGACCTGACCAGCGCCTTCGACTTCAAGGCGCCCAACGCGGCGTCGGTCGACAAGCGCCTGCCGGAGACCAGAAGCGCCGCGGCCAGGACAGCCGCACTGCCTGGCCGGACCACCCCCGCCACACCGTCCGTTCCGGTCATACCGGTGCAAGCCCGTGGCCCGCGACCGTCGAGGGCGTTGCCGTACGCCCTGGGGATCACCGAGGCCGGCGAGGCGGAGACCATTCGGCTGAGCTTCCACAATGACGGAATCGCCGGGGCGGTCTTCCATGTCTACGATCGCCGGCATCTCGATCGCGTCCCCCGCCGCTACACCGTCAGTCCAGGCGCAAGCATCGACGGGGTGTGGGAAGCCGCCGACTATGATCTGTGGGTGCTGGGCCCGAACGGTTTTCACCGGCATTTCATCGGCGATCGCGCCAGCCACGGCGTTGGCATGATGGTGAGGCTGGAGGCCGGATCCTCGCGCCTGAGGTTGTCGCTCGACAACCGAGGCCCCGTACGCCGCATCACCGTGTCGCCCAGCGCCTATCTCGACACGCTTCCGCCATGGCGGGCGGAACTCGCGGCGAACGGCTCGGCGACCCATCAATGGACCCTCAGAGGCAGTGGCGGCTGGTATGACCTGACGCTTCGCACGGACGGCGACGGCCGGTGGCTGCGGCGGCTGGCGGGCCGTTTGGAAACTGGGGCCGCCTCGATTTCCGATCCGGCGATGGTTGGCCCGGCGGTCATGAAGCAGGTCTTTCTATCGTAGCGCCGCTCGCGCCTGTCTGAACGTCCAGGCGTGATCGAGAGGCCCGTGGCCGGCGCCGAAACCGGGGGCGCGGCGGATCGCTTCGGCGGTGTAGCTCCAGGCCCGCGCGACCGCCTGCTCGACAGCAAGGCCCTGCGCGAGGCCGGCGGCGCAGGCCGAGGCCAGGGTGCAGCCGGTGCCGTGGGTATGGCGGCTGTCGACGCGCGGCCCTTCAAAGGCGGTCTCGCCGGACGCGGTCAGCAGGATGTCGGTCACCTTGAGTCCAGGGATGTGCCCGCCCTTCATCAGCACCGCTTTCGCCCCCATCGCCAGCAAGGCGTCGCCGGCGCGGCGCAGGTCATCGGTGGTTCTGATGGGCATGTCGACGAGCGCGGAGGCTTCCGGCGCATTGGGCGTCAGCAGGGCGGCGCGGGGAATGAGGTGGGACGCGAGCGCCTTGACGGCCGACACCGCGAGGAGGTTCTGTCCGCCTTTGGCGGTCATCACCGGGTCGATCACAGCGGGAATACCAGGGTAAGCGTCGATCAGGTTCGCGACCACGCGAATGATGTCCACATTGCCCAGCATGCCGATCTTGATCGCATCGGCCCCGATGTCGTCGAGGACCACACGGGCCTGCGCTTCGACCAGGGCGACCGGGATCGGATGAACGGCATGGACGCCGAGGGTATCCTGCACCGTTATCGCGGTGATGGCGGTGGCGGCGTAGCCGCCCAGGGCAGTCACGGTCTTGATGTCGGCCTGGACGCCGGCGCCGCCGCCGCTGTCGGAGCCGGCGATGATCAGCACGCGGCCGATGACGTCAGCCATGGACGGCCGCCGCGACGAGCAGGGCCTGGCGCGTCTCCCGCACGTCGTGCACGCGCAGCCCGGCCGCGCCGGCGCGGGCGCCGGCCAGGGCGAGCGCGATCGAGCCGGCAAGGCGGTCGCAGGGGTCCACCGCCGCCGGGTCGGCCGCGGAGATGAAGCGCTTGCGGCTGGCCCCGAGCAGCACCGGTCGGCCGAGCGCGACGATGCGGTCCAGATGACGGACGAGCGCGAAGCTCTGGGACGGGCCGCCCTTGGCGAAGCCGATTCCGGGGTCGAGCCAGATGTTGTCGATGGCCACGCCGGCCGCAATGGCGACCTCCATGCGCTGGTGCAGATAGGCCACGACGTCGTCGACCATGGTCTGCGCGCCGGCGCCGGGCTGGCTGTGCATGAGGATGACCGGACAGCCGAGTTCGGCGGCCGTCTCCAGGCTGTCGGGCGCATGGCTGAGGGCGCTGACGTCGTTCCACAGGCTCGCCCCTGCGGCCACGGCGGCGCGCGCGACGGCGGGCTTCATGGTGTCGACGGAGATCGCCACATCGCTGCGCGCGCGCAGGGCGCCGATCACCGGGATCACGCGGGCGAGTTCGTCATCCACACCAACCGGCTTGAACCCTGGACGGGTGGATTCGCCGCCGATGTCGATGATGTCCGCGCCCGCCGCGGCCATGGCCAATGCCCGTTCCACCGCACGGCCGACGTCGTCGAAGCGGCCGCCATCGGAGAAGCTGTCCGGGGTGACGTTGAGGATCCCCATGATCAGGGGAATCCTGTCTCCCCTGGCGAGCGAGGCGAGGCTAGGCCAATCCAGGATCGGGTCTCGGCGCCAGGGGCACGGACACACGCGGGCCGGTGAGAGCCTTTTGCTCGGGCTCATCGCGGTTTGGTTTCACGCCCTTCAACGCGCCCATGATCTCGTCGCCGGACAAGGTCTCGAACTCCAGCAGCGCCTTGGCCAGGGTGTGAAGGTCCTCCAGCCGCTCGGTGAGAATGCGGCGCGCTTCGTCGAGGCCCGACTGGACCAGACGGCGGACCTCGAAATCGATCTTCTGGGCGGTGTCTTCGGAGACGTTCTGGGTGCGCGCCACAGAGTGGCCGAGGAACACCTCCTCCTGATTGTCGCCGTAGGAGACCGGGCCGAGCGCTTCGGAATAGCCCCAGCGGGTGACCATGTTGCGCGCCAGGCCGGTGGCGGCCTGGATGTCGCTGGACGCGCCAGAGGTGATCTTTTCCTTGCCGAAGATCAGTTCCTCGGCGGTGCGGCCGCCCATCATGATCGCCAGACGCGAGGTCATCTGCTGGTAGTTCATCGAATGGCGGTCGCCTTCTGGCAGTTGCATGACCATGCCCAGGGCAAGACCGCGCGGGATGATCGTCGCCTTGTGCACCGGATCGGCGGCCGGAACCGAGAGCGCCACCAGGGCGTGGCCCCCCTCGTGATAGGCGGTGAGGCGCTTTTCCTCCTCGCTCATCACCATCGACTTGCGCTCGGCGCCCATCATCACCTTGTCCTTGGCGTCCTCGAAATCGCGCTGCATGACCATGCGGCGATTGCGGCGCGCGGCCATCAGGGCGGCCTCGTTGACGAGGTTGGCGAGATCGGCGCCGGAGAAGCCGGGCGTGCCGCGGGCGATGATCTTCACATCGACGTCGGAGGCCAGCGGGACGTTGCGCATGTGGACGCGCAGGATCTTCTCGCGACCGCCGACATCGGGGTTGGGCACCACCACCTGGCGGTCGAACCGGCCGGGACGCAGCAGGGCGGGGTCGAGCACGTCAGGGCGGTTGGTCGAGGCGACGACGATGATGCTTTCGTTCGGGTCGAAGCCGTCCATCTCGACCAGCAGCTGGTTGAGGGTCTGTTCGCGCTCGTCGTTGCCGCCGCCCAGGCCCGCGCCGCGGTGACGGCCGACCGCGTCGATCTCGTCGATGAAGATGATGCAGGGGGCGTTCTTCTTGGCCTGTTCGAACATGTCGCGCACGCGGCTGGCGCCGACGCCGACGAACATCTCCACGAAATCGGAGCCGGAGATGTAGAAGAACGGCACGCCCGCCTCGCCCGCGACCGCGCGGCCGAGCAAAGTCTTGCCAGTCCCAGGGGGGCCGATCATCAGCGCGCCCTTGGGGATCTTGCCGCCCAGTCGCTGGAACTTGGCCGGATCCTTCAGGAAGTCGACGATCTCGGTGAGGTCTTCCTTGGCCTCGTCGACGCCGGCGACGTCGTCGAAGGTGACGCGATTTTTGTTTTCGGTGAGCAGGCGCGCCTTGGACTTGCCGAAGCCCATCGCGCCGCGCGCGCCGCCCTGCATCTGGCGCATCAGGAAGATCCACACCGCGATCACCGCGATGATCGGCAGCAGGTTGACGAGGATGGTCGGGATCAGGCCGGGGCCCGGCGGTTCGAAGGCGATGGTGGCGCCATGGGCTTCCAGGCGCTTTTCGAGGTCGGAGGTGTTCTCGGGGCCGGTCGTAGTCAGCACATGGCCCTGGCGATCCTGCGCCTCGATGGACATGCCATGGATCTTCACCGCCCGGATGTCGCCGTTGTCGACATGGCTGAGCAGTTCGGAATAGGCGATCGCGCTGGACGGACCGCCGCGCGGACCGCCCGTCATCATTGTGTACACCGCTATCAGAGCGATGACGATCACGCCCCAAATGGCCAGGTTACGCAGGTTCATGCACACGCCTCGTGGAATAGGTAACCGATTTAGGGTGTCTGAGACGTTTTTGCTACGGACCTGTGCGCGCTTCGCTCACGATGGCGCCGCAGGCTGCGAGCAACCGGTCTTCGATCAGCGATCGGATGCTTACGCGCTCGTCCGGGGCGAGCAGCGGAGCGGTCACCCGCCCCGCCCCTTCAATGATCGCCGGCAGGCATTTGCGGACCGCGGGGGACAGGCGGGAGAGGGCGGCGCGCTCGCCGCGGTCGAGCCCAGCGGCGAGGCCGGCCAGCGGCGCGACGCTCAGACCGTCGACATTGGCGGTGACTTCGAAGCGGCCGTCCCAGACGATCGGCTCTCCGGCGATGAGGGGAAGAGAACGGGCGCCGGCGCGGGCGATGTCGCCGGCCTCGCGGGTGATGCGGATCTCGTCGAGGTCGGCTTCGATGCGCGCGCCGGCGAGCGTGGCGGTGAAGACCTCGCCGGCTTCGATCCTGGCCAGCAGGCGGTCGAGGCGGTCGGTGCGCGGAGGCCGGCTGGAGCCGGACGCGCAAAGGAGGGCTGCGCCGAGGGAAGCGCGGGCGTACCGCCCGCTGGAAAGAAGATGCGGGCGGGACGCCCGCGCTCCTTTGAAGGTGATCTCGCCGGCGGAGTCGATGGTCAGGTGATCGAGGCAGGGGGCGGGCGTGGCGGCTTCGGGAGGGAGATCGCCACCGCCGGCCAACTCAAGGCGGGCGCGGACGCGGGGGTGGCGGGGATCGGTGTTGGCAGGGTCGTCGAGCCAGGTTTCGCCGGCCTCGCGCAAGCGCGCTCGGATATCGGCGCGGCGAACGTTCAGGAGCGGGCGCAGGAGGAACAGGCCGCGGCCTGCGGGCCAGATCGGAGAGGGTGTCCATTCCCGGGGTTCGGGGATGGAGCCCCCGGCCTGCCGCATCAGGCGCGCCTCGAGACGGTCGTCGGCGGTGTGGCCGATCAGGATCACCCGCGCCCCGACGGCGCGGGCGGCCTGCGCGAGCAGGGCATGGCGAGCGGCGCGGGCGGCGGCGGGGATGCCGGTGCGGGGCTTCTCGCCATTCCAGAGAAAGGTGCGGTGAGCGACACCGAGGCGCTCCGCCTGCGCGGCGCACCATGCCGCCCAGCCGGCGCTGCCGGGCTGCAGGCGGTGGTCGATGGTCACGGCCACCACGGGCCGGCCAACGGCCTCCGCCCAGCGTCGCGCGCCGATCAGCAGGGCCAGCGAGTCGCCGCCGCCGGAGAAGGCCACGACGATCGGCGACGCGGTGGATCGGTCGAGCCTGCGGTCCAGCGCGTCGCGGCTCAAGCCCGCGATCGGCTCGTGATCATCCACTGCACTGCGCTTGCGCCCGCGCGTCGATGGCGCCGCTTTTGACGCCCGGCGGCGCGGCCGGATAGCGTTTGACCAGTTCGTCGAGGGTCTGGCAGGCGTCGCCGTTCTTCCCGAGGCCGATCAGGGCCTGGGAGAGATTGAGCACGGCCTCCGGCGCCCAGGGCGTTTTCGGCCAGCCGCGGATGGCCCCGATGTCGGCGGTGGCGGCGTCGGCCCAGGCGTGTTGCTGCAACAGAAGGCGGCCGAGGTAGAAACGCGCCTCCGGCCCGCGCGGCGTATCGCCGAACCGGTCGACGTAATCCTTGAACTGCGCCTGCGCGGTCGCGGTGTCGCCGGCCTGCAGGCTGGCCCTGGCGGCCGCGAAGGCGCTGGCCGGATCGGCGGCCGGCTGCGGCGGCGGAGGCGGGGCGTTGGGATCGGGGGCCGGCGGCGACGCGGGCGTCAGCGCCTTCACCGCCGCGTCGACGGCGGCGAGCTGGTCCTTGAGGATGGCGTTCTGGGCGCGCAGGTCGCTGTTCTCCTGGCGCTCCTGGTCGAGATCGTGCCGGACCACCTCCATCTCGCCGTTGAGCTTGCTGAGCGTGCGGTCGAGGTCGTTGAGGTGATCGGTCAGGCCATTGATCTGGCTGTCGGTGTCGGCCGGCTGGATCACCACCGGCTGGCCGGTCTCACGCCCCTGGAAGACGATGGCGCGCAGTTCCTTCACCGCCTTTTCCATGCGGTCGAGACGCGCGGCCGACCGCTCGTCGAGCGGTTGGTCGAGCGGGACCTGGGCGACGGCGTGGCCGGCGAGCGCCAGGGCCAGGAAAAGGGCGGTGATGCGGCGAGCGGAGATCATGAACTAAAATCCTCCCTCCCCTTCATGGGGAGGGACAGGACGCGCAGCGTCCAGGGTGGGGTACCGCCGCAGCCTAGAAAGCGTGGGGTTTGCTTGCCGCACCCCACTCTGATCGCTTCGCGATCTGTCCCTCCCCACAAGGGGGAGGGAGGAAGAGGAAGCGCTAGCGCCACTACCGCGCGCCCGAGGTGATCGCGGTGTGGGCGTTGCGGTTGTGCGCTTGGGCGGCGTCTCCGCCCGAGGTGTCGATCGGGCGTTCCTTGCCATAGGATACGGTGTCGATCCGGCTGGGCGCGACGCCGTGGCCTGACAGGTACTGCAACACCGAGTTGGCCCGCCGCGCGCCCAGGGCGAAGTTGTATTCGCGCGTGCCCAGCTCATCGGTGTTGCCTTCGATGCGGACGCGGACCATCGGGTAGCGGCGCAGCCACGCGGCCTGGGCGTCGAGCAGCGGGCGGGCGTCGTCGCGGATCTCGTACTTGTCGAACTCGAAGTAGACCCGGTCGCCGACGTTGACCACGAAGTCCTGCATCGAACCGGGAATCGGGCCGCTGCGGCCTTCGCCGACAGAGCCGTATCCCGGCGCCGGCATCGGCGGCGCTTCACGTGGCGGGGGTGGAGGCGGGGCCTGGGTAGGCGCGGGGCCCATGGGCTTGGGCGTCGAGCAGGAGGCCAGGATGGCGGCGGCGGCCACAATGCCCAGCGGGGCGATCACGCCACCACCCAGGGAAAATCTCATCACCAACTCCTCCGATGCGGGTTGAACGTCCGTCGCGACCTATAGGGCTGTTCTGGCGGCCTCGCCCATAGCGGACCTGCTACAATCACCGCAAATGTGACGCCAGCACGGCATTGCATCACTTTGTTGCGCGCCGGACACATTGACAAAGTTGTCGCCGGCGTCACTTTTGTCGGGAGGATCGGAAACAGCCGGGAGAGCCGACCATGAGCGATGGAGCCGTGGACCTTTCGCACGAGGCGCGGGCCAAGGCCTACGGCATGGCCCTGGACGACATCAACCTCGTCGATCTCGACCTCTGGCGGACCGATACGGTGTGGCCCTATTTCGAGCGGCTGCGCCACGAGGACCCGGTGCATCTGCACCCCGCCGAACACCACGAGGACGGAGCGTTCTGGTCGGTCACCCGCTACAACGACATCATGGCGATAGACACCAACCATGAGGTGTTCTCCTCCGAGCCGGGGATCACCATCTTCGATCCGACCGAGGACTTTCCGTTGCCGATGTTCATCGCGATGGATCCTCCCAGGCACGACGCTCAGCGCAAGACGGTGAGCCCGATCGTCGCGCCGAACATGCTGCACACGCTCGAACCGGTCATCCGGCGCCGCATCGTCGAGACCCTGGACGCCTTGCCGATCGGCGAGCCGTTCGACTGGGTGGACAGGGTCTCGATCGAGCTGACCACCCAGATGCTGGCGACGCTGTTCGACTTTCCCTGGGAGGATCGCCGCAAGCTCACCTTCTGGTCGGATATCGCCACCGCCGAGGCGGACTCGCCGCTGTTCAAGACCGACGACCCGGAGACCGAAGGCCGGGCCATCCTGATGGAATGCCTGCAATACTTCATGGGCCTGTGGAACGAGCGGGTGAACGCCGAGCCCAGGGGCGATTTGATCTCCATGCTGGCGCACGGCGAAGCGACCCGGAACATGGAGCCCATGGAGTACCTGGGCAATCTGATCCTGCTGATCGTCGGCGGCAACGACACCACGCGCAACACCATGAGCGGATCGGTGCTGGCCATGCACCGCAACCCCGGCGAGCGCGCCAAGCTGGACGCCAACCCCGCGCTGATTCCCTCGATGGTGTCGGAGACCATCCGCTGGCAGACGCCGCTGGCCTACATGCGCCGCACCGTCAAGCGCGACATCGATTTTGGCGGCAAGACCCTGCGCGCCGGCGAGAAGGTGCTGATGTGGTACGCCTCGGGCAACCGGGACGAGAGCGTGATCGCCAACCCCCACGCCTACATCATCGACCGCGAACGCCCCCGCCAGCATCTGTCCTTCGGCTTTGGCATCCACCGCTGCGTGGGCAACCGTCTGGCGGAGCTGCAGCTGCGCGTGCTGTGGGAGGAGATCCTCAAGCGGTTCCCGCGCCTGGAGGTGGTGGGCGAGCCCGAGCGCGTGCCGTCGCCGTTCGTGCGGGGGTATATGTCGATGCAGGTGGTGATCCCGGATAGGGTGTGACACGCTCTCTTCTCCCTCTGGGAGAAGATGTCGCGAAGCGACAGATGAGGGCGGTGAGCAACGCACCGCGCCCTGCATCGAGACCCTCATCCCCGGCTTCGCCGGTACTTCTCCCTGAGGGAGAAGAGGGGGCCCTTGCCCAAAGGGTTGACCTTGAACCTGCAATGTTTGTTCAATGCAGCAACGGCGACCAGGCCGGGTCTGACGCCCCGAGTGGATAGGGGGCGGGCTGGATGATGCGGCCGGTGATGTCGGTGGTCCACAGGTGGGCGCCGGAGCCGGTTTCGCGGGAGAACATGATCACCCGGCTGTTGGGGGCCCATGTCGGGCCTTCCTCCAGCGCGCTGCCGGTCAGAATGTGTTCGTCGGAGCCGTCGGGACGCATGATGCCGATATGGAAGCCGCCCTCCTGCTTGGTGAAGGCGACCCACTTGCCGTCGGGCGACCACACCGGGGTGGTGTAGCGGCCGGAGCCGAACGAGATGCGGTGCACGCCCGAGCCGTCGGCGTTCATCACATAGATCTGCGGCGAGCCGCCGCGATCGGAGTTGAACACCAGCTGGCCGCCGTCCGGCGAGAACGACGGGGAGGTGTCGATGGAGGGATCGGTGGTCAGGCGGTTGGTGGCGTGGCTGGCCAGGTCCATCACATAGATGTCGGAATTGCCGTCCTTTTCCGCCGAGAACGCCACCTTGCGCCCGTCGGGCGAGAAGCGCGGCGCGAACACCATGCCCGAGAAGTGGCCGACGGTTTCCTGGCGGCCGGTCTCGATGTTCAGCAGATAGACGCTGGACCCGGACGGGCGCAGCGCCATGTAGGTGATCTCCTGGGTATTGGCGGAGAAGCGGGGCGTGTAGACCAGATAGGAGCCGTCGGTCAGGTAGCTGGGGTTGGCCCCGTCCTGGTCCATGATGGCCAGGCGGCGGATGCGGTGGGCGCGCGTACCGCTTTCGGCGACGAAGACGATGCGGGTGTCGAAATAGCCGGGCGCGCCGGTGAGCTTCTCGTAGACGGCGTCGGCGATCTTGTGGCCGACCCGGCGCCAGTTCTCCGCCGTGGAGCTGAACTGCAGGCCGAGCAGCTGCTCGCCGGCATAGGTGTCCCACAGGCGGAAGTCGGCTGTCAGCCGCCCGTCCGAGTCGCTGGTGACCTGGCCGGTGACCAGGGCCTGGGCGCTGATCGACTTCCAGTCGTCGAAATTGGGCTGCACGTTCACATCGCCCGGCGCCGACTTGAAGGTCGAGGGATCGAGGGGACGGAAGAGGCCCGAGCGGGCGAGGTCGGCGCTGACCACGCCGGCGATCTGGGATCCGACGGCCGGACCGCCGAACGCCGGGATGGCGATCGGCAGGGGCTGGCTGACGCCCTGGTCGACGTTGACGACGATGTCGGCCCGCGCCAGCGGCGCGAGCGCCAGCAGCAGCGTGACGATCAGCGCCGACAGATATCCAGTGTGCCTAAGGATCATCGACAAACCTCCTAGCGGTTGGCGCACGCCTTGGCGGCGTCGAAATTGACCGAGAACGTCCTGCCGCGAAACTCCTCGGCATAGGGAGCGGCCTGGTGGACCGCGGCGATCGCGCGGATAGCTGAGGCGGAGGCCGCCGAATCACCCGCGTGTTCGCGGCCGCCGGCATCGGCCAGCAGCACGCGGCCGTCATTGTCGATGGCGAGCCTTACCGTGACGTTGACGATCGTGCCGGAGTCGCAGTTTTTCAGCCACAGCCGGTTGAGCAGTTGGCTGAGCCCCTGGATGTCGCTTTGTGAGATCCCCTGCCCCGCATCGACGCGCGCGACCGGCGCGGTCTCCGCGCGGGTCGGGCCGCGGGCGGCGTTGGCCGGGCGGGACGGCGACGAATGCGAAGCGCGCGAGATGCTGGCGGCCAGGGCGTTGAGATCGAAGGTGTCCTTGGGCGGCGCCTTCGATGGATGCGTCGGAGTCGGGGGGGCCTTGACCGCCGGGGCCGGCGTGGGCTTGGCCGGGGTCGGCGTCGGCTTCAGGGCAGGCTTGGGCGGCGGAACCGTCTTCAGCGGTTTCGGCGGCGTGGGTCTGGGCTGCGGTGGCGAAGGCGGTGGCGGCGGAGGCGGCGTGGGCGCCTTGGCCTGAGGAACCGGCGCCTCGACCTGGGCGGTCTGGGTCTGCGGCGCCTGTTCGGCCTGGCGGGAATCGGTGGTCGGGGCCTGGGAGACGATGTTGATCGGCACCGCGCTGCCCAGCGGCAGAGGCAGGGCCGGGTGGAAGATGGTCAGGGCGACGAACAGCCCGACGTGCATGGCCAGCGCCGCGATCAGTGCGGGCGCGAGGCTGTCGCGGCGCCGGGCGTAGGCGCTCATGGCGTGCGGGGCGCCCCGCGTGAGGCCTTGTCGGCCCCGCCTGACGACGGGCCTCCGGACGATGGGCCGCCGGTGTCGGTGATCAGGTTGATGCTGCTGAAGCCGGACGACGACAGCGAGGCCATGACCTGGGCGACGATGGCGTAGGGCGCGCGGCCGTCGGCGCGCACATAGACCGGTTTCGAAAAGCCCTGGCCGGACATGTCGGCCATGGCCGGGGCCAGGGAGGCGAACGGCACCTGCGTCTCGTTGAGGAAGATGTCGCCGTTGGCGCGCACCGAGACGGTGAGCGGCTCCTGCTGGTCCTGCATGGCCCCGGCCTCGGTCTTGGGCAGCTGCAGGGGCACGCCGACGGTGAGCAGGGGCGCCGAGATCATGAAGATGATCAGCAGCACCAGCATGACGTCGACCAGCGGCGTGACGTTGATCTCCGAGAGGGCGGCGCGGCGGGCGCGGCGGGCGCGGCCGCGCCGGCGGCCGGCGGCGAAGGCGTCGTGGGCGGAGAGCGCCATGACCTTCAGGCCCGCTCGGCGACGCGCCGCTGGATGGCGGTCACCAGGTCGTCGGCGAAGCCCTCCAGCCGGGCCGCGAACTTGCCGGCGTCGGTGGAGAACTTGTTGTAGGCGATGTAGGCCGGGATGGCGGTGGCCAAGCCGATGGCGGTGGCGAACAGGGCCTGGGCGATCGAGGGGGCGACGACGGCGAGGTTGGTGTTCTTCTCGATGGCGATCGCCTGGAAGGCGTTCATGATCCCCCAGACGGTGCCGAAAAGGCCGATGAACGGCGAGGCGGTGGCGACGATCGCCAGGCCGCCCAGCCCGTCCTCCACCCTCTGGCTTTCACGGGCGACCACCGAATCGAGCACGCGGTCGATGCGCTGGATCAGGAAGGCGGCCTGGGCGTCGGATTCGCCCGGCTTGGCGAGCAGGCCCTTTGCGCGCGCCTCCTTCCACTCGCGCAGGGCGGCCTGCAGCATGCGCGGCAGGGCGTGGGTGGGATGATCGCCCGCCTCGGCGGCGACCTCCTCCAGCCCGCGGCCGGAATTGACCTTTTCCTCGAAAGCGTTCGCGGCGCGGTTGAGCGCCCCGATGCGGAACAGCTTGTCGATGATCACCCCCCAGGAGAACAGCGAGAAGAGGCCCAGCGCCAGCATGACGCCGCGCACCACCCAGTCGGCGCGCATGAAGAGATGAATGAGATTGAAGCTCTCCGGCGTAATCGTCGCGGCGGGATCCATCACGTTCCTTTATTCAGCGTGAAGCCTGCGCGATGGCGCGAAGCGGTGGTGAAACTAAGGCGCGTCGCGGGGCGGTGGCTAGGGGGTGGAAGGACGTCTGCGCCAATTGTGGCGAGGGGTGGCGGCCTGCGGGCGGTCACGGGGCGTGTGGTTGGCGGTCGGATGGCGGTCCGCGGGCGTGTCATGGCGGTCGGCCCGTTGCGTTCCTTTGGCACAACATGTTGAATTCGTTGACAGTGATAGGCTTCGCCAGCTGGTCCCCGCCATTCCCACCCCATACAAAGCGACATCCAACGAGCATTGCAGATTCCTGGTCGCGACCACGGCGGACGGTCATACGGCGGCCCAGCTCACTTATCGCACATATATTGCAATTTGTCAATCTCGACCGTCGCGACGCCCCGGCCCGAAAGCCGCTCGAGCGTCGGCCGAGCAACCCTCACCGCCGAGGGCGTGAAAAAGAAGAGGGTAAAAAGGGGTGCAAAGGGGGAATGGAAGAGGGAGTTGGTGGCGTGCAGTTGCCCACTTGCAGGGACTGCCGCGAGCCCCGCCGACGTCCGTAGAGGGGAAGCGGGAGTGTCCGTCCGCGCACGCCTCGTTACGACGTGAGCGCCGCCGCCTCCAACAGCGCTCGACCGCAACAACGGCGCGGTGGTGCGGGAGAATTCCTGCTACGACGATCTCAACCGCCTGACCCAGGCCCTGATCACGACGGGCGCGGGATGCTCGGGGACGGGCGAACTCACAATGGCCAGCGACGCTCTGGGCGACGTCACCCGAAAGAACGACGTGTGCACGCCGGCCGGCTGGAAGCCGGCGCTCCAAGCGGTGCTTTGTGTGAGACGGAACCAGTCCACAGAGCCTATCGTCACCGGGCGCAAGGTTGTCGCCGGACGGCCCCGGCGGTGTCACCTTGGGGAGGTCCGTTCGATGAGGCGAATCTGGCGCAGCATCGTTCTCGGCGCGGCGGTGCTGGCTGCGACCGGCGCGATGGGGGCGGTTCGGACCGACAGTGGCCTGACCCAGGGCGTCTCCAAATCCGGCCTCACGGTCTACAAGGGCCTTCCCTTCGCCGCCCCGCCCGTGGGAGCTCTTCGCTGGCGTGAGCCCCAGCCCGCCGCGCGCTGGTCCGGCGTGCGCCTTGCCGACACTTTCGCGCCGGCGTGCATGCAATCGGGTGTCTCCATGCCTGGCGAGGCGCCGCCGAGCGTCAGCGAGGATTGCCTGTATCTGAACGTCTGGACTCCGCCGCGCCGCCGCGCCGCCGCGCCCCTGCCGGTGCTGGTGTGGATCTACGGCGGCGGGTTTTCCAACGGTTCGGCCTCGATGCCGCTCTATTGGGGCGACAGGCTCGCGCGCAAAGGCATCGTGGTGGTGACGATCGCCTACCGGCTCGGGCCGTTCGGCTTCCTGGCCCATCCCGAACTGACGGCCGAATCGCCGCACCACTCGTCGGGTAACTATGGCCTGATGGATCAGATCGCGGCGCTGCAGTGGGTGCGGCGCAATATCCGCGCGTTCGGGGGCGATCCTGGCAGGGTTACAATTGCCGGCCAATCCGCCGGCGCCGCCTGCGTGAGTATCCTGATGGCGTCGCCCCCGGCGCGAGGCCTGTTCCAGCGGGCGATCGGTGAGAGCGGCGGCCTTTTCGAACCGATGGCGCTGGCTCCGGGCTATCTGCTCGCCAATGCGGAGCGAGACGGGGTCGCTTTCGCCACGTCCAGGGGCGCGAAGTCGGTGGCGGCGTTGCGCGCCCTCAGCGCCGCGACGATCTTGAGCGGAGGACCCGATGTCGCCAGCCACCCGGTCGTCGAACCCTATTTGCTTCCCGCCTCGCCGTATGAGGTCCTCGCCGCGGGACGGCAGGCCCCCGTCTCGGTCCTGGCGGGTTCCAACGCGGACGAGGCGCGCTCGCTGATCACCGATCTGAACACGGTCACGGCCGCGAACTTCGAGGCCGGCATCGCCGCGCGGTGGGGCGTGCTGCCGCCGCAACTCCTGGCCCCGTTTCCCCACGCAACCGACGCGCAAGCGCGCGCCGCCCGGCTGGGGTTCGAACGGAACCTGCGCTTTGCCTGGGACGACTGGACCTGGGCCCGACTGGTCGCCGGGGAGTCCGGCGCCTCTGTCTACTACTATCATTTCACGCACGCGCCGCCGTTCCCGAAGGGCTCGGTCTACGAAGGCTGGGGTCCGAGCCACTTCGCCGAACTCTGGTACGTCTTCGATCACCTGGATCAACAGTCCGCCTGGGCCTGGACGGCCGCCGACCGGCGCCTGGCCAGCGACATGTCGAGTTACTGGGCGAATTTCGTCAGGACGGGGAACCCCAACGGCCCGGGCCTCCCGGCATGGCCTCGATTCGAAGGCGGAGACGGCGGCGTCGTCCAACTGGACGAGCCGATCTTGCCGGGCCGCGTCGCGAACCTGGACAGTCTGAGCGCCTTCGATGCTGTCTACAGCCAGGTTCGGGGGCGGCCGCTCAACCCTCGATGATCTCGCGGACCGTCCACGGGACCACCGGCTTCCGGCCGGGCGGATGTTTCACGGCGGCGGTTCAAGCCGCGGTGTTCCGTGAGGCCATAGCCGCCCGCAACAACATCCTGGATGCGGGCGGCGCCTCGATTGGCAAGACCACGCTCACCAACACGCTCCCGGACGAGATCGCCGGCGGCACCGACCGCGCGGTGCTGAACGACGAGCGGCAGTCCTGGTGGACTGCCTGATGCGGTGCTCACGGCGCGGGCGCTGGCGATACGCCAAGGATTTGCCGCAGAGCCGATCTGAGCGTGGCCTCCGGCGCTTCATCCGCCCCGCTGGCGCGCCATGCGATAATCCCGTCCGGCCGCACGAGGACGGCGCCGGCGGCTGTCACGCCGTATCTTTGGAGCCAATGGCCTTCGACGTCCTGAATGTCATGTCCAATCCCATAGGCGACGACGCCGCCTCCGGTTTCATCGCGAATTCCCCCAGCCGCTCGCACCCAAGGATCACCGTCCGCACCGCAAAGAAGCACAAATTCCTGTCCGAACAGGTCGAGCGTAGACGACGTCTCGCCGTCGCGTACGATGGCAACATGCGGCGCGCGCGACCCTGGGCGCCCGGAAGGTTGTCTAGGATCTTCGAAGCGCGAGGCCCGCGCGGCGCCTTCGTGAACGAAGGCTCCGTCCGCATAAATCTGCCCGAAAACGACATCGACGTCGTCGACAGCCGGAACGGGCGGCGGCAGCCGTCCGGTAGGGTCCTTGAACCAAGACGACAAGCGCGCCAGAGCCTGCGCCAACGTCGCCTCCGCAATGGGGCGGCGTTCGGCGTCATAGGTGTCGAGCAAGCTCGGGCTGGCGCCCTTGTTCAGGACGAACGAGAGCTTCCAGGCAAGATTGTGCGCATCGTGGATGCCGGTATTGCCGCCAAAGCCGCCGGTCGGCGGTATGACATGCGCCGCGTCGCCGATGAGAAACGCACGCCCCTTTCCAAAGCGCTCGGCGACTTCCCAGGGCCGCGCATCGATCAAGTCGGCCTTCACATCCTGCCGTCCGGCCGCTTTGCGTACGAGATCAAGGCATCCGGCGGCGTCGAACTGTCCGGGGCTTTCGCCACGCTCCGGCGCGTATTGTACCGCCAGCATCCAGTTCCCGCCGGAATCGCGCGGCAGGATGCTGCCGTTGACGTCGGTCACGAAGCAGGAGGTGAAGCGCTTGCCCCGCAGAAAGAGCGGCAGGTCGGTCGCGAAGATCAGGTTCATCCAGTGCTGCAGCACGCCCGGTCCGGTGCGCCGGATGCCCAATGCTGTGCACGCCGCGCTACGGGCGCCGTCCGCCGCAACGAGATAGCGCGCGGCCACGCTCTCTTCGGCGCCGCTGGTCCGATCGCGGATGCGCGCGCGCACGCCATGATCGTCCTGCTCGAAGTCGATCATCTCCGTGTTGAAGCGGATATCGGCGCCCAGCCCCGCGGCACGCTCGCGCAAAATGGGCTCCAGCCGGTCCTGATCGACGGTTGCCGGCCGAATCGGACTGATCGCGGTGGTGTCTGGCCAAGCCAAGCCGCTCCATTGCACATTGGGATCGGCGAGGTTCCTGGCCCGCGCGATCTCATGGGATTGGTCAGCGGAATCGCGGGCGCGGACGGCGTCCTCGACGCCAAGGCTACGGAATATCTCCATCGAGCGCGGAGAAATGCCTCGAAACTTGTATTGGACCGTGGTTGCGGGATGTCGTTCGACCAGTATGCAGGCGACGCCGTGGTGGGCCAGGCAGAGCGCCGCCGTGAGGCCGTTGAGGCTGCCCCCAACGATCAAGACAGGTGTGTCGATGCTCATGGCGTGCTCCCAGGATCATTTAGTTTAGGTTACTAAAATATCGAATCACATGAAATGTCGATAGGCTTCCAATAATCAAGCCCCTGGCCTATGGTCGGGAGATGACGGACTCACGCCGAACCAAGGCCGACCTCGCCGGGCGGGCTTGGCGCCTCATGTTCGATTTTCTCATTTCCACGGCGCCGGCGCGTCAAGACAGCCTGGCGCGACGAGGGCTGACGCCAAATGACTCGCGGGCCCTGTTCAGCCTCGACGCGGATCAGGGACGTCCCATCGGCACTCTGGCAAACCAATGGGGCTGCGACCCGTCGAACGCCACGTTCATCATCGACCGCCTGGAGAAGTCCGGCTTGGCCGAACGTCGCGCCGCCTCCGTTGACCGCAGAGTCAAGCTGGTGACGCTGACCGTACATGGCGCCCAAACAAAATCAGACTTGCTCAAAGAGTTCCATTTGCCGCCAGCAGGACTTGGGAACCTCTCCAAAGTGGATCTGCTATCATTGGAGAGAATTTTTCGAAAACTTCATTCCGACTTGGGCCACAGCCACACCGACGGAGACCCCGCGATGCCGACCGGCAAGGATGCTGGATAGCGCAGTCACGCTGGATTACGCAATCACAATGACTGCTCAGATCCTGTTATACCAGCTTGCATAAATGCTGACCTGTCCGGTCGTGGCCGGATTGTCCCCATGCCGCCCGTTTGGGCCATTGTGGAACTAAACCACAGAGTCACAGAGGACACAGAGGAACACGGAGAAGAATGAAGGAATAAGCTTCGCGCGAAGCGCAATCAATTGCCTTGGTGTGCTTTGCGCCGCCTCGTCATCTCAGTGTCCTCCTCTTCCTCTTCTAACTCTGTGTTTGAATCTCCGCCCGACCCGCCGCCCTCGACCATCCCCGAAAGGCTCGGTGCGTCCGACCTCGGTCGCGCTCGAATGAGTCGAACTCAATGAGGGTTGGTATTAGATCCTATTTCGGCGGTGTGATAACAATAGTAAAGTAGTCGTCCGGCGGGTCAAATTGAGATCAAATTCCGCAGTCGTCGTATGGCAGCTCAATGAGGAAATGGGGTCAGAGTGCTTTTTGGGATTTCGCGGGCGATCATCTGCGCCGATATTCACTCTGACCCCATTTCTCCTGGCGACCGAGCACCGCCGGATCAGGGCGCACGTTAGCTGGCCTGGACAGGTGCGCTACTTGATCGCCGGGTGGAATTCGGAGCACCGATCGCGTTAGCTCAACCGCAGCGATCGCGCGGGCAAAGCCAGTCGCCGACCACCTGGCTGAGCATCGTCTCGTAGGGGCCCGACTGGTGATGATTCACGCGCAGGTCGTAGGCTTGCTGGGGCGTTCCCGCTCGATCCAGATGATGGTCCATGCCGGGCACGACCGCCAGCGTCGCGTGACCGACGTGGGCGCCGTTGACGATGTCGACGATCCGCTGGTGATCGGCCAGCGCGGTGACGAAGTCACCGTCGCCGTACACCGCCAGAACCGGCGCGTTCAGCTTCGCCCAAGGCTCCGCGACGTTAAGCGCGGCGACCTCCTGCAGATAGGCCGCCGCAACCGGATAGGCGTCGTGCACCCTGCAGTCCGGCTCCGTTCGCTCGAGCTCGGCCTCTTCCCGGCGCTCGATCAGGAGACCGTGCATGCACCTCTCTTTTTCGGCCAGGTCCGCGTCGATGTGGTCGGGACTGTCACCTTCGAGAACCAGTTGCCGGCGCAAGCTCCAGAGCTCGTACTCGAACCAGTTGCGGCCGACCCCCTCGGCGACGATCACGCCTGCGACGGGTTTGGACAGCGCAAGGCGGGGCGCGATCAGCGAGCCAATGCTGTGGCCGAAAATATAGACCCGCATGGGATCCACGTCGGGATCCTGTCTCAGGGCGTCGAAGGCGGCGGCGTAGCTTCGTATCTCCGCGTCGAAGTCGGTCGTGGCGCACGGCGGTCCGTGGCTGTCGCCGACGCCGCTCTTTTCGAGACGCATCGCCACCACGCCCCTGCGCCCCAGATCGTGCGCCAGTCGCAGATAGGCGTCCTCTGGGTCTGTGGCGACGTCGATGGAGTAGCAGCCGATACCGCCGACGATCAGCACCGCGGGACGTCGTGCGGCGTGTGCCAAGGGATGCGTGACGAGCGTGCGCCTGAGGCTGCCGTCCACCCTCACAGTCCCATAAACTGTCTTGACGACAGGATCGGTTTCGTCGGGCGCCGACGCGAGCGTCACCGTCACCTCGAGCGGATGCCCGTCCCTCATGACTGCGATCTTGGCTGGCCCAGCAAGATGGGTGCGCACCGCTTCGACCAGCTGAGCCGCCGACCGTACCTCGACCGCATCCATCCTCATGATGATGTCGTCGACCGCAAGGCCGGCCGCTTGCGCGGGGCTTCCCGGGCGGATCGACGTGATCTTCGCGCCATCGGCGCCGTCGATCGTGGCGGCGCCCAGGACAGGGTGACGCGGGAGCCAGTCCGTGGCCCAAGCCGGCGCCAGCGGCGCCGACGCGCTCAACGCGGCCGCCAACAGCGACGCCAACCATCCTCCGGCCCGGTTCGTCATGGACGCATGGCGCGCTTATGTCCTTCCACGGTGATCCGCCCGGAGGCGCATCGAAAGGCCGCCATTCGCCCCACGCCGATCGTGTCTTTTAGCGATCCGTCCAACGGGTAGCGCGGATGAGAAGCATTCCTCCATCCGTGGCGCTTTACACTCAGCGAGATTTGGAGGCCAGCCGACGTCCAAACCGGCGCGTGACCTCCCGCGGACGCGGCACGCTGCCAGTGCTGTGTCACGCGGACCGGCGCGGACCAATGCCTGCTCATGGCGCAAACCAGGACCCTTGCCAGGGTTCCGGGCGAACTGGATTCGATGGCGTCATCGCGCGTGTCACCGTGGAGACGTTGACTTTCGATAGCGCGTAACCTGTTCGATGAGCGCCTGCATGGCCGTATATTCCCATTGGCGTGTCGGCTCGACGTCGTCGTTGGTATTGGCGTTCCAGCCCTCATCGGGCTGGGCGAACTCGTTGAACTGATCGAGGATCAGAAAGGTGGGCTTCAGCGATCGGGCATAGGTCATGAATTCCGCCAGAGTTTCGTATACCCCCCGATCGCAGCCGTTCTCATGGCCTTGCCCGCAATAGCGCAGGGCCGCGTCCGGGCAATACCTGTACTCACCCGTATTGGTCGCGCAGTTCCATCCATTCTGTCCGGCGGTCGCGATGGAGGCGGTCATGTTCTCGATGCCTGACGCCACGCGGTTATAGGTCGGATAGTAGGGCGCGGGCGGGGCGCCCCAGAAGTTGAGGCGGTCGACCACGCTCCAGAAACCGTAGCGTGGTGCAATCTCGATCGGTCCGTCCGGTGTTTCGTTCGGGTTGGCCCAGAAGGCAGGCTGGCTGTCGAGGTAGCCGGCGATCAGCCTGAACGTATAGTGTCGGTCCAGTCCGCTTTCGCCCAGCAACTTGCGTATGGCCCGGACCCGCGCGGGGTCGACCGGTGTGCCGGTATAAATGAGCATCAGCGGCTTGCCCTGATAGAACACGTTCATCGCAGGAAAATCCGCCATGAAATGTCCGAAATACTCCGCCTCCTTTTCCAGCGCCGTCCGCCGCCGGCTGTCGTCCTTGTCGGCGGTGACGGCATAACGGTCGAAGCCGCCGAGCATGGGGATGATTTTCAGCGGCAGGAATTGAGGGACAGGAGCTCCATACCCCAAGACATCGCTTACAGCAGCCGTGGCGTATCGAGCGCCGAGAGGGCGAGCTTCCGACCGGGCGCTTGCCGTGCGGTGGGCCGGCTAAGGACGCGTTCCAGATCGGCGACGAAATCGGGGGCGCCGAGCGAGCGGCCCGTCGTCCCGGCGGCTCTGATGGCCGCGAATGCGGGGGTCTCGGCATCGCCCTCGACGTGTACGTGTACCTGTCCCCGATCGCGCCCCAATCACAGGCGCCTGCCCCCGATCTCCCGTCCCCGCGGGGTTGCGTCATGTAGCGCGCGGCGCTACATGACGCATAGAGGGGCGCGATGGATGATACGAAGCTGGAAAGATGATCGGGCCAAGGCGGTGTTCGAGGGCCGTTCGCCCGGCAAGGGCTTTCCCGGAGATCTCGTTGGTCCAGCCCGTCGCCGGCTGGCGCAGCTGAACGCGGCCTCGGTGGCGGAGGACATGCGCAGCCCACCTGGCAACGCACTTCATCGGCTGACCGGTGATCGAGCGGGTCAATGGTCGGTCAAGGTCAACGATCAGTTTCGCATTTGCTTCACCTGGGGCGCGGATGGCCCCGAAGCGGTGGAGTTCGCGGACTACCACTGAAGGATCGAGAGATGAACGTGATTCCCGACTTTGCGACTCCTCTTCCTCACCCGGGAGAACTGCTGCGCGAGGACTACCTGCCCCAGTATGGGTTGAGCGCCGGCGGCCTCGCCAGGGCGATGGGCCTGAAGGACCGCACGCGCATCGAGCGGCTGGTGCGCGGCGCGCAGCCGGTGACCCCCGACACCGCCCTGCGTCTGGCGCGCGTATTCTCCACCACGGCGGAATACTGGATGGCGCTTCAGGCCCAGCACGACCTCTCCGTCGCGGTGATGGCGTCTGAGGCCGAGCTGCGCTCTATCCGGCCGATAGCCGAGGTCGACTGACGCCGGCGGCCGCGCGCGGCGCCCACGCCTTCCTGACGTCCTTGGATGCTCACCCATGCACCAGGCGAGCAGGCCCGTCGATATCAGGGGACGACCCCTCCTCATGTAGCGGCGACTCGTTCGGCTTCGGCATTCACCGCTGCATGGTAGCCGCCGCGACAACGGACGAGCACCAGCCGTCCAATCGCCTGCACGCATTTTAAGTCGTGAGTCTCCCTCATTCCTATGGTTGGATCGGCAGGCGCGGTCGGAGGCCCAAGACCTCATGGAAGGGCCAAGGCGCGGGAGGAAGGGCGTCGTGGACAGCTATGTCGAGGGACCGTCGGTGATCGCGACCAACGCCGAGCGCATCCCGCCGGACATTGCGGTCCTGTTGACCGACCCCAAGGCCTATGCGGCGCAGACGCCGGTGCTCGAGGCCTATCGCTGGCTGCGCGCGAACATCCCCTTCGGCCTGGCCGAGCCGCCGGGCTACAGCCCCTTCTTCGTGGCCACCAGGCACGAGGACATCCAGGCGATCTGCCGCGCCAACACCCTGTTCCATAACGCCGACCGCATCTCGATCCTGGTCGACAAGGCCGCCGAGTCTGCCAGCCTGAGCCAGCCGCGGGCGCTGCGTCCGATCAATGGCATGGATGAGCCGGACCATATGAAGTACCGGCTGCTGACCCAGGCCTGGTTCACGCCGCAGAACGTGCGCAGGCGCGAGGAAGCGATCCGCGGGATCGCCCGTGCCGCCGCCCAGAAGATGCTGGCCACCGGGGGCGAATGCGACTTCGTCGCCGAGGTGGCGCTGCGCTATCCGTTGCATGTGATCATGGAGATCCTCGGCGTGCCGGAGGAAGACGAGCCGCTGATGCTCACCCTGACCCAGCAGCTGTTCGGTTCGGAGGACGCCGAGCTCAAGCGCGAACCAACGCCGGGGCTGACGCGGGCCGAGGAACATGCGCGGATCTACCGCGACTTCTTCGACTATTTCAGCCGACTGGCCGCCGACCGTCGCGCCCGCCCGCGCGACGACGTGGCGAGCGTGATCGCCAATGCGACCATCGAGGGCAAGCCGATCGATGATTTCGAAGCCATGAGCTATTACGTGGTGATCTCCACGGCCGGTCACGACACCACCTCTTCGTCCACGGCGGGCGCCATCCAGGCGTTGTGCGAATTCCCCGAGGAGTTCGCCAAGGTGCAGGCCGACCCCTCGCTCATCCCCGGCCTGGTCGACGAGGCGGTCCGCTGGACGACGCCCGTCCAGCACTTCCTGCGCACCGCCACGGCGGATACGCAGGTGCGCGGCCGGCGCGTGCCCAAGGGCGGCTGGGTCATGCTGTGCTACGCCAGCGGCAACCGCGACGAGGCGGTGTTCGAGGAGCCCGACCGCTTCCTGTGCGACCGGCGGGACAACCGGCAGATCTCGTTCGGCTACGGCGTCCACCTTTGCCTGGGCATGCACCTGGCCAGGATGGAGATGCGGCTGCTGTTCGAGCAATTGCTGCCGCACATCAGGACGTTGGAACTGGCGGGACCGCCGCGGCGCTCGGAGGCGACCTTCATAGGCGGCCCAAAGAGCCTGCCTATCCGCTTCACGACCAACTGAACGCACAAGAGGCCGGCGCACCGCTTGTCTTCCCGATACCGCCCCAAGAGCAAAAAATGACCGCCATCCATTGCCTGAATGCCGCTAACGGTAGCTTCACCAATCCGTCGGACTGGAGTGGCGGACAGG
>Ga0302314_10001187_pt1 | contig 48838 bp, 46 predicted proteins | sample III_Palsa_N2_3_FD_200533 | JGI IMG/M metagenome (GOLD analysis project Ga0302314, IMG submission 200533) | Peat permafrost microbial communities from Stordalen Mire near Abisko, Sweden - III_Palsa_N2_3 | ecosystem: Environmental > Terrestrial > Soil > Palsa > Peat permafrost | place: Sweden...
GTCGGCGGGCTAATATCACGCGCCACCCACCCCCCGCCGCCCCGCGTCGCCAGATACTCATTGTTCAAAAGACCGTTGCCTTCCCCCGACGGATCCCCCCCATAGCTCATCACACCCCCTTCCGGGCTACTCTCAAACGCCTGCGCATTCGGCACCGTCGAACGCCCAGGCAAATCCCCCGCCGAGTACGCGTTCGCGTCTTCATCATCCCCCGACCCAGCCAGCCGCGAAACCAGCTCATACCCCCGCCTATCCGGTAGCCCTCCCGCCGGCGCGCCGAACGTCCGGAAACTCGCATCCCCACCATCGGTCGTCCCTTCGCTGCTGGACGCGAGCACCCTGAAATGGTATTCCGTTTCCGGCGCAAGGCCACTCACGGGCTCACTCACAGACACCACGACCCTGCCCGCCCCCACATCCACCCCGCTCGCGGGAACCCGCGACCCATACCCCACGCCCGTCCCGTATTCAAAATAATAGTGCGTGTCAGAGCCCTCCGGGCTCACCGTCGCATGCAAAACCGCTTCACCCGCGCCCTGGACAACCGCCTGCTCCCCACCAACCACCGGCGGCCCCGGCGTGATAAACGAGCCCGTTTCGCCTTCCACCCGCCCATTCACACCATCAGCATTCGCGTTAAACCCCACAAGCCTATACCGATAGCCCGTATCCGCCGACAACCCAGCCACCGCCACACTCACCGCGACCCCCGACACGCCCGGCCCGACACCCACCGCCGAGGCCGGCTCCACATGCGTGAAACGCCCGCACGACTCTTCCCACAACACTTCCGGTTCCCCACCACACCCCGAACTGTATTCGGCTTCTGTCGCGTATTCGAACTGGTAGCTCGCCGCCAACGACCCGCTTTCCGGGTTCACGACCCCTTCCAACGTCGCGCCCGTCTGCGACAGCCCCGTCGCTTCCCCCGTACTCACACCAGGCGCCACCGACGGGCCCGCGAACAAGTCAAGCGCCCGCCCCGACTCATCAGCCACAAACACCTCACCCGACCCTTCATCCACCACCAAACCACCCAGCCCCCTCAACACCGGCCCACCAAACCGCGACACCAAACCCCCAGCCCCATCAAACTCCTCCACAAACTCCCCAAACCCCACAAACACATCACCATCACCACGATCCACAGACACCGCCCGGCCACCCACACCACCAACCGGCCCCTTGAATTCACCTTTAACCCCATACTCCACCACCTGCCGCACACCCGACGGCGTCCCCACCGACACGAACACATCCCCCCCAGCATCCACCGACAGCCGCCGCGGCGCATGCCCATACGGCTCCGTCGAGAAGCTGCCCAGGTATTCTTCCCCGCCCGCAGACGCGCTGAACTCATCCACTACGTTATGCACCACATCACTCACATACACCACACCCCCAGCGACCGCCACCCCACCAGGCACAAGCGACCCCGCCGGCGTACCCGCGCCCGAGAACTCGAACTTATAATGTTCCCCCGAACCCGCCGCACCCACTTCAAACACATCCACCACCTTATCCACCAGATCCGTCACGAACAGCCGCCCCGACGCCGCGTCGAACGCGACATCTTCACCAAAGATATCTTTTGCTGGCGTCCCCGCACCGTCGATCTGTTCCACAAACGAGCACACCCCGCCCGAGAACGAGAACCGGTCAACCCCCGAGCTTTCCCCGGGACCACCATGACCATCGATCACGAACGCTTCACCAGATCCTTCATCCACCGCCACACCTTCCGCCAACAACAGCCCGCCAGCCGGCGAACCCAACCCCGCACACGAGGACACAAGCGAATGCGTCACCCCCGCAACAGCAACCCCCACACCACCAACAGCACCCCACACCACCAAACCCACCAACACCCCCACCAACCCGCCCAGCCCACGCCAACCCCGCGCGGCCAGCCGCACACGACGCCCATCATCCCTAACACTCCCTCTAAACAACGACATACCCAACATGCTCCTCCCACCCCCCACACAAACACAACCCCCGTCTCCAACTCCCCACCAGCCCACCCAACACCCGCCCAAAGCCCACACCCACCCGCCCCCCTAACGGCCCCAAGGGGCCCAGGGCCACCACCCAACACGGCAGCACGCCCGAGACCCCAAGGGAACCACAACACTAGACACCCACAGGCACAATCAGCCGCACGCGCCTAGGCCTCACATCGCTATGGGGTCACCACCCCCCAGTTTTTGCCGTCGTTAGTGCCCTTCAATAAGAATAAGAAATGCGCTAAGAACTGCGCTTCGTTAGAGCCGAGGAACAGCAGACCTTTGCTACTAGCGTCGGTGAATAAGCACGCGTACGTCTCAGCTTCGGTGTTTAGCGCCCCTTCGCACTGCGCCTTACCTTTCACCGGGGTTTTACTTTCAACCGAGCATGCGGTCCCCGTGATCGTCAGCGTCACGAATTCTTCACCTGTCTTCGGCGTCCACGTGTCTAAGCCCACCGTTTCATTAGATAACAGTGCCGACGTCAGCGCGAACGTTTTGATCGGTTCCGCCACGGTGCATCCCGTCGGTTTTTCGACTTTGCAGCTTGTGAACGCGATCCCACTCGGGGCTTCGTCTTTGTTCGGCCCCGTAATCGTGCCCGTCGCATCAGCAGTCGTACACACGACTTCGGTTGGGATAGTGCCAATCTTCGACACTAGCCTTGCACTGCCGCCAGACAATAAGCCTAACACCGATTCACTACTACCGCTCGCTAGCGCAACTTTGTTTATCACCCAGTGAGGCGCCGCCGACGCCTCCGACGCCACCACAGCACCCAACGCGAACACAGCCAAAACACTCACAAACAACAACTTTACACGAGACATAAAACCATAGCCTCCAAACACCCCCACAAGAGGGGCATGAACATGTCGTGCACCACGCCCGACCACGAAACCCGGCGGACCCGGCACACCTAACTAAACAGCCCAGCCGCGCACGGACACCCCAAATTCATAGGACACCCTCGTACGATCAAGGCCACCCACCACTATCCCCCAGCCATCTCATACCGTCAAGCGAAACGACATCCACACACCCGAACACAACGCCCCACCACAACAACAAACAGTCGCAAACCCCCCAATCGGCAATTTTCCCATTCATGGAAGAACGCGCGGCCGAGTAAGAGACATGCCCTCCAGGGAGGGTCGGCGTCAGTGCCGCCTCAAACGAGCGGCGGCGGCGAGCTGTCCGCGCTGCCCGCCAGCGTCGCGTCCCAGCCGCACACCGCGCACGCGTGACGGAACGCCGCACGCGCGAACGACAGCGCCGCCTCGCGCGGGTCCGACGCCGAGAGCGCGTCATCCCAATCCAGCACGTACTCGCCGAGATCCCCGTCCCAGCGCGACGCCGGCGGCGCCAGCGTCGCCGCCGCGAACCCATCCGGCGCCGGGTGCGCGTACGCGTAGAACGCCGCCCGGCCGTAGCGCGCGTCGCCCGGCCACCAGCCCACCGCCACCTCCTGCGCGTCCATCGCGTTGCGCATGATGAAGTCCCGCGACGGCGGGTCCGCCGGCTCGCCCGAGAACAGGTTGACGGCCAGGTCAAACGAGCCCCACCACGCGTTCACCGGCGTCGAGCGGCCGCGATACGGTGCGCGGAACGCGCCCAGCACCAGCGCCGCCTGCGTCGCCGCCGCGAAGTAGCTCGAGACGAGCGCGGGGTCGTAGCTCGCGTGCTCGTCGTCCTTGTCCAGCGGCACGCTCCATGCCACCTCCTGCGGCGCCGGGTTGAGCTCGAGCGCTCCCGCGAACGTGCGCGCCGCCTGCAGCAGCTCGCGCGTCACCGTGCCCACCGTCACGCCCGGCGCGAGTGCGACACGGTGGGTGCGACCGTCGCTGTGCTCGACCTGCGCCTCGTGCGCGCGCAGGTCGAGCGTCACCACCAGCGCGCCCGAGCCATCCGGCGCCGGCAGCGCCAGCGTCTCCCAGCCGCGCGCCGTCAGACGCAGCGCCGCGTGCTGCAACTCCGGCTCCGGCGGCGCGAGCGCCACCGCGAACTTGCCCAGCACCTGCGTCAGCGCGTGCACCGTGTCGCACGTCTCGCTCCACTGCTCATACGCCGGCAGCGTCGGCCAGCCCGAGGCCATGTGTCGCAGCGTAGCGCTCGCGAAGCCGGGCTCGCACTCCAGGCCAGGAGCGATCGCGCACGAGAGTAGTGTTCACGACGTGGTTGGCGTTCCGCACGTCAACGGGCGTGGCGGCCTGTCGAGATCGGTCGCTGTCGTCGGCGCGGGCTTCGGCGGCGTCGCCGCCGCCGTCATGCTGCGCCGCGCCGGCTACCACGACGTGACCGTCTTCGACCGCGGCGAGCGCGTCGGCGGCACGTGGAACCACAACACCTATCCCGGCGCCGCCTGCGACGTGCCCTCGCACCTGTACGAGCTCTCGTTCGCGCCCAACCCGAGCTGGTCGCGGCGCTTCGCGCCCCAGGCCGAGATCCAGGAGTACCTCGAAGACGTCGCCCGCCGCCACGGCGTGCTCGAGCGCATCCACACGAACGTCGAGGTCACGCGCGCGCACTGGCAACAGGACCGCGACACGTGGCTGCTCGAAACGAGCGACGGCAACCACGAAGCGGACGTGCTGATCACCGCCTGCGGGCAGCTCTCCGTCCCCAAGCTGCCCTCGATCCCCGGCCTCGACAGCTTCGCCGGCCCCGCGTTTCACACCGCGCAGTGGCGCCACGACGTCGAGCTCGCCGGCAAGCGCGTCGCCGTCATCGGCACCGGCTGTACCGCGATCCAGGCCGTGCCCGCGATCCAGCCGCTCGTCGAGCACATCGACGTCTACCAGCGCTCGCCCGGCTGGACGATCCCGAAGATGGACTTCCCCTACTCCGAGCGCGCGCAGCGCCTGTTCGAGCGCTACCCCGCGCTGCAGCGGCTCGACCGCGCCGCGATCTTCGCGTTCATGGAGATCGGCGCGCTTGGCATGACCTCGCAGAGCTGGCTGCTCGCCCCGTTCCGCGCGCTCGGCCGACGTCAGATCGCGCAGGCGATCGCCGACCCGCGGCTGCGCGAGGCGGTCACGCCCACGGACGAGGTCGGCTGCAAGCGGCTGATGCTCACCGACGAGTGGTACCCCACGCTCACCAAGCCCAACGTCGAGCTCGTCACCGACGCGATCGCCGAGATCACGCCCGGCGGCGTGCGCATGCGGGACGGCAGCGAGCGGCCCGCCGACGTGCTCGTGCTCGCCACCGGCTTCCAGACCCACGGCTTCGTCGCGCCGATGGACGTCGTCGGCACCGACGAGCGCACGCTCGCCGAGGAGTGGGCCGACGTGCCCCACGCGTACCTCGGCATGAGCGTCCCCGGCTTCCCCAACATGTTCCTGCTCTACGGGCCCAACACCAACGGCGGCACCGGCTCGGCCATCTACGTGATCGAGGCCGGCGTCCAGCACGTGATCGCCGCCCTCGGCGAGCTCGAGCGCAGCCGCGCCGGTCGCATCGAGGTCACGCGCGAGGCCAGCCAGAGCTTCGACCGCGAGCTGCGCGCCGCGCTCGCGCACACCGTCTGGCACACCGGCTGCACCAGCTGGTACGTCGATGAGAACGGCAACGACCCCAACCAGTGGCCGTGGCTGTGGAGCAGCTTCCGCCGCCGAACCGCCCACATCGAGCCCGGCGCCTACACGCTCAGCCCGCCGGCGCGCGTCGCGCACGCTCTAAATTGAGGGTGTGGCAAAGACGTGGATCCTCGACACCGAGACGAAGGGAACCGGCGCGCACATCGCGCCGCTGAAGCCCGAGCCCGCGCGCTCTGAGCGGGAGCTCGCGACGGTCACGTTCGAGCGCCCGCCGCGTCCCGTCGAGGCGCCCGAGCCGCCCGCGCCGAGGACGTTCAAGGTCGTCGACGTGATGAGCGCGCACGTGCTCGCCGAAGGGGCCGACACGCGCGAGACGCTCGAGCTGCTCGCGGGAATGCGCAGCGCGCTCGACGCGCGCGTGTACACGTGGGTGCCCAGCCTCGAGCGCTGGCGCCTGCTGACGCTCGATGAGCGACGCGCGCTGTGGGAGATGCGCGAGCGGGTGGGCACCGATCGCGGCGATGGCGCCTTGCCGGAGGTAGTTGCGTAGACAACTACTAGTTGCTACGCTCGCATGATGGAACTCGGCCTCGCGACATTCGCGGATCTCGCAAGCGGCGTCAGCCCGCGCCAGCGCATGCACGATCTGATGGAGGAGGTCGAGCTCGCCGACCAGCTCGGGCTTGACGTGTTCGGCATCGGCGAGCACCACCGCCCCGACTTCCTCGTCTCCTCGCCCGCCGTCGTGCTCGGCGCCGCCGCCGTCAGGACCGAGCGCATCCGGCTCTCCAGCGCCGTCACCGTGCTCAGCTCCGATGACCCCGTGCGCGTCTTCCAGGACTTCGCCGAGGTCGACCTGCTGTCGAACGGGCGCGCCGAGATCATGGCCGGCCGCGGCTCGTTCATCGAGTCCTTCCCGCTGTTCGGCTACGACCTCGACGACTACGACGAGCTGTACGCCGAGAAGCTCGAGCTGCTGCTCGCGCTGCGCGAGCACACGCGCGTGACCTGGTCCGGGCGCCATCGCCCGGCGCTCGTCGACGCGGGCGTGTGGCCGCGACCGGTGCAGCAGCCGCTGCCCGTGTGGGTTGCCGTCGGCGGCTCGCCGCAGTCGGTCGTGCGCGCCGGCACGCTCGGGCTGCCGCTCACGATCGCCATCATCGGCGGCCAGCCGGCGCGGTTTGCGCCGCTCGTCGAGCTCTACCGCGAGGCGGCCGCCAGCGCCGGCCACGACCGATCCGAGACGCGCGTTGCGATCAACACGCACGCGTTCGTCGGCGCGAGCTCCGCGGCAGCCGACTCCGCCTTCGCCGCCTCCTACCTCGCGACGATGAACCGCATCGGACGCGAGCGCGGCTGGCCCGCGTCCGGGCGGCCCGAGTACGAAGCGCTGCGCGCGCCCGACGGAGCGCTCGCCGTCGGCTCGCCCGAGCAGGTCGCCGAGAAGATCCTCTACGAGCACGAGCTGTTCGGGCACGACCGCTACATCGGCCAGATGAGCGTCGGCGCCGTCGCCCACAGCGACGTGCTGCGCTCGATGGAGCTGTTCGGCACCCAGGTCGCGCCGCTCGTGCGCGAGGAGATCGCGCGGCGGGAGGAGGCACTGCAGGTGCAATAGGCTTCGCGCCCGCGATCGACCGTCGAAGGGCTTGGAAATCGTGACTCCGCGGGCGCAAACCTCATGAAGAGAAGCGGCTGGCAGGTGATCGGCGCATACGGGCTGGTGTGCGCGGCGACGCAGATCCTGTGGCTCACGTACGCCGCGATCACGACCGAAACGGCAAGGCGCTACGGCGTGTCGGTCGGCGCCGTCGGCTGGCTCGCTGAGATCTTCCCGCTGCTTTACGTGGTGCTCGCGATCCCTGCTGGGATCCTGCTCGATCGATGGTTTCGCCCGTCGCTGGCCGCCGGCGGCGCGCTGGTCGCGCTTGGCGGGCTGGTGCGCCTGGGCGGTGAGACGTTCGCGTGGGCGATGGCCGGCCAGGTGCTGGTCGCGATCGCACAGCCGATCGTCCTCAGCGCGGTCAGCAAGCTCGCCGGCGAGTACCTGCCGGCGCACGAGCGTGCGAGCGGTATCGCGCTCGGCTCGGCGGGCAACTTCGTCGGAATGCTGTTGGCGCTGCTGCTCGGGCCGACGCTCGGCGCGCACGGACAGCTCGAGCGGCTGCTCGTGCTCGAGGCCGCGCTCGCCGTGCTCCCCGCCATCGCGCTCGCGATCGCCCTGCGCCGGCCCGGGCACGTGAGCACCGAGCACGCGGCGATCGAGGGCAGCGCCGCGCGAGCGCTGTGGGCGCTGCCGCCGATGCGCACGCTGTGCGGGCTCGTGTTCCTCGGCTTCGGCATCTTCGTCGCGCTCGCCACGTGGCTGCAGACGCTGCTGCACCCCTCCGGCGTCTCCGAAACCGCCGCCGGCGCGCTGCTCGTCGGGATGGTGGTCGCGGGGATCGTCGGCTGCGCGGTGCTGCCGCCGCTCGTCGACCGCCGGCACGCCGAGCGCGGCTTCATGCGCGCGGCCGTGCTCGTCGCCTGCCTCGGCTGCGTGCTGCTTGGGGCGACGCCGTGGCTGAGCCTGCGCGCACTCGCGCTCGTGGCGATGGGCGTCGTGCTGCTGCCGGCGCTGCCGGTGATCCTCACCGCCGCCGAGCAGCTCGCCGGCGCCGCCGCGGGCACCGCCGGGGCGATCGTGTGGATGGCGGGCAACCTCGGCGGGCTCGTCATCGCGCTGCTTGTGCAGGCCCTCGTGCACCACCCGCTCGCCGCGTTCATCGCGATGGGCGTCGTGGCGCTGTTCGGGCTGCCGCTCGCCGCGCGGCTCGTTTCGCCTGTTGGCGAGGAGGCGGGCGGGGGGACGGCCTCTGTCGTCGTCGGCTAGACCGAAGCAGAAGCTCGAGACGACTCGACGAGCGCCGGCACGAGGCCACCCTCCCTACGATGTAAGTTTTGTGTGTTAGGCTTACGCCATGTCTTCCGCGCGAAGCCACAAGGGCCTCAAGGGCGAACCGTTCAGTGTCCGTTTCACGCTGCCGACGGACCGCGTGGTTCAGGAGGAGGCCAGACGCACACACCGCTCCAAGAGCGCCGTCGTGGAGTTGCTTGCGGAGGAGGCCGTGCGTATGCGGCGCTTCGCTGGCATTGGCTTCCGCGGGGAGGACGCCGGCCGCCGGCCGTGGGTGATCGTCTCCGGCCTGGATATTTGGGAGATCGTCCAGATGGTCGAGGATTTCGGCTCGGTCGAGCGGCTCCTGGCAGAGACGGAGCTGACCGAGCGCCAGGTGCGCCTCGCGCTGGCCTACCGTGAGAGTTACCCCGATGAGGTGGCCGAGGCGATCGCGGAAAACCGCCGCGCCCCTGAGGAGTGGCACGAGCTGTATCCGTTCGTCGAGTTCTCGCCTGCGGCGTAACCGCGTTTGCGCCTCCTGCTCGACGCGAACCTTTCGCCGCGTGGCGTCGCATCGCGGTTTCGCCAGCGCGCACACGACGTCCTCGCGCTCGCCGAGGACGCCGCGTACGAGGGCCTGTCGGATCCACAGGTGCTCGAGCTGGCCGCGGAAGAGGAGCGCATCCTCATAACCCGCAACAGCCGCGACTTCGCGCCGCTGGCGCGCCAGTGGGCCGAAGCCCAGAGATCGCATGCTGGGCTGATCCTCATATGGACGCTCGACCACAGCCAGTTCGCCGAGATCGCCGCAGGCGTCGAACACCAGCTCGCTCAGCGTCCGACACAGGAGCAATGGCGCGACATTACCGCCGCGTTCTGAGCGATCGCGATCAGCTCCCGTTGTCCGCTGTATTTGTTCGGTGCAATTAGTTCTGCGGCAGGCGCACACTTTGGATTATGTTCGGTACAGTTAGCAAGTGCCTCAACCGAACAAACTCACGTCGGGCGCCCGCGGCCGGCCTACCCGAGCGGCGATCTACGAGCGCCTGCGTGTACAGATCAGCGAACTGCAGGATCGCCTTGGCGGCCTTCCGTCCCCCGGCGAAGCGGATGGAATCTGGCATGGCATCTGGCTCGAGGAGGCTCACCACTCAACCGCGATCGAGGGCAACACGCTCGTGCTCAAACAGGTCGAGCAGTTGCTCGAGGAGGGCCGGGCGGTGGGCAACAAGGAGCTCAGGGAGTACATGGAGGTACGCGGCTACGCGGATGCCGCGAACTGGGTCTACGGCCATGCGCTCCGCCCCAGCGCCTGGTCGACTGGAGAGCTGCTCTCGCTGACCGAGCTCCGGCACATCCACAGCCTGGCGCTCACACCCGTGTGGGATATCGCGCCTCACCCAAGTGCCGCCCACAGCGAGCGCCCCGGCTCTTTCCGCGAGCACGACATCCGGCCGTTCCCAGGCGGTATGCGTCCACCGCCATGGACCGAGGTTCCCGCGATGGTCAAGGACTGGATCGGCGAAGTGCAGGCACTGAGTCCACGGCCTGAGGGCATCGAACCCGAAGCGCTGGCGAGAGTGCACGCGCGCTTCGAGCAGATTCACCCGTTTCTCGACGGCAACGGGCGCGCCGGCCGCCTCGTCCTGAACCTGCTGCTGGTCAGGCTTGGCTATCCCCCGGCGATCATCTTCAAGGGTGAGCGCCGGCGTTACCTAGCCGCACTTCAGAGCGCCGATCGGGGCGACGACGGTCCACTCGGGGAGCTGCTCGCGCGTGCCATCCTCGACAACCTCCACAAGTTCGTCGTCCCCGCTGTCGCCGGCCCATCGCGCTTGGTCCCACTCCCCGCCTTGGCCTCCGAGCGGATCTCCGCGAACGCGCTCCGCGTGGCTGCTACAAGGGGACGCCTCAAGGCCTCCAAGGCAGCCGATGGCACTTGGCGCAGCACGCGGGCGTGGGTCGAGGAATACCTCGTGGGACGTTACGAGCGCGGGCTCTGAGCTGAATCACCGGCCCGGAGGGTCCGGTCAGTGGGATAATGCGTAGAGATGGACGCGCGGCGTACCGACGTATCAGAGACGGCTCGCTCGCTTGGCGGCCTGGACAGCCCGTCGTATACCTACGCGTGCGCGATCGATACGGCCGTCACGGGCGCCAGCGCGGAGGAGTGGGCGCGGGCGACCTTCGAGGAGGCGCCGACGGCGGTGCGGCTGGTGATCGTGTCCGGGTGGCGCTTGGCTCTGCGGCTGCGGCTCTTGCCGCGAACATCTCCGTCGAGCGTGCTGGGGTGGAGGATCCTGTCGAGCACGCCACCGGCGATCGTCCTCGCGACAGACTCGCCACTGCTGACGGCGCGGCTCGTGGTGCAGGTCGACGGCGCGCGCGTGGTGCACACGACGCTTGTGCGCACGGAGCGCCGGCTCGGGCGCGTGGTGTGGGCGGCGGCGACTCCGATTCATCAGCTGACGATTCCGTTTCTGCTCAACCATGCGGCTGCCGAGCGGCGACGGGTCGCCGAGGATGCCGGAACCCGCAGGTCGGGGGTTCGAGCATCGAGCTAGTGGTGGACAGTCGTGCGGGCTCAGATCCTGAGCCTGGCGTAAAACGGAGGCTGGCGACCGACGGCGAGAGGCTGCAGATGCCTTGCGACTACCGCGCGTGGCGCGCGGCTCGTGCAGTATCGCCTCGCGACGACCCCGTCTACGCGCGAGAGGCAGTTCGTCACTCCCCAGCGGACAAGCCCGGATCGACAGGACCCGTTCCGAGGAGCCGCGCATCATCGTCGAAGGCGACCTCAATCACCTCGCCTGGCCGTTCCAAATCTATGGCCACGCTTGACTCGCAGCTGGTGCTGAGCCAGCCTCGCTCCTTCCACGATGTCATCCGCTGTGACTGCAACTCAGCGAATTCGATCGCTAGCCGTACGTTGCTGCGGACAAGCGCACGGTAGGCGTGGACAGCGGCGATATCCCCCGCATGCCAGGCGATGGTACGCAAGACTTCGTCTGCCGCAGGAGCTACCCGCTCGCCATCTCGAAGACTTCGCTCAACTCCCGCCGCAATATAATGGAGCAGCATTTCCGGCATGTGCGACAGCATCGTGCCTCGTAGCATCGGCACGAACGTCTTGTCTTGCTGAAGGGCCAACCGCAGCGACTTGAACCCTCCTCCGTCCAGGCTTCCGAGCGACCCTGGCCGAGGCCCATCAGTGAGATCCTTAAAGAAGGAACGCACGACCTTCTTATTCTCATCAAGCCGGCCAAGCAGATTTGCCCAGTGAACTGGGGTGAGCATTTCATCGGCAAAGGACAGAATCTCGGGCGTAATCTTGAGGTCAAATCGATCGGTCGCCGGAGCGCGCGACTCAGCCACGCTCACGATACGCTCGGCTACCAGATACTCGGCAAAGGACTTATGCGGGAAAAAGAGGATGTCCGGCGGCTTTCGCTCGAGAAAGCAAGCCTTGACGAGGTCGCGCCGCGTCGCGTCAAGTGACTCGTTCGGCCGCCGATGTGGCTCAATCAGGCTATCCGGAATCATCGACTGCCGTATAGCGCGAGATTCACCCTGGGAGAGCATCGCAACCGCAAGCTCGCCCGCGAAGCGGCGCCTTTGCTCGCTGCCAATCGAGAGCAACTTGCCAGGCTTTGTCTCGCGCCGGATTGTCTCGTCGATGAAGTTCTTGTACAGCTCCATGCGACTCAGCTCGCTCAAAGGACGCTGCCACCGTGGCAGGATTCTCAAAATCATCGGTACATGAACCGGGCGTGAGAGCAGCTCACGTAGGGATGTCTCGTGATCGAGTGCCCGCTGCAATTCCACCACCCGCATGTCGATTTGCGCGCCCAAATCGGCTCGGTGCGCCTCAACGAATCCTGCGATAGTCGCCTTCACGGCCTCCACGGACATAGGGGCGATCTCAACCGGAATGTACTTGGCTGAGTGCTGAATCAGATCACCGTGTTGACCAGTCAATACCTCTCGCTGCTCGTCTTGGCCTTCGAAAATTGTCGGGCGCCCGCACAGAAGTACCTTTGCATCGCCCACCAGAAGCCGGCCAAGCTCGTTGAAATTGTAAATCAGGGCATCACGTGACATTCCTTCCTTCATCTCGTCAAAGCCGTCGAGAATCAGCAGGAGGTTTCCGCTGGCGTTAAGGCGTTGGAAGGTCTCAAACGAGGCATCCGTGACCCCATGACGGTTCGCGAGCTCGTCCGCGATCAAGCCTTCGACGCTCTGGTGACCACCAAAGTTGCGGAGCTCAACAAGGATTGGAATGCGATCGCTGTCCCCTGAGCGGTATTCATGCGCACAGGCGCTTGCAAGAGCGCGCGCAAAGGAAGACTTGCCGGTGCCGTATGAGCCCAAAATCGCAAGTCCGACATGAGGCGCATCGGAGAGCTGGAGCCACTTTTGCACGATCTGCATGAGCGGAGCGATGACCCGCGTAGTTCGTTCTCTTACCGCGCGTTTTGCGACTAGCGCCTCTTGATACGACAGCCCTTTGTGAGTCGCTCCGAGTAGCCTTTGCGCGAGGCTCTGAACCTCGGTGATGCTGTATTCACCCAACCCGCGTTCGATGAGCGCGTCGACGGGTTGACCAAAATATGACTCGAGGTTTTCGGCAGCGAGCTTCACCGAAATACGATAGGCCGTAGCAGGCTGGTAGTAGGTTGCGAGCGAGTCGGCTTCAAAGACACTTTCAGCATCTCTTAGCAGAGTGTCGCTCGAGATTAGATTCTCGATCAGCTGCCGCTCAGTGATGTGGCGCGCGGAGGCAGCAGCCAGCGCCTCGGCCGCCGTGGCGACTATGCCGTTGCGGGTAACCAAGAGAATCGTCGTTGCGGGTGACGCATCGAGTATCGGCCTATAGTGAGCCAGCACCTTTACCACCTCTTCTCTTGGTAGAGGTCGTCCCCAATCCTTGCACTCGACGACTATCTTCTGGGTCCCGAATAGCGGGCTGTCCTGTTCAGCGACGAGATCAACGTCCTTACCTGCGAGAAGCTGATGCGAGTGCACTCGATACTCTGGGCGGAGCCGGAGAAGCGACTCAATGCGTCGCTCGAAAGCGATTCCGGGTCGAGAGTCGAGTTTTGGCATCCGGAGTGATCGCCTCAGTCGGCTATTTGGTAAGAGGCGACAGACACGCCGCCCCCACGGTCCCGCCCTTCCTCACCCTACCGGGACGCGATGATGTATGATGGCACAATTCGGGTTATCCGGCGTACCTGAAGGCCGGCCAGACCGTCGGCCTCGCCTCGATTCAGACGACCGTCGACATCTACGCCGACGGAAACATCAACCATCTCTCCACAACGATGGCCGACGTGCTCGCCGAGGACGTCGAGACGGCCGATTCGTGATCATTCCCCGTACCAGCCACGATCACCGAAAGCCGCTATATGCAGATGAAACGGAGCGCCGGCCTGCGCGACCGCAGGCGGTGACTATCGGTCACCAGGCCCTCCCAGCGGATCCACGATCGACACACCAGCCCCATCGAAGTCTCGTCGGTTGAGCGTCACAACCGCCAGATCGTGCGCCAGCGCGGTCGCTGCGATGAGGCTGTCCTTGATCGGCATCGCGCGCCCTTGCGCGCGGAGTGCAGCGAGCAACTCGGCCCAGCGCAGACCCGTCGAGGCCTCCCAGGGGATGCATTGAAACTTTTGTACTCCGTCCTCGAACCAGCGCTCGAGCCGGCTTCGGCGGCGACCGCGTGGGAGCAGCAGGATGCCGAAGCGAATCTCACCCAGGATGATCGGATCGATGGCCAACTCGGGCTCATTACGCCCGAGCCACTCGACGACGCGCTTGTCGGGGGCAGGCTTGGTCGCCTCCGAGAGGACGTTCGCGTCGACCAGGAAGCGCGCCACGAGCTCGGCTAAAGCGAGTCGGTTGACTCCGACTCGATCTCCACGAACCAACCGTCCTCCGGACACGACCGCAGCCATTCGACCAAGCCACGGTTTGGCGGCGGCGTCAGCCGCGTGAGCCGGTACTCGTCAGGGCCAAGGCGATCGACCTCGAACTCCTCCCCCGCCTGGATGCCATCGGCAGCACGAAGCTCCGCTGGGAGAACGATCTGGCCCTTTGTCGAGATCGTCGTACGCATGCGTGTAAGATAGCATCTTACGTACATCGGTTGACGGCGAACCAACAGCCAGCCGACCTCCGCCCCCCTAAATCGCCCGCTCCCGCCCGCTCCAGTAAGGCTCGCGCAGCCGCCGCTTGAAGATCTTGCCCGAGTCCTCGCGCGGCAGCGCATCGACGAGCTCGACCACGCGCGGCGTCTTGTAGCCAGCCAAGCGCGTGCGGACGTGCTCGCGCACATCCTCGGCGGTGAGCTGCGAGCCGTCGTGGCGTTCGACGTGCGCGGCGAGCGCCTCGCCGAACTCGTCGTCGGGGATGCCGAAGACGGCGCAGTCGCGCACGCCGTCGAGCGACACGAGGCACGCCTCGATCTCGGCGGGGTAGATGTTGACGCCGCCGCTGATGACCATGTCGCTGGCGCGATCGTTGAGGTACAGGTAGCCGTCGCGGTCGAGGTAGCCGACGTCGCCGCAGCTGATGAGGCCGTCGCGCTCGACGGCGCGGCGCTTGGCGTGGTCGCCTTCGTAGGTGAAGTCGGGCCAGACGTCGAGCCACATGAAGACCTCGCCGGACTCGCCGACGGCGAGCTCGTTGCCTTCGGCGTCGAGCACCTTGACGACGGCCCGCTCGAGCGGGCGCCCGACGGTGCCGGGGTGCGCGAGCCACTGCTCGCTGGTGCAGAACACGACGGGGCCGGTCTCGGTGCCGCCGTAGTACTCGACGACGATCGGCCCGAGCCAGTCGATCATCGCGCGCTTGACGTCCGGCGGGCACGGCGCGGCGGCGTGAACGATCCAGCGCAGCGAGGACAGGTCGTAGCGTTCGCGGACCTCGTGTGGCAGCGCGAGCATGCGCACGAACATCGTGGGCACCATCTGCACGACGGTGACGCGATGCTCGGCGACGATCCGCAGGAACTCCTCGGCGTCGAAGCCGGTCATGATCGTCATGTCCATGCCGCGAATCGCGGCCGACAGCGCGTACACGTTGGGCGCGGTGTGGTACATGGGCGCGGGGATCACGGTGCGCTCGCCGGGCGCCAGCTGGAAGATCTCGCCGAGCATCGCCTGCGTCGCCTCGCGCTGCTCGTCGGTGGCGGGCGTGCGCACGACGCCCTTCGGGCGCCCGGTGGTCCCGGACGTGTAGATGATGCTCACGGGCGCTCCCTCGGGCGGCTGTGCCCAGGGCTCGTTGGCGGCGAGCCAGTCGGGCCACACGAGCGCGCCGGCTGGCAACGTCGCGGCGAGGCCCGCGTCGACGCGCGTCCCCCCTCCCCCGCGGGACGACGCGGCGTCGGCGTCGGCGTCGGCGTCGGCGTCGGCGTCGGCGGGTACGACGATGACGGCAAGCCCCTGGGGCACGCTGGGCGCGATCGCGGGCCACAGGTCGGCGTGCACGACGAGCGCCTTGGCGCCGCTGTCGAGCAGCACGTGCGCGATCTCATCGCCGCGCCAGTGCCAGTTGATGGGCACGGCGCTCGCGCCGAGCGGCACGGTTGCGATGGAGGCCTCGAGGAACTCGATCGAGTTGCGCAGCAGCAGCGCGATGCGATCGCCGGCGCCGATGCCGAGCTCGTGCAGCCCGCGCGTGGCGCGCAGCGCGCGGCCGAACAGCTCGGGATAGGTGGTGAAGCGCTCGCCGCAGCGGACGCCGATCTGCTCCTCCTCCACGCGGCCATCGTAACCGCCGCGGCAGCTACAGTCGATCGAGTGGCCGACGTGGGGACAGCTTCGCAGGCTTCCGTCGACTGGCGAGCGTGGCACGCGCCGTACGAGGACCCGAGCTCGGAGCTGAGCCGACGCCTGGCGCTGGTGCAGGCGCAGCTGCGCGCGGCGCTCGACCAGGCGCCGCCCGGCCCGATCCGGCTGGTGAGCGTGTGCGCTGGGCAGGGGCACGACGCGATCGGCGTGCTCGCCGATCACCCGCGCCGCGCGGACGTTAGCGCGCGCCTGGTGGAGCTCGACGAGCAGAACGTACGACTCGCTCGCGCGGCCGCGAGCGCGGCGGGCCTTGACGCGGTCGAGGTGCTCGCGGCGGACGCGTCGACCACCGACGCGTACGTGGGCGCGGTCCCGGCGGACGTGATCCTCGTGTGCGGCGTGTTCGGCAACCTCGCGGCGGCGGACGTCGCGGCGACGATCGAGCGCCTCGTGCAGCTGTGCGCCCCGCACGCGACGGTCATCTGGACCCGCCACCGCCGCCCGCCGGACCTGGTGCCCCACATCCGCGAGAGCTTCGAGCGCGCGGGCTTCGAGGAGATCGCGTTCGGGGATGCGCCGCCGTTCGCCGTCGCCAGCAACCGCCTGCGCGTGCCGCCCGGTCCGCTGCAGCCGGGGGTCAAGCTGTTCGAGTTCATTGGCTATGAGGCGCTGTGGCCTCACCTGAGCGCGCTGGAGCGCGCACCGCTGGGTGCCCTGTTCCGCGAGAACTGCTCGCTGGTGGAGCTCGTGGAAGCGGTGCGCGCGCTCCCGTACGGCCTCCCGAGCGAGCCGACGGTGGAAAAGGTGCTGCTCGAGGCGCGCGGCACGAGCACGGGCAAGCACATGCTGCTCGCGCAGCTGCTCGCGCGGCGGCTGCCCGAGACCGAGCCAGCGATCGTGCACCGCGTCTACCGGCTCGACCGAGCCCGCGCGCTCGAGCTGCTCGGCCCGGAGTTCGCCGCGGCGGTGCCGAGCGGGGGACTCGTCGACGTGCACCGCTACCTGACGATCGCGCTCGACGGGCGCCGCATCGAGCTCGACGCGAGCGTCCCAGGTGCGCCCTGGGACGGACGCTCGCCGCTCGCGCCCGTGTGCGGCCCGGGGCGCGACTTCCCCGCTGGCGCGGATCCCGACGCAGAGCTGCGATTGCTCGAGCAAGAGCAATGCGACGCCGCAGCGCGCGCGCCCTTCCTCGCGGTGCTCGCCCCGGCAGGCGCGCCGCAGGCCTAGTACTGCAGCGTGCCCGAATCGCTTGTCGATTCGCCCCGCCGTTGACGATTGCTTGTACTCCTGCCGTTCGTCAGCTCGTAGACTTTGAGCGTCGAAGTAGGAAACATGTCCACGATCACCTTCTCGGGTCTCCTGCACTCTTTTTGGCTCTAGCAGGGGAAAGCTGCATAGTGCGAGTTCGCCAGCTGCGCGTCTGGCAGTGAAGGGCCATCAGCTGGAGTAGCGTCGTCTACTGCAAGTCCCGGTCCTCGTCGACGGCAGGGTTGTTAGGCCGGGTTCGTAGCTGGGGGAGATTATGCAGGGCCTCATCCACGAAGATCTCCTACGAGGGCACCAGTCAGATGCTGGCAGTCCTACCGTGATTCTGCCGGCTGTCCAGTGTCTTTGCCTATCTGAACAGCCGGCGGGTGCCGTCAAAGCCCGGTTTCACACTGGCGTCGGGGAGGGATAGCGTGGCAATGTCCCACCATCGCTCCATGCCCAGGACATTGGCTGATCCCCGAGCACTGCCCGCGGCAAAACGCTCTCGGCGCGGCAAAAGCCATGCACTGTGGTTTCGTGCCGCGCTCGCAGGCACCCTAGTTATCGTGCCTGTGGTCGGCACCATCCTGGTTTCGGGCGCGAAGAGCGATCCTAACAGTCTCGTAGATCGCGAAGTCGCGGCGCTTCTGGCGGGAATACCCCAGAAAGGACAAACGCTAGGTTCACCCACCGCGCCGGTAACCCTCCAAGTGTACGCGGAACTCGAGGACTACAGCAGTAGAAGCTGGTTCCTTAGGTGGCTCCCGGAGATCCTACACGAGTTCGTACGCACCGACCGCCTCAAGATCGAATACCGGTCCTTTAAGACCAACACGATCGGCTCTGAAATGTTCGTCAAGCAACAAGCTGCCGCTCTCGCCGCAGGCGAACAGAGTAAGTTGTGGAACTTTGCCTACACCTTCTACTCCGAGCAGGGCATAGAGCGCACGCCCTACGTAACGGAAAGCTACCTCGACAAAATAGCCCGTCAAGTTCCCGCGCTAGATGTTGAGCGATGGGACATAGACCGCGGCGCTAACCAGCGAGTCGAACAAGTCGTTGAAGAAGACCAACAAGGGCGGGCACAGGGAATCCACGTCACCCCCGCGTACCGGATAGGGCGCACCGGCGGACCGCTTAAAGCCTTCGATGGCAGCGGATCCATCGTCTATCCCGGGCAAGTACACGCCACCACCTACGCCAGCGCCGAAGACATCGCTAAGGCTATCAACCAAATCCGCTAACAAGAGAAGACTCCGTGTCACGAGCACGTCAGGCGAAACACAAAGAGAGGCTAAAGCGAGAGCCGGCGGACAAAGCCTCCGAGCGTGCGCGCATACCAGGACAGCGATCCGTCATAGGTCCGGTCGCGCTAGCAGCAGTAACAGCCGCGGTTGCAGGTGTTCTAGTCGCCATAGGAGTCAGCGACGTTGCCGGCTCGTCCGGTCAGCCGTCATCTGCCCGCATGGAGAAGGGAGTCTCCGCGCTTCTCAGCGGTATACCTCAGAAAGGGGACACGCTCGGCCAAGCCTCGGCACCAATCACGCTACAGATCTTTGGCGACTTGGAGAATGCCGATGTCCGCACCTTCGTGGTCTGGCTACTGCCAGACATCATCCAGGAATGGGTACGCACAAATATCGTCAAGCTTCAGTATCGCTCGTTCATGACCACTTCCTCACCCAATCCAAATGTCTTCGTGAGCCAGCAGGCCGCAGCGCTGGCTGCCGGCGTACAGAACACACTGTGGAACTTTATCGAGACTTTCTACCACGAGCAAGGCGAAGAACACACGGGTTATGTAACAGAAGCATACCTTGACGGCATCGCCAGTCAAGTTCCCGGCCTGGACATCTCCGAATGGGAAAGCGATCGCGAAAGCAGTCGACTAGCCAAACAGGTGGCCGAGGACGACCGTACCGCCCGATCAATCAGATTCCCCGACGCCCCAGTGTTTTTCCTCGGCAGGACCGGCGGAAAGCTAACTCCGTGGCCAGGCTACCGGCTGTATGAAGAGCCGGGACTCAAAGCAGGCTTCACGAAACGACCGACGCATCCCGTCTCGTTCATTACCAGCAAAACGCTAAGGCTGGCTATTGAACATCTCCCGTAGCCCGTGAACGACATGAAAGGAGGCCACACAAGATAAGCTGGTTTTCCAAAGACCCCGCGATGGTGGAAGCGGGGATTAGTCAACGACAAATCACACTATCTGGAGGCTCAAATGCTCCGATTATTCATAAACCTCTCAACGACGTACGTCGCCATCGGCATTATTGCGCTTTTCGCGATCGGTGGGTTTCCTACAATTGCTGCTGCCTGCGAAGGATTGGGAGAAGAAACGGCCCTAGAAGCAGAAGTCGAAAAAGAAGAAGCAAAAGCCGACGACATGCTCATTACGAACATCTTTAACCGAGAAGTCACAATTGTCACAACTGTGGCGGTTTTCCCCGCCGGGAGGGGGAACATCACAAATGTTGGATCCTGCAAAGCAGGCAACAAAATCGCGGCGCGAGGAAAGTGCACATACGAACAGGAAAGGGTCCCCGGTGGTCGGATATTTGTTAGATAGGCACTCGGTACAGGCCGAACCAGTCAGGTAGCTTAGTCACCTAATTGGGATCATGGCTTCAATGGAGGATCGGCTCTCGGATCTTTCGGAAGCCTCATTAGCCGAGTTGAGGTGGGACTACCAACACAGCGGAAGTCCTCGACCTGGGGGTGTCCCACCTCAAACACGACCTGCTAGAAGCATGTGGTCGCGCCCGCCACTACAGCGACGGACGAAGAGCGTGCGTGCGAGCGATCGTCACCCACGTCGCGGATCGACAAGCGACTTTCGGACGCCGCACTACTGAGCGGGCTGATCCAACGGGCCCGTCGCGACGGGCGCCTGTACCCATGTCACGTCCATGCGCACGCGCACACGGGTGAGCACCCGCGCGAGCTCGGGGGCGAACGCGAGACCGAAGAGGAAGCTCGCGACCACGGCCGTGACGTCGAACGGCAGCGCGCTGCCGGCGACGGCGAGGTACGCGGCCGGCGTGTGGGCCGCGCCGAGCGTCCACGTGTACATGTCCATGATCTCCGCGGCGACGAACGCCGCCAGCGCGCAGGCGAGCGCGAGCACCACGCGCCCGGCGCGACGGCGGCTCAGCGCCCCGAGCGCGGCGCCGGCGAGGCCGACGATGCCCCAGGCCGCCATCTGCCACGGCGTGTACGGGCCCTGGCCGAGGACGAAGTTGGAGGCGAGCATCCCGAGCGCACCGACGGTGAAGCCGGGAAGCGGACCGAGCGCGTAGCCGACTACGAGCGTCATCGCCGTGATCGGCTTGACGTCGGGCAGCGCCACGAAGGCATCGCGCCCGAGCGCCGCGAGAGCGGACATGACCGCCACGACCGCCGCCATCCGCGCTGAAGGACGCCTACGCTCATACGCGAGCCAGCCGACGCCCAGCACGAGGCCGACGACGAGGAAAGAGGCGAGCGGCCAGCTCATCCTGCGACCCCCGGCGCGATCGCGGGTGCCTCGCGCGCGGCGTCGACCGGGCTCTCGGCGGCGGCGCGGTCCCGGCGGGCGTGCAGGAGCTCGACGCCCTGCTCGGGAAGCAGCGCGCCGTCGGCGCCCGAAAGGATGCGCGCCGTCTCGGTGGCGAAGTACCAGCCGCCCGCGAGCAGCTCCGCGGCGGTGCCGTCGGCGATCACGCGCCCGTCGGCCATCAGGATCGCGCGGTCGGCGCAGGCCGCCGCGAACTCGGGGTCGTGCGTGGCGACGATCACCGCCTGTCCGCGCTCGGCGCGACGCCTCAGCTCCAGCGCCAGCTCGGCCTTCGCCTCGCGGTCCATGCCGCGGGTGGGCTCGTCGAGCGCGAGGGCCGCCGGCTCCCCGCCGGAGCCGGTAACGATCGCCAGGGCGAGGCGTTGGCGCTCTCCGCCGGAGAGATCGCGCGGATTGCGCTGCGCCATCTGCTCCAGCCCGACCGCCGACAGCGCCTGTGCCGGGGCCTCATCGGCGACGCGCTCGTGCACGAAGTAGTCGCCGGGGTTCTGCAGCAGCAGCGCCACCCTCCCCGCGCGCGAGATGCGTCCGCGCGTGGGGTCGAGCAGGCCGGCCGCGTGGCGCAGCAGCGTGGACTTGCCGGCGCCGTTGCGGCCCATCAGCGCGACGCTCTCACCCGGCTGCACCCGCAGCGTCACGCCGCGCAGGATCGCCGGCCCGTCGCGCAGCTCGTGCCACACGCCGTCGCACTCGAGCGCCGCCGGCGGCTGCTCCCGGCGGCGCACTTGCCTCTTCGCAGTGGAGGGGCCGGGCTGCGGCGGGCCGACATGCGCCGGGTCCTCGTCGGGCAGCAGATCGTGCGCGCGCAGCGTCGCCCGCGCCTGCCGCACGCCCGCGGGCGCCGGGCTCAGGCCCGCCAGCGCGAACATCTTCGCCGCGGGCGTCTGCAGCGCCGGCGAGCGTTCGGCGGCCCACGCGAGGAACGCCTGCGGATCGCTGTCGCAGCCGACGCGCCCGTGCTCGAGCGCGATCACGCGATCGACGGAGGTGAGGCAGCGCTCGAGGCGATGCTCGGCCAGCACGATCGTCGTCTCCCACTCCTGGTTGAGCCGGCGCAGCAGGCCGATCAGCTCGTCACCGGCGACCGGGTCGAGCTGCGAGGTGGGCTCGTCGAGCAGCACCAGTCGCGGCCTGCCGGCGAGCGCCGCGCCGAGCGCCACGCGTTGCTTCTCGCCGCCCGAGAGATCGTGCGTCGAGCGATCCAGCAGCGAGTCGATGCCGAGCGCGAGCGCGACCTCCTCGACACCGCGCGCGACCGCGGCGGCGCCGTGGCCGCGGCTCTCCAGCGCCAACGCCAGCTCACCGCGCACGCTGCTCATCACCAGTTGCGTCTCGGGGTCCTGGAACAGCACGCCGGCCACGCCCCCGAGCCGCGCCGGCCCGTGCTCGCGCGTGTCCAGGCCGGCGAGCGTCACGCGGCCGGCGAAATGCCCGCCGTGGAAGTGCGGCACGAGGCCGCAGGCGGCGCGCAGCAGCGTCGACTTGCCGTGGCCGGAGAGGCTCGCGAGCAGGCAGAACTCGCCGGGCTCGATCTCGAGGCTGACGTCGTCGAGCGCGGGAGCCTCCGCGCCTGGGTAGCTGTAGGTGACGCGGTCGAAGCACAGCAGCGGCGCGGTCATCCGTCGATCCCCCTGCGGTCGGCGAACGGGAGCAGGACCGCGGCCACGAGCCCGACACTCAGCACGATCGTGCCCGCGCTCACAGGCGCGTGAAGTTCGGGATATGCGTTGAAGCTGGCCGCTCCGGCGAGCCTTCCGAACACCACCAGCGCGAGAACGGCCACAGCCGACACGAGGAACGCGATGTCGTGGCGCGACCACGGGCGCGACACGCGCGGAGCACGGTGCGCACTGGCGAAGCCCCGTAGCTCGAGCGTCGCCGCCACGTCCATCGCCCGGTCGAGCGAGCCACTGATCATCGCGCGCAGCAGCGCCACCCGGCCGCGGGCGCCGCGCGGCGCGCCGTCGGGACGCGTGCGCTGCGCCTCGGCCAGCCGCTGGGCGTCTGCGGCGAGCACGGGCAGCATGCGCGTGGCGAGCGACGCGGTCAGCGCCGAACGAAACGACAGCCTGCGCAGGATCCGCAGCAGCTCGTCGGGATCGACGGTGAGGCTCGCGAGCGTCGTGACGAGCATCAGCAGCGTCACCTTCAGTGCGATCACCGCGCCGTAGACGAGCGCCTCGACCGTGAGGTCCCCCTGACCGAAGGGGCCAAGGTCCCCAAGCCGTGCGAACACCGTGAGACCTCCGCGCGAGACAAGCACGTTGACGAGCACGATCGGCAGCGAGACGATCGCCGCCGTGCGCAGCGAGCGTGCCAGCTGACGCCCGACGCCCGCGCCCGCTCCGGCGCAGAGCACGGCCACAAGCAACGCGCCAAGCACCAGCGGATGGGACAGGACGAGCGCCGCGGCCGTCAGCGCCGCCGCCCACAGCGCCCCCACGGCGGCGCGCGTAGCGTGCAGCGGGCTGGGCAGGCGCCGGTAGAAGAACGGGACCACCCTCATCGGATCGGCGTCCCATCCACGGGCAGCGCAATCGCTCCGCTCGGACCGAGCGCGACCGCGAAGCGGTCCTGCAGCGTGCTCTGGTCGAACGCGCGCGCGGCGAGCGCCACGCCCTGACCGTCGGTTCCCGTGACGAGCCACACGGGCGCGCCCTCGCCACGGCGCGTCGCCGCGATCAGACCGGCGCCGGCACTCAGCGTCTGCACTGTGCGCCCGTTGCCATCGAGCAGCGCGAGCGTACGTCCGTTCGAGGAGAAGCGGGCGTAGACACCGCTGACGCGCGGCTCGGACGCGAGCGCCTGGGCAGCGGCCTGATTCTTGATGCCCGTCCACGGAGCGACCAGGACCCGCAGCGCTTGTACCCCGCCCGCCCCTCCGATCGCGCCAACCGTCGCCGTGGCACCGACCGCGCGCAGCCGCGCGACGACGGTGCCGCACGCGGAGCCGGCGACGGACGCGCATTCCACGCGCACCGGCAGCTGCCTGCCTTCGATCCCGTTGAGGAACGGCTCGGGGAACGAGCCGACCACGGCTGGGACCCCCTCGGTTTGGCTCCAGTCGTGCCTGTCCCACCAGATGCGCTCGCCCGAGCGCACGTTTGTCGCGTCCGCTCCGCGGGTGGCTTCGACGCCGTTGACGTAGTAGAACCAGTCGACGGGCGCTCCCGCTTCCTGGCCGCCGGATAGCCCGTCGACGCTCTCCACGAAGCCGCCGCCATCGCTCGTGGCCACGCGGTAGTTGCGCTCGAGCAGGCTCAGCGCGGTCTCCTGCCCCTTCACCTGCAGCGGCCCCGTCGCGGGCAGCAGGCGGGCGCCGAAGTCGCTGCTGACGACGAGCTTTACCCCGCTTGGCGTGGCGCCCGCGCCGAGGCCGCAGCCGGCCAGCGCGACGGCGCCGAGCGCGCTCACGAGCCATGCCAGCGCGCGCGTCATCGCTGCTTCTGGACGTACACGAGCTGTCCGTTGCTCAGGCGGTAGACCTCGCCCACCGGCTGGCCGTGCCCGCTAGCCACGGGCGCGCCCGTGGGCGATGGCAGTGTCTGGTCGCGCTGAGTGCTCGGCGTGCGCTGTTGCAGTCGATGCGTGGACTGGTTGAGCGTCAGGCCGAGCCCCGCGATCAGGAAAGCGACGGCGAGCACGATGCCTATGTCGAACAGGTTCACGAGGCCGTCGAGCGGGTCGCCGACGGCCTCCTTGATGCCGCTGTGGCGGCCGAGTCCCGTGTGGCGGGTCATGCTCGGACCTGGGCGAGCGGCGCGTGACCGGTCGCGCGCTCGAGGGCGGTGAGGTCTTCGGTGTAGAGGCGCGTGCGGGTGAGCGTCAGCGCGAACGCGACCGTGCCGACGAGCAGCCCGATAGTCGTGGCGGCGAACGCCGTCCGCAGGTCCGTGGCGAGCGTCGCGACGTCACCGTGGCCGAGCGCGGCGAGGCCCGGCGCGAGCGGAATCAGCGTCCCCATGAGCCCAAGTGCGGGCCCGGCGCGAACGAGGATGCGGGTGCGCTCGAGGCGCCGCTCGACGGCCAGCTCGTAGTCGGCCAGCGCGTACTCGATCCCCGCGCTGTCACGGGCGAGGGTCGCAGCTGCGATCTGCACGAGCGCGTCCGCCGCGAACGAGCTGGGCGCGCGCCGGGCGATTGCGGCAGCCTGCCCGGGATCGGCAAGCACCTGCTGGACGAGCACCCGCAGCGAGCCGCGGCCTGCGCGCGAGCGCGACCACAGCTCAGTGATGAAGCGCCCGGTTTCCACTGCGCCGATGAGCAGCACCAGGAGCGCGAGCACCAGCACGGGGGTGCGCAGCGCGGAGGCGATTTCGGCGAGCGCTTCGCCGATGCCTCCCGCTGCGGCAAGCGTCGTCACAGGATCACCTGCGGGCGCCTGAGCTCCAGCAGCGAGCCGGCGAGGATCAGCGCCGCGATCAGGCCACCGATGGCGATCGCGAGCCACGATGTGTGGTTGCCACTGGCGCTGTCACCCCGCAACCCCGGTGCACCGGCTTCGCTCGCGGTCTGCTCGGGCGACCGGTGGGCATCGAGCAGAAGCCCCGTCACCAGTGGGGGCCCTGATCCGGATCCCGTCCCGCGGCGATGACCGGCCCGAGCAGTCGCCGCGCGCCTGCCGGCGGTCGTCTTGGCGACGGACAACGCGGCCGCTATCGGGTGGAGGTCCGGCTCACGCGAGTGCCTGTCGGTCTTCTTCGCAGCCCGTTTGTGCAGCACCCTTGCACCCCCGGGGGTGTGGCCGGTGCTCTGCGGCTGGGGTCGGCTGAACAGCGGCGCGCCGTCCCCGCCACCACCCGCGGTCACGCCGCCGCCACCCGCGGGCGTGGTGTCGGATGCCGTCAAAGGCACGGCCGGGATCGGCAGCGGCTGACCGCTGAATGCAGGAGCTGCGTACGCGGTCATCCACACCGAGTTGGCGTCGCTGCTCGCCGACAGCTGGATGCCGCCGTCTTGACGTTGCATCGATTCGAGGTAGTCCAAGGGGTTCTTGTCCGAGCCCTTCCGCTCCCACGCTTCCGGGTTTTCGCCGGCCGCCCAGAGTGCCTGGACCGTCCATGAGGTGGAGGCGGTATCCGATTCCGCTTCGGTTGTGAACTCGGGAAAGCCACCGTCGGAGTGCTGGGCGTTTTTCAGATATTCAAGAGCTTTGCCTTGTACTTCCGGATCATGGCTGCCGGCGGCGGCCAGAGCCTCGATCGCCGCGGCGGTCATGTCGACTTCACCCGGTGGATCTTCCCCGTCGTGAACGCAGCCCGGCACTGTCCTGGGGCATGACGAGGGCCAGCTGCCATCGGCGTCCTGCTCGCCCACGAGCCACCTCACGGCGAGCTTGATCGCTTCCTGAACGGACGGTTCCTGGCTGGGGCTGAGGGCGAGGATCGCGAAGATCGTGTCGTTGATCCCAGGGGACCGGCTGCCTTCTTCGTGGACAAAAGCTCCTTCGGGGAGCTGGCGGTGGAGGATCGCCTGGATGAGGTTGACACCGCCGAAGTCCTGTGGCGCAGTGCCCGCGGCGTCCACGACGAGCAGCACCCGCTCGAAGTCGGTCGTGACCGCGAGTTCACTCGCGTGCTGGGACAGGTAGGCGTAGGCGCTTTCACCGCCACCTCTGGCCTGATTCTGCGGGTTGATTCCGGCCGCGGCCAGCCCGATCGCCGCCCACGCGGTGAATTCCGGGTCCGACGGTTCGCCGGCATTGCCGTTGGCGCTGAACCCGCCGTCGCTGTTCTGTGCGCTCTCCAGGAACCGCACGGTGTTATCGAGCCTGCCCTCGTTGGCTTCGTTGTTCGGCACCCCGGACGCCGAGCCGGCCGCGTACCCAGACAACGCAACGCTGAGCGCGAAGCTCAGCGCCAACGAGCGCCGCACGCTTCGCGCGGTTCTAGCCTTCGACCGCCACGCCATCCAGATCGACCGTCCCTTCCAACACGCGCAGGCTGACCGGCCCCGCCGCCGAGCGCTCCACCGCCGTGATCTGCCGCAGGGCGCCGGCCGGACCCTTGGCGATCCCGAACACCTCACGATGAGAGCCCGCCCGCACTTCGACCTTCGCGGGGGCCGACATCCCGCGCAACATGAACACCGGGCGCCCGGCGCCGAGCTTCACCGAAACCAGCGCGCCGGCTCCGCCGCGGCTGACCGTGTCGAGCCACGCGCCCGCCTGCTTCAGCCGCCGCCAGCGCCCGCGGTAGTGAAGCCCGCTCGAGCGATCGTCATACGGCACGAGCACCTTGCCGATCTGTGCGGTCGAGCTGCGCCCGAGGGCATCGGTGAACGTGATCTGCAGCTCATACGCGGCTCCGGCCGGGAGCTTCACGAGCGCCGAGGTCGCGCTGGCGCTGCCGCTCGCCCGCGTCACGTAGGCGGCGCCCGTGACACCGAGCGTCTGCGAGGCGATCGCCCACGAGCTCAGACCGACCCCCGGTTCGAGAATCAGCCAGCTCACGCCAACGAGCCCGCGATCGGAGCCGAGGCCGTCCAGGCGCGGCGCCTGCACGCGTGTGGCGCTCGCGGTCTGATTGCCCAGCACGCCCTGGGAGCCTTCCGGCCCGGGCTTTTTCGGTTCAGGTTCGTTTTCGACGGTGCCGGTGCCGGTCACCGGCAGCGCGAGCGTCTGGGCGCTGCCTTCGAGCTGCACCCGGAGCAGCGCTTCGCGCAGGCCGGTCGTCGTGGGGTCGAAGCTCGCCGACAGTTCGCAGCTTTCTCCCGGCGCTAGCGTCCGGCCGATGCAGTCGCCGCCGTCAACGCCGAAGTCGCCGGCCTCCGCCCCCGTGACGCTGACGCCGGCGATCGCGATCGAGCGCACGTCGTGGTTGCTGACGGTGGCGGCCAGCGGCTTGCTCGGAGAGCCGACCATGCGGGTTTCGAACAACAGCGACTGCTGGTCGAACGCCGCGTCGTAGGGTCCGTACGGACCGGCGGTGACGAGCGCGAGCAGCGCGTCGGTGCTCGGCAGCTGCGCTTCGACGTACAGGCCGTGGCGGTTGTCGGAGCCGACGCCGGAGATGAGCGCGTTGCGCAGCGCCGCTTCGCCAGGCAGGAACGCGCCGATCACGTCTTCCGCGGGCGTGTGTTCGCCGGTCGCGGGGTTGCCGATGCCCGCGTATTCCGCCGTCACCTGGTAGCGCGAGACCCACTTGGCCGCCCGTTCGGCGGCCGCGTGGCGGCCGCTCAGCGCCAGTCCGACGGCGCCGAGGCCTGTCGATTTGACGCTCGGGTCATACACCGAGCTCGTGCTTTCCGCTTCGCGCACGCCGCCTTCTGGTTCCTGGATGCTTTCGAGGTAGCCGCCCGCCTGGGTAAGGGCGTGGGTGATCTGTTCCATCTGGCTGTGCGCGAGCACCCCCGCTGGCTGTTCGTCCGCGGCGACAAGTGCTTCGATCGCGGCGACGTCGACCGCCGTCGTGGTTTCCCAGCTGCCCGTGCTCGCGTTCTGCTGGGCGAGGATCAGGCCGACCGTTTTCACTGCATCTTCCGGCAGCGTGCCGGTTCGCGCCAGCGCCAGCACGGTGGCCGCAATGGCTTCGAGGGCGTCCGTCGACTTACCTTCGCTTTCGACCTCGCCGTTTGCCTCGAGCATGCCTTCGAGTTCGCCGCGCAGATCCATTTCAGCGAAATCCGAGGGGTTCTGGCCGAGCGCCTGCAGGCCGAGGACCGCGAGCGCGAAGCGTTCGGCATTGCGCTTGTGCCCGGCGCTCGGGTTGGCGAGCTCGCGCAGCGGACAGCCTTTCACGGTGACGTGTTTTTCCACGCAGCTGCGCCCGAGCCATTCGACGATCCGCCCCATCCTTGCCGGTTCCAGGCCGGCGCGAGCAAGCGCTACGGCGCCCGGCAGCAGTTCTTCTGGTTCTGGATGTTCTGTGAGGTCCTTGGCTTCGAGCCCTTCCGCAAGAGCCGCGGTTTCGTCGAGCACCGGCGCGAGCCATTCGCGCGCGAGCTGAGCGGGGATCACCGAGGATTCCTGCGCCGGCGGCAGGTGAAACGAGGACGGGCCGCTACCGTCCATCGGCTCGATCCGCGGCGGCGCGCCACCGCCGAAGGACCAGCCTTCGACCGAGCCCACCGGCGAGCGGCTCTGCGGGCTCTTGGCACCGACGCCGCTGAACGCCCATCTGCCGCCCGGCTTGCCGCGCCAGTAGGACCAGTAGGCGCCGGAGCCGGGCGTCGTCGTGCACGGCGTTTCCGCCGGCGTCGGCTGGCCGTCGATGCGGCAGATGAACGCAAGCCCATAGCCGGCGGTGCCTTCCAGCTGGAAGCCGGCGTGCTGGAGCGCTTCGACGCCGTCCGCCTGTTCCCCGGGCGCACAGCCGACGTAGACCTTGCTGGCGCCGAGTTCGCGTTCGTCGACGATCACCGTCACGCCGGTGTTCGGTTCACACGGTTCCCAGCGTGCGATCAGTTCGGGGTCGGGGTTCGCGACGTTCGCCGCCGCCGCCCCGGGGGCCTGCGCCGCACCGCAGAGCAGCACGGCGGAGACCCACAGGACGAGCGGGGCGAGCGATCGGCGCGGCATCTTCCTACGGCAGCCCCACCAGGCGGGGGAAGGTCGTCCCGTACATGCCGAGGATGCCCTGCGCGGTTGCCAGCACCTCGGGCGGCCCGGTTTCGGTGCACGCCGGCAGGCCCTGTTCGCCCGCGGGCTGGGCTTCGACGATGCCGTCCAGCCATTTCTGCGCCTTGCCGAAGGAGACTCCACCCTCGACGTCGGCCATCATCGCGAGCGCCGTGCTGTTGACGCTCGGGAAGATCACCGAGGATTCTTCGAAGCTGCAGTAGTTCTGCCAATAGCGCGTGAGCTTGCGCTCTTTTTTGAGCCACTTCAGCGCCAGCTCAGCCGACGCTTTCGATTCGGTCGAGCCGGCCGTCAACAGCGCCTGGACGGCGGTGCCGGTCGAGTCGACTTCGACCGCGTTTTCGTTTTCGCTCACTTCGGTGAACGGCGGTTCGTCGTTGCACGTGCTCGCCGCCAGCCCCATCGTCGAGCGAAACGCGCCGTTCAGCGCCTTGGGCTTGCTGTCGGCGCACTGCTGTGAGCGCAGATACGAGGCGCCGGCTTCGATCGATGCTTTCAGGTTGGGTTTGCTCGCGCAGCCGGCTTCGCACGCCTTCAGTGCGATGATCGCGAACGACTGGCCGGACACGTCGGAGTAGTTCGTCTGGTTCTTGTCGCTGAACCTGCCGGCTTCCGGCCCGGAGCTCACCTGCAGGCACTCGAGGTCGGCGATCAGGTTGCGCCCTTCGACGTTCTCGGGATTGCCGCCCTGTGCCTGCACCGTGAGCGCGAGCTTTGCCACGGCGCCCGCCGACAGGGGGTTGGTCGTGGTCGCGCACGATTCGCTGCCGACATACCTGCTCTTGTTCGCGAGCGCCCATTTGTACGTCGCTTCGCGCTGCGCGTTGAAGCCCGAGCCGCCGGCCTTGAACGCGAGCGAGCATTCGAGCGTCTCGCCCACGGATTCTTCGCCGAAGAGTTCGCAATACGAGCCGTCGTCTGTCGGCTGCAGCTGCGAGGCGAGCCATTCCGTCGCCTTCGTCGCGGGCGAAGGGCCTGCGGGCTTTTTCGCGAGGCCAGACGCCGGTGCCGCGAGCGCCACCGCCAGCGCCAGCGCCCCAGCCAGGGATGCACGGGTGAGTCTCATGAGATGGATCTCCTTCTGTTAGGGGGCGGAGGTGGCGCCGTCCCCGCCAAAGAAGCGAGAGAGGTCACGACCCGCCGCCCCATCGCGAGAGCAGGGTCCGTATGTCGGGTGCCACCCGGGGAGTACTCGGACTTGGGCTGGCTGGCCTTCTCGGCCGGCCGTCCACACCGTTGCGCGTCAGTCCCGGATTCACACCGGGTTCCCTCGGCCGCGTGGCGGCGCGGACCATAGCACTCGACTTCTGCCCGCGCCGGCCGTGCCGCATGTGCGCCGCGTAGGATGCGATGCGATGGGGGCAAATGGCGCAACCGGGAGACTCGCCGGACGGCGCATCCTGATCGTGGGCGCGGGGCAGCAGGACCACGGCCTCGAGGACCCGCCGATCGGCAACGGCCGCGCGATGTCGGTGCTGTTCGCGAGCGAGGGCGCGTCGCTGGTGCTCGCGGACGTCGACGCCGCGGGCCTGGAAGCGACCGAGGCGCTCGTGCGCGAACAGGGCGCGGAGTGCGCCGGCGTGCTCGCCGACGCTGCCGAGGAGTTCGGCGTGCAGGCGATGTTCGAGCGCGGGCGTGGCGCGTTCGGCGGCCTGGACGGGCTCGTGATGAACGTCGGAATCGGCGCCGGGCTGGGTTTCTCTGGCACCTCCGTGGAGGACTGGGACCGCGTGATGGCGGTCAACCTGCGCTCGCACTTCCTCGGCTGCAAGCACGCGCTCGCGAGCTTCGGCGAGGGCGGCACGGTCCTTTTGATCGGCTCGCTCGCGGGGCGCGAGTCGATGCCGATCCCCTCCTACGCCGCCTCCAAGGCGGCGCTCGAGGCGGTGTGCCGCAACGCGGCCGTCGAGGGCGCGCCGCGCGTGCGCGTGAACGTGCTCGCGCCGGGCCTGATCGACACGTCGCTTGGCAGGCTCGCCACACAGCTCAACCCCGCCCGCGCGGAGGTGCGCATCCCCGCGGGGCGCCAGGGCAGCGCGTGGGAGATCGCACGCTGCGCGCTGTTTCTGATGAGCGAAGAATCCTCCTACGTGACCGGGCAGACGCTGATCGCCGACGGCGGTCTGAGCGTGGCGACGCGGAGCTGACGTCAGGCGCGTGGATTCGGCGGCAGCGGGGCGCCGATCGCTAGGAGATCGACACAGGGGCTTCGAGCGTCGCGACGACCTCGCCGTAGAGCCCGCGCTTGATTGCGACGACGGTCGCGCGTGGCTTTCCAACCAGCGCGGCGGCGCGCGCGACAGCCGCCTCGAGCACCTGCTCCGAGGGCACGACCGCGTCGACGATGCCGGCGGCGAGCGCCTCCTGCGCGCCGTAGCGCCGGGCGGTGAGCATCGCCTCGTGCGCGCTCGCCGCCGACAGTCGCGCCTTCAGCAGCGCGGTCATCCCGGGGGTGAAGGGCAGGCCGATGTCAGCCTCGGGCAGGCAGAAGTAGCCGCGGTCATCGCGCATCACGCGCGCGTCGCACGCGAGCGCGAGCATCGCGCCGGCGGCGAACGCGTGGCCGTTGATTGCCGCGACCGTGGCGGTGGGGAAGACGAGCAGTCGCGCGAACAGCGCGTGCACGCGCCGCAGCACGTCCTCCGCGCCGCCGGGCGGTGCCGCGCCCATCCACTCGAGGTCGAGGCCGTTGGAGAAGAACTTGCCCTCCCCGGTGATGACGAGAGCGCCTGGCTGCTCGCTGCGCTCGAGCTCGTCGCTCGATCGCGCCGAGCGTGTCGGGGTTGAAGCGGTTCTCGCCGGCGAGCATGCGCAGGACCGTGACCTCGCCGACACGCTCTACGACCGTTTCGGCGCTCATGCCGCCGTCCCGCTCATGCCGCCGTCCCCGCTCATGCCGCGCTCCTGGGCAGCAGCTCCGCGGTGGCCTCGCCGTTGGCGATCACGCTGCCGTCGTCGGATACGAGCTCGAGGCGGATACGGCCCTGGCTCGCGAGCGAGCGCGGGTGGCGGCGCGAGCTCGCCGGCGTCCCGCTGAGCGCCGCCGCGGCCGCGTCGGCGAGCTCGTCGGCGTAGGCATACAGCGGGGAGTGCAGCTGCCCGGCGAGCCAGCGTCCGGCGATCGCGTGCACGGGCCCGGTGACGATCGCGTTGAGCATCAGCATCGACATCGGGCGGATCTGCCCGCGCTCGACGAGTGGTGCCATCCACTCGCGATACGCCTGCGCGAGGCTGCGGTTGAGCTCCTGCAGCTGCGCGCTGGCGGGCGAGTCCCAGTCGAGGTGACCGCGCATGTAGAGGAAGCGCGCGCGGTCCTGATTCTGTTCGATCCAGCGCAGCTGGTGTGAGATGGCGCCGCCCAGCGCCGCGCGAAGCGAGCGCGAGCGCGTTTGCAGAAGCTCCCACAAACCTTGCTGGAAGGATTCGATCGCGTCCACGTAGAGCGCGTCGACGATCGCCTCCTTGGTCGGAAAGTGATGAAACAGCGCGCCGTTGGAGACGCCGCTGCGCTCGCGGATGCGCGCGATCGTGGTCTGCTCGTAGCCGGCCTCGGCGAAGCAAGCGAGCGCGGCGTCGAGGATGCGGGCCCGCGTGTCGCGCTGCGGGCCCGAGCTGGATTGAGCGACACTGGATCTCATGACCAAACAGAGTAGCACTCTGGAGTGATACTCTCTCATCCCGCGACGGCCGAGCCACCGCTGAGTCATGCAGGCGCGTTCGCGACGACCGCCCACAGGCGGTGAGGCACCGAAAGCGGGTCCTCGGCGAAGCGCTCGTGCAGCATCTTCGTCAGCTCGTCCGAGCACGACCTGACGCCGTCCTCGTCGAGCGTTCCGGAGACGGGTGCGCTCGCGCGCACGCGCCCGACCCATGCCTCGTGCGAATAGGGCACGGCAAGGTCGAACGAGAAGCTCTCGATTGCGGTGAAGCCGGCCGTCTGCAGGTCGGTGAGCCACTGTGGATAGAGCCCGGCGCGCCCGGCGAACGGCCACGTCGGCGTGTAGCTGAGGATGATCTCCTCGGTGGCGGCGACGACGTTGCCCTCGATCGGAAGCCAGTCGAAGTGGGCGATCACGACACGCCCGCCGTCGACGAGCAGCCGCGCGACCTCGCGTGCGGCGGCAGGTCGGTCGAACCAGTGCCAGCACTGCCCGGCGCTGACGACGTCGAACTCGCCGTCGGGCAGGCCGGTGGCCTCGGCGGGCGCCTGGACGTAGGCGACCTCGACGCCGGCCTCGCGATCAAGCCGGCGAGCCTGCGCGAGCAGCGCCGCGGCGATGTCGACCCCCGTGACGATGCACCCGCGACCGGCGAACAGCCGCGCGAGGCTGCCGGTGCCGGTGCCGAGATCCACCACCCGCGCTCCGGGCGCCGCGATGCCGCGCGCGGCGAGACGATCGATCAGCTCGACGGGGAAGCCGGCGCGGTGCAGGGCGTAGTCGGACGCGGTGCGGCCGAAGTCCGGCGCGCATCCGGCCGGGCCCGCCTCGCCGGCCGGACCTCCCTTGCCGGCCTCGTCCCGCTCGGACATCTCAGGCGAGTGCCGCTGGCTCGGGCTCGGGCCCGTCGACGTCGCCCTCCTCCGCGTCGGGATCGCCCGCGTGCGCGTCCTCCTGTACGCCGCGGCGCAGACCGAGCAGCGCGAAGACGGCGGCGACGGCCATGATCGCGGCCATCGCGTAGAGCACCGAGCGCGTCGCGTAGGCGAAGTCGAGGCGCACGAAGTGCGGGATCGAGGCGCTGCTGCCGCTGCCGGACTGGGACTGGGAGAGGCGCGCGGCGACCGCGTGGGCGCGCGCGCCGGGGACGCCTTTGGCGATCAGCGACGCGGCCACCCGCGAGCGCGTCTGCGAGACGAGGATCGTGCCGAGGATCGCGAGGCCGAGGCTGGCGGCGTAGTTGCGGACGGTCTGGGTGATGCCGGTGGCCTCGCCGTAGGAGAGCCTGGAGGCGCGATTGATGGCGTCGGTGTTGGCGGGGCCGATCAGCAGCCCCATGCCGGCTCCGGTGAGGATGATGTAGCCCTCCTGCGCGCCGAAGTGCAGGCCGGTGACCTTGCCGGCCCACAGCCTGAAGCCGAGCGCGGCGAGGATGCAGCCGAGCACGACGGGCCGCTTTGCGCCGACCCGATCGAGCATCCGCCCGCCGATCTGCGCGGCGATGACGAACCCGATGAAGAAGTACAGCAGCAGCAGACCGGCCTGCGAGGGCGTCTTGGCGAGCGCGATCTGGGCGTACTCGCTGCCGAAGAAGAACACGGGGATGAACGCGAGCATGGCGATGAACATCACGACGTTCTCGACGAGGAACGCGCGGATGCGAAAGATGCTGACCTGCATCAGCGGCGAGGCGGTGCGCATCTCCACGCGTGCGAACACGACGAGGATCGCGGCGCCGACGGCGATGCACGCCGCGGTCGCGGGGTTGCCCCATCCCCAGACGGCCGACTCCTGGAAGCCGAACACGCTCAGGGCGACGCCGGATGCGATCAGCGCGAGGCCGCGATAGTCCATGCGCGCGGGCTGGTGCTCGGTCTTGGGCTTTGAGATCGCGATCAGGATCAGCGCGACGATCGCGACGGGGATGTTCACCCAGAAGATCGCGCGCCACGTCCACTGCGTGAGGTAGCCCCCGAGGATCGGGCCGATGGCGGTGAGGCCGCCGGCGATGCCGAAGAAGATCGCGAGCGCGCGGCCGCGTTCGCGCAGGGCGAACGTCTGCACGACGATCGCGAGCGCGGCTGGGAACATGATCGCGCCGCCCGCACCCTGGACCACGCGGAAGGTGACGATCCAGGCCTCGGCGATGCTCCCCTTGGGCGTGAGCCCGCACATCGCGGAAGCGGCTGCGAACACGACGACGCCGAGCGTGACCATCTTGCGGTGCCCGACGGTGTCAGCGAGGCGCCCGCCGAACGCGAACAGCGCCGCCAGCGACAGCAGGTACGCGTTGATCGCCCACTGCACGCCGGTGCTCGTCAGCGCGAGCTCCTTGCCCACCTGTGGCGCGGCGATCGAGACGATCGTCTGGTCGATGAACGTCATCGACACCGCGAAGATCATCGCCGCGAGGATCAGGTTGCGCGGCTGCCTGGTCGTGACCTCTCCGGCTGCCATCGACGACAGTTTGGACTACCGTAGGTGACGATGTCCGCCGCCCTCGAAGTCCCGGCAGGCCGAATCGGAGCGCTCCCACCGGGGCCGCGCCAGCCGCGCGCGGTGCAGGCGATGCAGCGCATCTGGCGCTACGCGGAGTTCAGCGACCGCGGGCACGAGCGCTATGGGGACACGTTCACGGTGCGCGTCGGCAACTCGCCGACGGCGGTGCTGACGCGCGACCGCGACGTGATCCGGCGCCTGTACACGGGCGATCCGCTGGGCAAGCGCCATGGCAACGACCTGCTGGGCCTGTTCCTGGGCGGGCAGTCGCTGCTGATGCTCGAGCCGCGAGAGCACCTGACGCGGCGCAAGATGCTGCTGCCGCCGTTCCACGGCGAGCGCGTGCAGTCCTACGCGCGGCTGATGGAACGCCTGACGGCCGCCGAGCTCGAGCGCCTGCGACCGGGGACGGTGGTGAAGATGAAGCCGATCGCCCAGGCGCTGACGCTCGACGTGATCCTGCAGGCGGTGCTGGGGGTCGAGGACCTCGCGGTGCGCGGGCGGCTGCGACGGATCTTCGACGCGCTGAACACGCCGCTGAACAGCTTCGCGCTGTTCGTGCCGCGGCTGGCGCGCCGGGCACGCTGGAACCTGCTGTCGAGTCGCGCGTGGCGCTTGAAAGACGAGCTCGACGCGGTGCTGTTCGGGCACATCGCGGCAACCCGCGCGGACCCGCTGCTGAGCGAGCGCGAGGACATCCTGGCGATGCTGGTGAGCGCGCGCGACGAGCACGGCGCGGGTCTGAGCGACGAGCAGCTGCGCGACGAACTGATCACGTTGATCGCGGCCGGTCACGAGACGACGGCGACGGCGACCGCGTGGGGCATCGAACTGCTGGTCCACAACCCGGCGGTGATGGCCCGCGCCCGCGAGGAAGACGATTTTTATATGGAGGCACTGGTGAAGGAGATCCTGCGGATCCGCTCGCCGATCCCGATCACGAGCGCGCGCCACATGCTCGATCCGTTCGCGATCGGACCGTGGACGATCCCGTCGGAGGTGGCGGTACTGGTGGATGCGTACGGCGTTCACCACGACCCGCGCACTTACCCGGAACCGCACGCGTTCCGCCCGGAGCGCTTCCTGGAAGACCCGCCGGATGGCTACTCGTTCCTGGCGTTCGGCGGCGGCGCGCACCGTTGCCTGGGCGCGTCGCTGGCGCTGCTGGAGATGAAGATCGTACTGCGCGAGATCCTCGCGCGGGTCGAGCTCGCGCCCGCGTCGAGCAAGCTCGCGCGTCCGGTGCCGGGCGGACCGACGCTCGCCCCGCGCGGAGGGGCCCGCGTGCGGGTGCTCGCCGAGCGCGCCCCAGCGCGCGGGGAGACGGTGCCAGCCGCGACGGTCTGAAGGCCGCGGGAGATCGGGCCGCGTCCGGCCGGGCGCTCAGTCGACGAACGCGGCGCGCGCGGCCTTCGAGCCGACGGCGGACAGCTCGGTGAAGCCGTAGGTCCCCTCGCGCAGCAGCTCGGCCGCCGTCTGCACGACGGCGCCGTAGGCGGCGAACGCGAAGCCGCCGCCGACCGACACGCGCTTGACGCCCAGTGTCGCGAGCTCGGCCACCGGCGGGGTGTCCGCGCGCGCGAGCACGTTGACGGGCAGGTCGACCGACGCGATCAGCGAGCGCAGGTCCGCGGGCCGGTCTACCGCGGGCGCGTACAGCACGTCCGCGCCGGCCTCCTGGTAGGCCTGCAGGCGCGCGATCGTGTCGCCCAGGTCGGGGTTGCCGCGCAGGTAGTTCTCAGCGCGCGCGGTCAACACGAGTCGCACGGGACCGTCGTGCGCGGCGTGCGCCGCCGCGCGCACGCGCTCGGCGGCGGAGTGGATGTCGTACAGCCGCTGCTTGGAGGTGCTCCAGTCCTCGATCGAGCAGCCGGCGAGCCCGACGTCCAGCGCGAGGCTGACCGTGTCGGCGACGCCGGCGGCGCGCTCGGCGAAGCCGTCCTCGAAATCGGCGGACACGGGCAGGTCGGTGGCGGCGACGATCTCCGCGGCATGTGCCAGCGCCTCCTCGCGGGTGACCGAGTAGTCGCCGCGCCCGAGCCCCGCCGAGTAGCCGCTGCTGGTCGTCGCGAGCGCTTTGTAGCCGACCCACGCGAGCAGCTTCGCCGAGCCGACGTCCCACGCGTTGGCCAGCAGCAGCGGGCGCTCCTGCTTGTGCAGCTCCAGGAAGCGGGCGCTTCGCACTCCCGGGCTGGAGTCGGGGCTCACGCCACAAAACTCTGACATACCGAACAAGACGTGTCTAGTGAAATCCCACGTGTGGGGGAGACGACCCACATGTGAGGGGTCCGACAAGACGACACCTGCCTCCTGTCAGCTGGAGCGGGCTCCGCGCGCCGCCGGCGCGGCGATCTCATGTAGGAGGGCGGCGCGGCGCTCGACCGTCTCGATCACGCGTGCCAGCACCGGGCTGTCCCAGCCTTCGCCGACCAGTTGACCATGTGCCTGGCGAGCAGCGGCCGGGGCGGCAGCGGCCAGGGCGCGTATCCGGCGCCGAGCCGCCGCTGGGCCAAGGCCCGCCCGGTCGAGGAGTTGGTCGAGGTGGCGGGGTCGGACGTAATCGGGGCGGTACTCGCCGCCGATGCTCATCGCCATCTTGCGGGAGAGCCCCGGATAGACGGCGGTGCTGAGGATGTCGTACGCGGGGCTCAGAACCGCGTTGGGCGAGTCGGGCAGGTACAGCAGCGAGTAGTTCTTGCCGTGCGCGTCGTTGTTGCCGACGAGAAAGCTGAGCATGACGGCGTCGAGCAGCTCGAGCACCTCGCGAGCGGGGACGGAGACCGCCCGGCGCACGAGCGCGAAGCAGTCGGCGAGGCCGGGGCCGCCCTCGCTCTGGTACTTGCGCCGCGAGGGTATGCCGAGCGCCTGGCAGAAGTCCTCCTGATGCAACCGGCGGATGCCTGCGTCATGGCGCTCGCGGTCGTAGCGCTCGACCAGCAGGAACTCGCGCTCGAGCACCCGCCGCGGGGAGGCGACGACCACGTCGACGCCGAGCAAGCTGCCGATGGCGGGGCACAGCGCCTCGTTTGCGACCGTCCCGTCGAGATGGGCGATGGGGGTCTTGAGGATGTGCGTCGAGGGGGTACGCCCCTTCGTCAGGCCGACGGCGCCGTCGGCGCGAACGAGCACCGGCAGCTTGTCCTGGGCGCCGGCGAGCGACAGTCGATACTCGCCGTCCGCGTCCGCGTGCAGCGGCCGCGTCGGCAGTTCGTCGAGGAGCACGGCGAGCCCGCCGTCGTCGAGCCATTCGACGTCCTGCCCGACCGGCCCGGGCGTGGCGCCGGCAGGCAGCAGGCTGACGGCGCCGGCCGTGTCTCCGCCGATGGCGGCCAGCATCGCGAAGTCGTTGTCGGCGCTCACACCCAGATTGCGAGCCACGAGCTCGCGTGGCGCGCCCTCGGGCAGCAGGCCGCCGAAGAACGCGCCCACGGCGCCGGTGCTGAAGGAGCCATCCAGCGGCAGCGACTGTGACAAGGGCGGCCGACGCGCCGAGCGCCAGCGCTCGGCGTAGGCGAACTCGAGACCGCCGGCGCCGTCGACGAGCGTCCCCGCGTGCTCGTCGAAGCACCAGACCTCGAGCGAGCGGTCAGTCATCGGGGTCCTCGATCGTCAAGCGCAGGCCAAGCGAGACGACGACCCGCAGCGTCTCCGCCAGCCGCGCTGTGGGCTTGCCGCGCTCGAGCTCGCTGAGGAAGCGAACGCCCACGCCGGCGCCGAGCGCGGCGTCCTCCAGCCGCAGCCCGCGAGCGCGCCTGGCGGTGCGCAGCGCGGCACCGAGCTCAGCGGCGTTGGTGATGTTGATCGCGTGGGCCATTTATCCCAATCGGGATAAATATAGCGCAGCATGGGGGATTCCCATCCTAATCATCCCGAGCGGGATAGCCGCGCTGCCTGGTCCATAAATCACGATGCGATGTCCCGCTCGGGATAGCTGCCATGCGGGTCGGACATCCGCGCCCGCGCCGTGGCAGCGCGCACCCGCGCCGGTCAGCCCGAGGCCGCCGTCAATCCGAGCCCCGTGCCGCCCACCCCGACCAGCGCTTGACGTCCACCGCGAGCACCGGGCCCTGCGGCCGCTGCTGGGGATATCTGCGCGCGAGGAGCTCGACTGCGCTCGCGGCCTCCGACTCATCCAAACCCAGCACCCGGGCGGTGCCGTCCGCGCGAGCCCACCACAGCGCGTCCCAGTCGGTGTCGTCGTAGTGGTCGGCGAGGACCGACGCGCGCGGGTTGGCGGTGACGTTCTGCAGACGGCGCAGCTCGGTGGTGCGCTTGGGCTTGGCGTCGACGACGCTGTAGATCGTCTCGCCGGCGAGCGCGAACACGATCGGCACTATGTGCGGCTGGCCGGCGGCGTCGGCGGTCGCAAGGCGCGCCACGCGCGCTGCCGCAAAGCGGCGCCGCGCCTCCTCGGGGCTCACTCCCCGTGGAGCTCGGCGATCGCGTCCTCCCAGCGCTCGAGCGCGCGTTCGACCGGTCCGAGCGTCGCCGACGGGATCCAGCGCACGACCCGGCGCACGCCCGCGTTCGCGAACTGCTCGAGCGCCGCCGGCTTCGCGGGCGCGCCCATCACGATCACGTCGATCGGGCGATCCGCGCGCGCCCACAGCTCGCGCGCGCGAGCGAGCAGGTCTTCGCCGGTGTTGTTCGGCAGCCACGCGTCGCCGAAGCGCAGCACGCGGTCGAGCACCGTCGGGCCGTTGCCGCCGACGAGCACCGGCGGGTGCGGTCGCTGCGCGGGCTTCGGCCACGACCAGATGCGCTCGAAGTTCACGTGCTTGCCGTGGTAGCTCGCCTCGTCCTGCGTCCAGATCGCCTTCATCGCCTCCACGCGCTCGGCCATCACCGCCATGCGCACGCGCGGGTCGGTGCCGTGGTTTGCCATCTCCTCGCGGTTCCAGCCCGCGCCCACGCCGAACTCCATGCGCCCGCCGGACAGGAAGTCGACGCTCGCGACCTCCTTCGCCGTCGTGATCGGGTCGCGCTCGATCACCAGGCAGATGCCGCTGGCGATGCGCAGCCTGCTCGTCGCCGCCGCCGCCGCCGTCAGCGCGACGAACAGGTCGTACGTATGGAAGTACTTGCGCGGCAACTCGCCGCCCGCCGGATACGGCGTCTCGCGGCTCGCGGGGATGTGGGTGTGCTCGGGGAAGAACAGCGACTCGTGCCCGCGCTCCTCGACCAGGCGCGCCAGTGCCCCCGGGCTGACCGCGTCGTGGGTGGGGAAGTAGCCGATCCCGAAGTCCACGGCGTCAGTCTACGTCCTCAGCCGCGCCACGCCGATCCGATACTGTCCAGCGTGGAGATGCCGCTGGCAACGTTCACGTTCGGCGATGCGCTGCTGTCGATCCTCGAGATCGCGCTGCTGTTCCTGTGGATCTGGATTGCGATCACGGTCATCTTCGACATCTTCCGCAGCCACGACCTGTCCAACTGGGCCAAGACGCTGTGGATCCTGCTGATCGTCATCTTCCCGCTGATCGGCGTGCTCGGCTACCTGCTCATCCGCGGCCACACGCTGCACGAACACCAGGAACAGGACCGCGCGCAGGTCGAAGCGTTTCGCGAATTCACGCAGAAGGGCGGAGCGGCGGCGGGCGGCGGCGCCTCGGGCGGCCACGCGGACGACCTCGGCAAGCTCGCCGACCTACATGATCGCGGCGTGCTCAGCGACGAGGAGTTCGAGCGGGCGAAGGCGAAGGTCCTGCAGTAGGTCCCGCCGGGCAGTGGGTCCCGCGGACGCGCGGGGCGACGGGCTTCACGATCACGAAGCCGCAGTGGGTCCGGCGGGCGGGCGGCACGACGGGCGTCACGATCACGGACCCCATGCCTGCCTGCGTGCACAGGTCATGGGGTCCAGATCGCGTGTCGTCCGTGACCCGTCTTCCGTGACAATGCCATCCCTGACTAGGCTGCAACGGCCCCCCCAGCAGACGAGGGGCGGGTCCTCGTTTGCTCGGTGCAGCATCCACGCTGCAGAGACCATGCTGACGCGTGCTCGACGCGTGCAATAGCCACCCAAGGTGTTAGAAAACGCCACCCTGGTGAGGGAGGGCTTCGCACGTCGGCGTGATGCGCGCGGCCGCGGCCCGTGGGGTGCGCGCGGGCGGAGAAGACCCGCCGGCGCGTGGAGTTATCGCATCTATCATGCGGGTAGCGGTCGCACGATGGAGTCAAGCCGACCAAACAGCGAGGGCAAGCCTGCGAGCGGGGAGGATCCGCTGGCGCGTCACTCGCTTTCGCCGCGCGAGCTGCAGCAGCTGCTGGAGGTCGAGCGCCAGCGGGTGCCGTTCCTGGCCGTGCGCGAGCCCGACGGGGCGCTGCGGCTGATCGCGCTCGACAGCGCTCATGCTGACCTGACGCTTGGGCGCCAGCCGGAGATGGACGTGCCGATCGCGTGGGACGACGAGGTCTCGGCGCTGCACGCCGAGCTGCAGTGCCGAGGCGGGGAGTGGACGATCCTCGACGACGGCCTGTCGCGCAACGGCACGTACGTCAACGGGCGCCGCGTGGGCGCGCGCGTGCGACTGCGCGACGGCGACCGCATCGCCGTCGGGCAGACCACGATCGCGTTCAGCCTCGGCGGGCGCGAGCGCGCGCAGACGACCGTCGCGGGGCGCGCCGTGCAGGTGCCCACGCTCACCCCCACCCGTCGCCGCGTGCTCGTCGCGCTGTGCCGCCCGTGCAAGGGCGGCTCCTACGCCACGCCCGCGAGCAACCAGCAGATCGCCGACGAGGTGTTCCTCAGCGTCGACGCCGTCAAGACGCACCTGCGCGCGCTGTTCAACGACTTCGGGCTCGCGCACTTGCCACAGAACCAGAAGCGCGCGACGCTTGCGGAACGGGCGATGCAGTTGGGGGTGGTTGGACCTACCGAGCTGGAGTGAGGCTTTGTCGGGGTTTGTTTGCGAAGGCAGATAGAACGGTCATCGGATTGCGGTTTAGGAGAAAGGTCGTGATGCCTAACATCCCGGATCGCGATGACTGACAGCTCGATCGACGGTGATGAAAAGGGCGAGGTCGGTTGCGGTAGTTGCGTAGGTTGCACAGTGGTGCTACCGTGTCGTCATGGCCTCTACGGTGACCCCAGAGACCGAGCGCCTCGCTGACGAGCTGATCAAACGTCTCGGCGAGGGCCCGCTCACCCCGCGGGAGCTGGCCGCGGAGCTGGCCACCCAGGAGACGCCTGCGACGTTGATCGGGGCGCTCGAGGACGCGTTGTCGCGCAGCGCGGCCGCGGATGAGACCGATCAGCTGGACGACGCCCTGTGGGGCAGCACGCCGACCGACGAGGAGCTCGCTCTCGCCAGGCGAGCCAGCTACGCAACGCTCGCAGGCGCGATGCGCGAGGCTCTGTTGGACACGCTCACCCGCGATCAAGCGGCAGAGCGACTCGGCGTCACACCGCAGGCGGTCTCCAAGCGCTTGCTATCCGGCGGACTCATCGCCCTGCGCCGCGGTCGGGTCAACCGGCTCCCGGCCTGGCAGTTCTACGAGGACAGCGTCCTACCGGGTCTGAAGCAGGTGATCTCCACCTACCCAGGGGGCGCGCTGTCGCTCACGATGTGGGCCACCTCCCCCTCCCCGGATCTCGAAGGGGCGACGCCCGCCCAGACACTGACTCGCCGAGATGGCCTTGCGCGCGTGCTCGAGACCGTCCTTGTGCTCACGCCAGCTGCGTGGTAGCGAGACTCGGCGATCCGCCGGCCACACTGCCCGCGGAACCGCCGACATGGCAATGGCGCGGACAGAAGCCGATGGTCCGTGTCTTTCACGAAGATCCCGAGCATGACGGCGTGGCGCCGCGATCGTTCGGGCCGCTCGCCCGCTTCGACCCCCACGTGCGCGACGGCCATCAGCGTCCACGCGAGGATCCGCTGGGTCGCGGCGCCCTGTATCTTGCCGCCGATCTCGCCACGGCGCTAGCCGAGTCCTATCCCGAACAATGGCCCGAAGTGCTGATCTGCCCACACGCCCGCGCCGTGTGGGTGAGCCCACCCAAGTCAATCTCGCTGCTCGACCTCACCGGAGAAGGCGCTCTCGCGATCGGTGCACCGGGCACCCTGCAGTGGGGGAACGAGCCGCGCCGGCGCACACAGCGCTGGGGCCGGCGCATCTACGAACAATACCTCGATCTCGACGGCATCCACTATCAAGCGGCTCACCAGGGGGGCGAGTGCGTCGTGATCTGGGAGCGCGCACCAGCCCTTCGCCGCCTCGCCGGAGGCGACCGGCGACTGTGGGCCGTCTGGAGCCGGGTCGTGATGGCCCTCGCCGGCCAGGGCCGGACTCCGCGCCGAGTCGCCGCGAGCGGCTGCGAGCACTGCCGCAACGCAGGCTCAAGGCCTCAATCCATACACGCCCGGGTGGGGCATCAAGCCGCTGAAGCTCGCAGGTCGCGACGGCGACCTCGAGGCCTTTAGCGTGCTGCTGGAGCGCCTGACGAGCGGCCAGCACGAGCGAAGCCCGATCTACTCGGGCCTGAGGGGCGTCGGCAAGGCGGTGCTGCTGCTGGAGTTGGAGACGCTGGCGCGCGAGGCGGGCTGGGCGTGCAACGACGTCGAGGAGGTCGGCTCGGGCGACTTCCGCCAGACGTTCGCCTACCAGATGCTGCTGTCGATGAGCCGCCGCGAGCGGATGCGCGCCCGCGCGACAGCCGCGCTGGGCGTCCTGAAGGCGTTCTCGGTGGGAGTGCCGGGCGGCTTCAGCGCTAAGCTGGACGTGGAGGCGGCGAGCGGCACCGCGGACAGCGGCGCCCCCGAGCGAGACCTGGCGGTGCTGCTGGTCGAGCTCGGCCACGTTGCGCAGGCCGGCGGCACGGGCGCGGTGTTCTTCCTGGACGAGATGCAGGCGCTGGACGCGACGGCGCTGGCTGCCGTGTGCATGTCGATGAACCGCGTCGGCCAGCGCGGCCTGCCGGTGGCGCTCGTCGGCGCGGGGCTGCCGCGGCTACCGCGGCTGCTGCGCGCGGCCAAGCCCTACGCGGAGCGGATGTTCTCCTACCACGAGCTCGATCGGCTCTCCGACGCCGAGGCGCGCATGGCGCTCGTCGCGCCGGCGGCCCTACGCGAGGTGGAGTACGAGGCCCCGGCCGTGGAACTAATCCTCGACGCGTCGGCTGGCTACCCGCACTTCATCCAGGAGTACGGCCGCGTGCTGTGGAACGAGGTCGAGAACTCCCCGATCACCGCCCGCGACATCGAAGGCGCGCGTGCGCTCGTCTCCGAGGCGCTGAGCCGTCGCTTCTTCAGGGACCGCTTCGAGACGGCCTCCGACGCCGAGCAGCGCTACCTGGCGGCGATGGCCGACCTCGGCGACGGGCCCGTGCGGTCGGCCGACGTTGCCCAGCGCGCCGGCTACAAGGAGCGCGGGAGCACGTCGGTGCTCCGCGAGAGCCTGCTTCGCAAGGACTTGGTCTATAGCCCGCGGCGCGGGCTCATCGACTTCACGGTGCCGCTGTTTGGGGGGTATTTGCGGGCGCAGCATCCGTTGGCGAGCTTTGTGGACGAGTAGCGACGGGCAGCCCGGGCTTTGTCGGGCTTTGTTCGCGAGGGCAGACAAGTCCGCATCGCGTTAGGCCTTGCCCGCACATCGGGGGCCAGCTCGGCCTTGGGGTCGCGCAGCGCAAGTAGTTCTTCCACCTCGGGGTCGGTCAGAGGCGCGAGAGTGAGGGCCTGCTCAAAGAAAGCGTCGGCTGGAGGGGCGAGCAAGATCGCTCTCCTCCGCCGCGTAGGCGAGCGCGCGGGCGACTCGCCCAGCGCGCGGCGTAGTCAGCGAGTCCCCCGACTCACCTCGGTCCGGTCACGCGATTCGGATGCCACCAGATGACGCCCTTCCGGTCGTGCCCGGGACGGCTCAGGGGTTCGACCGGGAATAGCAGCTAAGCGTTTTCGTGCGAGCAGAGTTCGGTCCACGAGGGGGATAGCAGGACCGCCAGGACGGCGTCGATGTTGGCGTTGGTGTTCTGTGCCTGGGTGTTTACTACTTCTTCGCCGTTCTTCAGGACGATTCGCTTGACTTTCCCGGTCTTTTTATCCTTCTTCTCACCGTTGAGCTTGACCCATGGCTTGCGGTACCGCCTCCAGTCAATCGCGGCGAGTCGCTGGGCGAGTTCTGCCGGCGTGACTTCGGGCGCGGGTGCTTCGCCGCCCGGTTCCTCGACTGCCTTGTCGAAGGCCGCCTTAGCCTCTTCGGGGGAGTAGTGCTTGCTTTTTAGGCTGGCCGCGATCGCGTCGGAGATAGGCTCGAGCTTGTCGATGCGTGTCGCGAAGAATGCCTTAGCTAGAGCCTTGAGCGCGTACGGCCAACCATGCGCATAGATCTTGCGGAACGGATCTTCGTCCTTCCCAGGTTCAGCCACCCAGTCTTTGCTGAACTGCGTATCGAGCATCGTCAGGAATTCTTTCGCGTAAGGCAGCAAAGTAGGCACATGGTAGGCCTTGATGTGCTCGGGCTTGAATTTGTCGTTTGTGAGCGCCAATAGAAGCATCTGCTCCATCGTGGAAAGGTCGACGATGTTTTTGGTCTGCGTCTCTCCGGTGCCGGCGGCCGCCCGGCCGTCCGCTAGGCGGTGCTCAAAAACGGTGCCCTTGACCGCTTCGTCGCGTAGGAGCGAGATCCCTGCAGCGGTGTCGAAGCGGGACACGAGGTTCTTGTTCTTCTTCGAGCCTCTGCCATTTCGGTCGGCGAAGCTCTGCGCCGCGTCGCGGGGCTCAACGTCCAACTCGATCTCAAGCGTAACTCCGAAGCCTTCGAGCGCTCCGGTCTTGATAGCCATGCCGCTTACGGCGGTCGCAAATAGCGCCGCGGTCTGTGTCTGGCCGTCTGATTGCATAACGGGCTTCTTCGGGAGGTAAAGGACGCCATACAGACACAGCGGGTTTCTCTCATCAAAGGCCACAAAGACGGTGTCGGGGAAAACCTGGCGGGACTGCCACCCAGCGATCGCTGGCAGATAAGCGACTCGCTCGCCGCTTATAGCCTCGATGTTGTAGGCGGCAAAGTCTTCAAGGTTGCGGGCCTTCGCATTCTTGAAGTCGGACTGGGTTTCCTCGTGGGCTTCCTTCATTCCGATAGCGTCATAGTCCTCAGGAGGCGGGTTCGCGGGGTCGTATTTCACAATCTCGCGGAACATGCTTAGATTGGGATGGAGAGCGGCGACGACGCGGTAGCGAGCTGGCGCGCCCTTGAGCGCAAGCGTTGCGCCCTCAATCTGGGTCAGCTTCGTCGGTTCATGCTGAAACTCATACTGGCGTGCGTCGTATGCCGATTGTGCCTCAGGATCAGACTGGAACCTAACGATTCTGAGTCCCTTGAACTTCGGGTCCTTAGGAATAGCGGACCGAGGGATCAGTTTTTCGCTCGACGGGATTACGATGGATGACAATGTGTTACCTCTCGGTCGTTTCTCAGGGAGCGGGAAGGACCGGCGGCGGGACTCGCATTCCGCCGAGGGGGACCTCGCCCGCCAACTGGTACTTAGCAGGAAGCGCAACTTTCTCGATATTCAGGTTAAGCATCTCGATGGCTTCCGCCACCTCGGGCGGAAACTCGAAGGCGGCGATCACCCCCCGAACGACCTTCTGAAACCCGAGACTCTTTCGCGCCAGCGCGACATAGACGAGAACTTGGCCGAGGGCGCTGTAGTCGGCGCAGATCTTGAACTCCCAAATCCGAATGACGTCGTCGCTGTCGAGCGTCTTCATGTCCCCGCGGAGGGCGCGCCCGTCCTCCGTTACATACCTGTGCTCGGTGCTGAGCAGGCGCTCGCCCGGCCGCTCGTCGGCGAGACCCTCGGAGTACGCATCGCGGACTTTGGTCTCCCGAGCGTATTCGACTTCCGGGGGATTGGGGCGCGCAACGAGCGGATCGCCCTCGAAGGGTGAGGCGGCCTCGGGTGCGGTAGTACCGGACATATCGGGGGTTAGCGGCTCCGTGCGTAGATGGGAGTTCCTGCTCGGGGACGGTAGCGCCGAGCGCTGGGCGAGATGCTAACCGAACGGCGCCGACTGGATGGGCGCCGCCTTCCGTCGGCGGGCGCTATGCCGCTCCACCGGCATCTGTGCCTTGTGCGCGGACGCGCTTTGGCTGAGGATAGGCGGACGGTTAGCGGACGGCATCCAAGATCCCGGGGCGGTTCAGTGCTTGGCCGACAGATGCGCGGCACCACTCAGGCAGTGGCTTCGACGCGCCAGGGTTGGTGATGGCCCCATTGGATGCGATCCGTAGGTCGTATCGGTGACCAGACGAGCGTCCACACGCGTTTCCCCTCGCCCTCGAGCAGTTCAACGTGTTCGACCCGCACATCCGTTGCGCCGATGGGCTTCCGTCGCGTGGGGATTGCGAGGGCGCGCTTGACGGGCGGGTTGCGCGTCGCGCAGTAGTCGATCCGGTCGCGCCATGCTCGAGATACGTCGATGCCGTCGGGCCATCCGTGACCGTCGAGGTCGAACCGGTTTGACGCGTCCGACTTGAGGATTTGGAAGGTTCTCACCGCCAGCACCGTGTCAGGACTCTCCTGGTACGGGTGCACGTGGGTTTTTGACGCCTGCAGATGACGGGGCAGGTCAGTGGGGCGGACTCCACGGCCGCCGCACATCAGCCAATACCAGTCCTTGCGGTGCTCCTCCAGGAGCGCGCGAACGTCAAACGTCTTCGGCGCGGCTGGCCACAGCATGTACGCGGCGGGGCTCTGCATCCGATCGACGGTCGACTGGACGACGAGGGCCGCGGTTTCCAACGCTGTGTCCCAGCCCGGGCCGGGCTCGACGCGCTGTCCGACCTTGATCGCGTCCAGGAGCAGCTCCTCGGGCTTGTCTAGCTTGACCTCGATCCCGAGCGAAAGGTCGATAGCCACGACGTCAATCCCGCCCGGCTTGCGGACCCAGCCGCGCCCGTGGTCGGCCAGGCGCCCCTCCGTGATCGGTTCGTGGTCTGAGAGCTCCTTCTCTAGATGAGTAGTGCCACGGCCGTGGGTGTGGCTGTGGGTTGTGGAAGGGGTTGTAAGCAGGCAGATCGAAGTCGGCGGTGCTCACTACCGACCGTCGACTCTTGGGAGGGTCACGATGGACGCC
>Ga0302314_10001190_pt1 | contig 48796 bp, 38 predicted proteins | sample III_Palsa_N2_3_FD_200533 | JGI IMG/M metagenome (GOLD analysis project Ga0302314, IMG submission 200533) | Peat permafrost microbial communities from Stordalen Mire near Abisko, Sweden - III_Palsa_N2_3 | ecosystem: Environmental > Terrestrial > Soil > Palsa > Peat permafrost | place: Sweden...
TCGATCTGGGGATCGGGCTGTGAGCGTGGACGGGCGCTATTTCTTCCCGCATTCGGCGCGCTTCACCGCGGCGCGCGCCTCGCGGCCCGCCAAGCGCGTGCTGCGCTTCGAAGGCGCGGACGGCGCAATGCTGGGCGAATTCCCGGTCCGCCGCGTACGCATCAGCGAGAGACTGGGCAACATCCCGCGCCGTTTCCGCCTGCCCGACGGCGCGCTGTTCGAGACCGCGGACAACGATGCGGCCGACGAAATGCTGCGCGGCACCGGGCGCGGCAACAGCGCCGTCGACCGGCTGGAGCGTTCGTGGCGCTGGGTGGCGCTTTCGGCGCTGCTTTCGCTCGGCGCGGCCTATGGCTTCGTGCAATACGGCATTCCGGCGCTCGCCTATTGGCTGGCGATGGCGACGCCGGTCAACGTGCTCGATACCGTGTCGAAGACGACGCTGCAGACCATGGACCACACCTTCCTCAAACCGTCCAAGCTCGGACAACCGCAGAGGATCAGAGCGGTCGTCGCATTGTCGAAGGTGTCGGTGCATGGCAGGCGGCCGGGCTCTTACGATCTGGTCTTCCGCGACGCGCCGGCGGTCGGGCCCAATGCCTTCGCGCTGCCCGACGGCGAGATCGTCGTCACCGACCAATTGTTCCCGCTGATCCAGTCGGACGCGGAACTGGAAGGCGTGCTGGCGCATGAGATGTCGCATGTCGATCATCGCCATGGGCTGCAGGGCCTTTACCAGGCGTCGCTGGTGCCGGCGGCGATCGCGCTGGTCACCGGCGATCTGTCGCAGATCGCCCAGATGGCCACGATCCTGCCCGGCATCCTGGTGGAAGCCGGCTATTCGCGGAGCTTCGAGCAGCAGGCCGACGACGACGCGGCCGCAGCCCTCAACGCCAATGGCGAAGACCCCGCGGCGCTGGCGCATCTGCTCGCGCGCATGGACGAAAAGGTCTGTGGCAAGAAATCGAGCTGCCCGCCAAGCTGGCTGGGTTCGCATCCGGCAACCGCCGAGCGTGTACAAAGGCTGATTTCGGAGCGGAAACCGGCCTCGAAGGCGCCGCAGGGCGATCTTCGAAAATGATAATCATATCAATATGTTATCGGACTACCGGAAAATTGTTCGCCCTATGTTCTTGACAGCGTGACGCTCCAGGACTAGAATCTGCAAATCCTCACATTTGTGCCCGAACGGCGCGGCCCCGAGCCCAAGTCTGCGCCTTTTTCGTTTGCGAGCGCAAATCGATGGGGGATACCCACCCCCGAAAATTTGAAAACAATTCCGGCGGCGGCGCTATATCTCTGCGCCAGCCAGGACAGGAAGACCATGCGAACCGAAGAGCCGCGCGCCATCGCCTTGAAGGATTACCGCGCGCCCGACTACCGCATTTCCGAGATCGCGCTCGATTTCGTTCTCGATCCGGAGGCGACGCGCGTCACCGCGACATCGAAGGTGACGCGCAGCGGACGGGCCGGCGCGCCGCTGGTGCTGAACGGCGAGCACATGAAGCTCGTCTCGGCGGCGATCGACGGAAAACAATTGATGCCCGCGCAATATTCGCTCGACGGCGAGACGCTGACCATTGCGAGCGTGCCGGAGAAATTCACGCTGGAGATCGTCAGCGAGATCGCGCCGTCGAAGAACACTTCGCTCGAAGGCCTCTACACTGCGAAGGGAATCTTCTGCACCCAATGCGAGGCGGAGGGCTTCCGCCGCATCAGCTATTTCCTCGACCGTCCCGACGTGCTGGCCGTCTACACCACGCGCATCGAGGCCGACAAAGCGAAATATCCGGTGCTGCTGTCCAACGGCAATCTGACCGCCAGCGGCGCGCTGCCGAACGGCAGGCATTTCGCGGTGTGGAACGATCCGTTCCCCAAGCCCTGCTACCTGTTCGCGCTGGTCGCCGGCGATCTGGGCGTGTTGCGCGACGAATTCGTCACCATGACCGGGCGCGCAATCGCGCTCGCGATCTATGTCGAGCACGGCAACGAGCCCAAGGTCGCCTATGCGATGGATTCGCTCAAGCGCGCGATGAAATGGGACGAGGAGAAATACGGCCGCGAATACGATCTCGACATCTTCATGATCGTCGCGGTGTCGGCGTTCAATTTCGGCGCGATGGAGAACAAGGGCCTCAACATCTTCAACGACAAGCTGCTGCTCGCCAGCCCCGAGACTGCGACCGACGACGATTACGGGCGCATCGAGAGCGTCGTGGCTCACGAATATTTCCACAACTGGACCGGCGATCGCATCACTTGCCGCGACTGGTTCCAGCTGTCGTTGAAAGAGGGCCTGACCGTGTTCCGCGACCAGACCTTCTCGCAGGACATGCGCTCGGCGCCGGTCAAGCGCATCGACGACGTGCGGATGCTGCGCGGCCGCCAGTTCCAGGAGGATGCGGGCCCGCTCGCCCATCCGGTGCAGCCGCAGAGCTACATCACCATCGACAATTTCTACACCGCGACGGTTTACGAGAAGGGTGCCGAGGTCATCGGCATGCTGCAGACGCTGGTAGGCCGCGAAGGCTACCGCAAGGCGACCGATCTCTATTTCGCGCGCCATGACGGCCAGGCCGCGACCGTCGAGGATTGGGTGAAATGTTTCGAGGATGCCTGCGGCCGCGATTTGAAACAGTTTCGCCTGTGGTATCGCCAGTCCGGCACGCCGACCATCGCGGCCAAGGGTGAATATGACGCGGCGAAGAAGACCTATGCGTTGACGCTGACGCAAAGCCTCGGCCCGACGCCGGGCCAGCCCGAGAAGAAGCCGATGCACATTCCCGTGCGCCTCGGCCTGCTGGGCGCCGGCGGGCGCGCGTTGCCGCTGACGCTCGAGGGCGAGAACGCCAGCGGATCCGACGAGCGCGTCCTCGAATTGACTGGATCCGAGCAGCGCTTCGTCTTCGTCGACGTCGCCGAGGCGCCGCTGATCTCGCTCGGCCGGCATTTCTCCGCGCCGGTGCATTTCAAGGCGCCGCTCGACCGCAAGGCGCGTGCGACGCTGATGGCGCGCGACCCCGACGCCTTCAACCGCTGGGAAGCGGGACAGACTTTGGCCACCGAAGTGCTGCTGGAAATGGCGGCCGCGAAATCCGGCGCCGCGCCGGATCCGATCTATGTGGAGAGCCTCGGCGAGGCCCTGAAGCACGCCGAGGCCGATCCGGCCTTCGCGGCATTGATGCTCACGCCGCCGCTGGAAAGCGAGCTCGCCATGGCGAAGACGCCCGTCGATCCCGACGCGATCCATGCGGCTCGCTTCGCATTGATCCGCGCGGTGGCGCTGGCCTATCGCAAAGAGTTTGAAACGCTTTACGCAAAGCTCGACCGGAAAGGCGCGTTCAGCCCCGATGCCGCTCCGGCCGGCAAGCGCGCGCTGCGCAACGCGGCGCTGCGCTATCTCACCGCGGCCGACGACGAAGCGGCGGCTACACTCGCCGACGCGCATTATCGCAGCGCGACCAACATGACGGACAGCATCGCGGGCCTCGCCGCGCTCACCCGCATGAACTCGCCCAGGCGCGAGGCGGCGTTCGCGCATTTCCACGACCGCTTCAAATCCGATCCGCTGGTGCTCGACAAATGGATGAGCCTTCAGGCCGGCTCCTGCCTGCCGGACACGGCGGACCATGTGCGCAAGCTGATGAATCATCCGGCCTTCGACATGAAGAATCCGAACCGCGTGCGCTCGCTGGTCGGCGCCTTCGCGGCCAATCATCTGCGTTTCCACGCGGGCGACGGCGGCGGCTACCGGCTGGTGGGGGAGACGTTGCGCAAACTCGACTCGATCAATCCCCAGGTTTCGGCCCGCATGGCCGCGGCCTTCGAGAACTGGCGGCGCTACGACGCGGCCCGCCAGGCGCTGATGCGCGCCGAGCTGGAAACGATCGCGAAGATGAACGGGTTGTCGCCCAACCTGTTCGAGGTCTCGACCAAAATGCTCGGGTGACAGGGACTCGCCGATTCGTATCATCGTGAAGGCGCGAATCAGGGGTGCGCCGTTCATGGCGCAAGCAGCCGCAGGCCCGATCGGTTCCGTGACACAGAACGTTGCGGCACGCGTGCGCGCGGCAACGCGCAATGTGCGTTTCACCGTAGTGATCTGCCTAGTCCTGATCGCCGGCAGTTTCGCCGCCGCCAGCGCGATCCAGATGCGGCTCGATCGCAGCCACGCGCTGGCGCAGGCCGCGCAATTCGACGAGCAGCGCGCACAGGAGATCGCGGCAAATCTTTCGGCGACGCTCGACCGCTATGCCGCGCTGGGCGCGGCATTCGCCAATGCGACGGGCGCGGAGAGCGCGGCGGCGCTGTCGGAGGCCGGCGGTCCGGCGCTGCGCAACATCGTGATGCTCGACGCGAATGGACAGGTGTTGTCGGAGATGCGCGGCATGCCGCGCGGATTGTTGCCGCTCGCGCCGGCCGTCCTCGCCGCCGCGTCGCGGTCGCGCATCGTCGCGCCGCTCTCCGACGCGCGCATGATGACGATCCTGTTTGCGCAAGGCGCGAAGATCGTGGCCGTGCAGCTCGACACGGCGGCGCTGCTGCCGCCGGCCGGAATGCAAGACGCGCTGCTGGCGACGCCGCAAGGCGAGGTCCGCGTCAGCGGCGCGCAATGGAAGGAATTGCCGCCCGCCGGCGCGTTGGCGATCGGTAACGGCGAGACGAGGCAGATCGCGCTCGCCTCCGGCGACCGGCTGGTGTCTCTCGTGCCTGTCTCCGGCTGGCCGCTGGTGGCGGGCGCGTCCGTCGCAGTCGGCGACGCACTCGGCGCCTGGTACGGCACGCTGCCGCTCTATCTGTTCCTGATCCTGGGCCCGTCGCTCGCCGGCGCCGGCCTCGCCGTCGTCTTCGTGCGCGGCTTCGAGCGCCGCGCGCGCGTGGCGGCGGCGGTGCGCACTCTGCGCGCGACCGATCCGTCGCAAGCGCGGCTGCTGATCCGGCTCGCCGATGCCGAGCGACGTGCGGCCGAGGCCGAGCGCTCGAAAGCGGAGTTCATCGCGCATATGAGTCATGAGCTGCGCACGCCGCTCAACGCGATCATCGGCTTCTCGGAAGTGATCGAGCAAGGTGTGTTCGGCGCCGCCGGGCATCCGAAATATGTGGAATACGCGCACGATATCGGCGCGGCCGGGCGCCAGCTTCACACCAAGATCGGCGACATCCTGGATTTCGCCGAGCTCGAGGCCGGCCGCCAGCCCTTGACCCTCGCGTCGGTCGATGCGGCGGCGATCGCGCGCCAGGCGATCGGGGAATTCGCCGGCAAAGCGTTCTCGCGCCGCATCCGCCTGACCGTCGCGTTGCCCGAGCGCGCGATGGTCGCGGCCGACGCGCTCGGGCTGAAGCGCATCCTGACGAATTTGATCGTCAACGCCCTGCAATTCACGCCGGAAGGCGGCGCCGTGCGCCTGCAAATCCATAGCGAGGACGAAACCGTCGTGCTCAGCCTGCGCGACAGCGGCTACGGCTTCGGCGCGCAGGAAGCGGCGAAGGCCGGATTGGCGTTCGCGATCTTCAAGCGGCCGGGCGCCGTCACCGGATCGGGATTGGGGCTTGCCATTGCGCTGGCGCTGGCGCGGCGGATGGGCGGCACGATCACGCTGGGCAGCGGCCAGGATGAAGGTGCCCAAGCCGAATTGCGGCTGCCGAAGGCGGGCGCTTGACCACTCGTTAGCCGGTGTTGGCGAGGCTAATATGTCCGCAGGAAAGCGATTCGATGCGCGCGAAGATTGTGCTGGCCCTGCTGAGCCCGATCCTGTTGTCGGGATGCGGAACCGTCGATCTGGCGTCGTTCCTGCCCTGGGAAGATTCCGCGCCGAAGGCGGCCGCTTCCAGCGCCACGACATTGCGCGGCGATGCCGCGGTCGATCCGCCGGACGGGATTCAGGTCGAGGATTTGCGCGTGCCGTTCGGCGACGCGCCGCACACCGGCGTCTCGCTCGCCGACGCCCGCGGCAGTCTCACAGATAGCGGTCGTATTCAGCCGCCGGGATGACGCGGCGCAGGCGCTGCGTCTCGATCCGCTTGGTCTCGCGATAGAGCGACAGCGTCTCCTCGCCGAGATAGCCGCCCAGTTCCTTCGCCTTCTCGAGCCGCGCCAGCGCATCGTCGATGTTGGACGGCAAGGCAAGATCGGGCTCGCGCGAGACGTTGCCGATCGCGGGCGCGCCCGGATCGAGCTTCGCGGCAAGGCCGTGATGCACGCCGGCCAGCACCGCGGCCAGCGCGTAATAGGGATTGGCATCGGCGCCGGCGACGCGATGCTCGATGCGGCGCGCCTCGCCCGGACCGACCGGAACGCGCAAGCCCGCCGAGCGGTTGTTCACGCCCCAATGCCGATTGACCGGCGCGAACATGTCGGGCTGGAAGCGGCGATAGGAATTCACGTTCGGCGCGAACAGCGCCATGGAGGTCGGCATCAGCGCCTGCAGGCCCGCGATGGCGTGGCGCAGCGTTTGCGAACCTTCGGCCGTGCCGTCGTCGAAGGTGTTGCGGCCCTGTTCGTCGAGCAGGCTCAAATGGATGTGCAAGCCGCTGCCGGCGCGGTCGGCATAGGGCTTGGCCATGAAGCTGGCCTCGAAACCGTTGGCGCGCGCCGCGGCCTTGACGATCTGCTTGAGGAACACCGCGTGATCCGCGGCCATGCGCGCATCGGATTGATGGCGCAGATTGGCCTCGAACTGACCCGGCGCGTATTCCTTGCTCGTCGCGCTGACCGGCACGTTCTGGGTCTTGGCAGCGTTGGTCAGCGATGCGAGGAACGCGGCATAGCGATCCAGATCGTCGATGCCGTAGACCGACGCGGTATGCTCGCGCGCGCCAGAGCGCGGATCGAGCGGCGGCTGCGGCGCGCCGTTCGCGTCGCGCAGGCGGTCGATCAGATAGAATTCCAGCTCCAGCGCGCAGACCGGCGTGAGCTTTATTTCGGCGAAGCGCTCCATCACGCGCTCCAATGCCGCGCGCGGCTCGGCCGGATCGGCTGCGCCCTGCCCGTCGCGCAGGGTCATCAGCACCTGGGCGCGCGGCGCGCCGTCGCCCCACACAAGCGCGAAGGTGCCCGGGATCGGCCAGGCGGTGCCGTCCGGATCGCCGTCGCCGATGCCGCGGCCGAACGGATTGGTCATCTCGCCATGGGCGTCCATCAGATAGATGGAGTGCGGAATCTGCATGCCGGATTCGAACAGCTTGCCCGCCTCGCCGATCGCCAGCCGCTTGCCGCGCAAGGTCCCGATCACGTCGGCCAGCACCGCGTCGACATAGTGCAGATCGGGATGGGCCGCCATCAGCGCGTCGAACTGCGCGCGCGCAACATCCGCGGAAGCGGGGCGCGCAAAGCTCGGCGGCGGACTGACCTTGTTCATGGCGGATGCTCGAGGATAGCGCCGCAATCATAAAGAGACGGCTAAGCGCGCGAAAGCCCGGGAAAGACAGGAGATTGCGCGGACCATGGACGATCTTTACCGTCCATGTCGCGAAAACGGAGCGTTTCGATGCGGATTTCCGGTTGGGCCTTCGTGGCGCTTGTGGCGACCTCGGCACAGGCCGCGCCGGCGACGCTGTTCCAGTGGGAGGATTACATGGACCCTCCCTTCCTCGCCGATTACGAAGCGCGCTTCCACGAGAAGCCCAACGTCTCGATCTTCGCCGACGAGGACGAGGCCTTCGCCAAGATGCGCGCCGGCTACAAGCCCGACGTGATGGGTCCCTGCTATTACGAATTCCCACGCTGGCAGGAGGCAGGCCTGCTCCAGCCGATCGACACGACCAAACTGAAGAACTGGAGCAAGCTCTCGCCGACCTTGCGCAATCTGCCCGGCATCGCGGCGGGCCCTAACAAGGTGTGGTTCGTGCCGCATTACTGGGGCAACACCTCCATCACCTTCCGCACCGATCTGGCGCCGGAATATGTGAAGTCTCAGAGCTGGAACATCCTGTTCGACCCGAAATACAAGGGCCGCGTCTCGGTGCTCGACGGCGTCGACGACACCGTGCCCTTCATCGCCCATATGATCGGCGTCGACGCCTATACGATGAACCCGACGCAGTGGCAGGCGGTGCAGGCCAAGCTGCGCGCGCTGATCGCGCAGACCCGGTTCGTCTCCAGCGACGACACGCAGCTTGCCCAAGGCCTCGCCTCGGGCGAGATCGTTGCGGCGATGAGTTGGCGCGTGACCTATGCGAGCCTGCACAAGGAGGGCAAACCGGTCGCCTTCATGAATCCCAAGGGCGGGATGTTCACCTATGTCTGCGGGCTGGTGATGCACAAGAATCCGTCGGACGAGGCCAAGGCGCTGGCGCTGATCGATTCCTCGATTGGCGACGGCGCCGCGGCCTACACCATCCAGCACATCGGCGACGAACCGGCGAACGAGGAAGCGCTCAAGACCGTTCCGAACGCGGTGTTCCAGAATCTCGGGCTCACCCGCGACGTCGAGACGTTCCTAAAGAGCGGTATCCTGCAGCGCCGGCTGAGGAACAAGGACGCCATCGTGGAATCCTGGACTGAAATCCAATCCGGATTATGAGCCGCGTAAGGTTGCGTCGAGCTTCTTCAATAGCGCGGATTGCTCGGATCTGGTGGTCGCGGGCAACCGCTCGAAATCGTCTCCAAGACGGATATCGGCGAAGAAGAGTTCGCCATGTTCGTGGAAATGCAGGAAAGCGCGGCCGCCGCGATAGAACGTGCCGCGCGATTTTTCCTTCAATCCCGTCTTGCCGCGCAACACGCGCAGCAGCGGCTCGATGCGGTCAAGGGCCGCGGAGCCGGCATGCTTCATGGCGCAATCTGACCGGGAGCCGGCAGGAACGGCAAGCTCACGACGCGCGCCGTGTCTTTGCGCGATTCGGGAACGTCCATCGACGATGGAAGCGTGAGCGAAAGAACCGTTCCCGGCTGGGCCGCGGCCGTGTCGACTTGCGCGAGTGCAACAGCGCGGCGCAGCGCGGGCGAGAATGCCGATGTCAGCGTGTGCCCCACCGCTTTTCCATCATGCAACAGCGGCGTGAAGGGCGCCGGCGTATCGCCGTCGAACTCGAGTCCGGCGAGCCTGCGGGTTTCCGTCGTGCGCGCCGCGAGCCAGACGTCGCGACCGTTGAAGCTCTTGTGTTCGTCGTCGATCAGCGTTTCCAGGCCAAGCGCCAGCGGCGTCGGCGCCTTCGCGAAAGCCTCGCGCGCCGGTGCGTAGTCGCGGCCCGGCCGCGCGATGCCGGCTTCGATGTCGAGCAGGTCCATGGCGGCGAGACCGGCGGGCGCGATGCCGAACGGGAGGCCCGCGCGTATCAGCCGGTCCCAGACGACGACGCCGTCGTCCGGCTTGCACCAGATTTCGTAGCCGCCATGCTCGCCCCAGCGCGACAAGGTCACATCAAGCCCGCGCCAGAACAGTTTGCGGAATGTCAGCGGCTCGAGTTCGACGTCCAGGCCCGTGGCCGCGAGCGTCGCGCGCGCATAGGGACCGACGATCGCAAGACCGCCTTCGGTTTGCGAGATGTCGCGCGGCACGAGCGCGAAAGACGACGCGGCGGCGGCGATCCATTCCGGATCGGGCGCGGCCGAAATGAGTTGGAAACTCTCTCGGCCGAAGCGCGCCACCGCACCGGCGCCGCGCACGCCGCCGCGGTCGCCGAGCCACAGCGCCTTCAGGGCGCTGCCCGGATCGAGCTTCATGGGATCGCGGGTCAGGAGCCGCGACAGGAATTCACCGGCGCGCGGGCCTTCGATCATCGCCCGCCACCGCCACGAGATGTCGGCGATCGCGACGCGGCTGCGCGCGGCCAGCGCTTCGTCGCCCGCATCGTCGTAGAAAGACGACAGCGTGACGCCGTTGCGCGCGCTCCAGGCATTGTCGCGGTTCGCCGACGCGGCGCGGGCGTGGAACGGCGTGGCGCGCACCTTCTCGCCGCTCATCGCCGGTCCTCCGCGCGCAGGGCAAGCGCTGCGGCGATGCGGCCGGCGCGCCCCGAGATGGCGCTGACCGGCTCGGCGCCACAAAGAAAGAGACCGGGGATCGGCGTCATCGTGCGGCTGTTCCATGGCGACAGCACATGAATGTCGTCGAAGCCTTCATCGCCGACACCATAGCGATCCGCAATGTCCGCCGGCGATAGAACCTGGGCCGCGCCGACATGCCGCGCCAACCCGCTGACATGCGCCTCCAGAGCGGCCACGACCTTGGCGGCCAGCTGCACTTTCATCGTCTCCCAGCCGGCGGCGGCCGCGAACGGAACCGGCCGCACCAGCGCGCTCACGATGTGTTGGCCGGGCGGCGCCAGCGCGCGGTCGGCCGCGCTGGGCACCACGAATTCGATCGCCAACTCGTCCGGCAGCCGTCCGGCGCGCGCGGCGGCGCCAGCGGCGGCATAGGAATCCAGCCTGTCTGCCACGACGAAGCGTGCGTCTTGCGGCACCGCGATACCGTTGAAGGCGGGCAGCGCATTGAGGGTCAGCAAGACCTTGGCCTGACCGACTGTTTTTCTCTCGTCGCAAAGAGCAGCGACAGTCTCGAGGCCGGCGGCGCCAGCGGGCGCCAGGCCGCAAAGCGTCCGTCGCCGTGACAGGCTGGACAAAACCAGGCCTGCCGCGATGGTCTCGCCAGATGCGAGAGCGATGCCGGCGGCGCGGTCATCCTGGACGAGCAGTTTGACGGCATTCGCGCCGGTCTGGATTTCGACGCCTAACGCTCTCGCGGCGGCGGCGAGTGAGGATGCCAGCGCGCCGGAACCGCCGAACGGTACCGCCGCCGCGCCCTGAAGGCCGCACATCTCCTGCGCCGCGCGCCAGAGCAGGAGCAACGCGGAGCCGGGTTCGAAAGGCTGGATGCCGGCGGTCGCGTCGAAGGCGAGCGTCGCCTTCAGCGCATCGGATTCAAACCAGGAGTCGAGCCAAGCGGCCGCGCTGACGCGCCCGAGCCGGTCGAGCTTTTCGCGCCCGGCTTGCGGCAGCGGTTTCGCCGGCGCGGCATCCCACCAGAGCGGTCTGAGCGCGCGGGCGAGCGCGAACAGCTCATGGCGGAAGCGCGGCCAGGCTTCGGCGTCGGCCTTCGAATGGATGGCGATGTTGCGCACGGTCGCGTGAACGTCGCGAGCGATGACGACGTGCTTGCCGCCGGGGCGCAGTCCCACCAGCGCCATGTCGCGCACTGCGAATTTGAGGCCGTGCCGGGCGAGCTTGAGCTCCTTCACGATGCGCGGATCGAGGGCGTAGAGCGCGTGGGCCGCGATCGGAACGGAGAACCCTTCGCCCAGCGGCGCGGTCTCGCTGAGCCCACCGAGCTTGTTGCGCGCCTCCACGACGAGGACGTGCTTGCCGGCCTTGGCGAGATAGGATGCGGCCGTCAGGCCGCTCACGCCCGCGCCGATCACCACCGCGTCGTAGGAACGCGCGCTCATCGGGGCCGCCCGAGATCGGCGATCATGGCTCGGGCCGCGATGGTTCCCGCGCCGCAAGTCGCCAGCGGACCTGCCGGGGAAGACGGTCCGGCGAGATAGAGGCCGGCGAGCGGCGTGCGCGGAGCGGCGATGTCGAAGCCGGGGCGAAAACCGAACATCTGGTCGGCCGCGATCTCGCCGCCCCACAGATCGCCGTCCGTGGCGCCCAGCGCCTCCTCGATGTCCGGCGGCACGATCAATTCCGCGGCGACGATGCGGGCCATCGTGCCCGGCAACACGCTTTCGATGGCCGCGAGCGCGCGGTCACGCAGCAGGTCGCGCTTCTCGCGTGTCCAGGCACCGTCGAACAGGCGGAACGGGATGCAGCCCAACGTCGCCGTCATCACGGCGTGGCTTGCAGGCGCCAGACCGGGATCGCTCGCCGAGACGATCCGAAAGCTCAGCGGCGGATGCTGCGGAACAACCCCGCTGCGCCAGGCGGCGGTCGCCTCGGCCATGACCGCCGGATCGGGCGCGACATGGATCGGCGCGCGCATCGAGGCTGCGTCTAGCCCTGGCAGCCGGTCGAGCGCCAGCAGCAGACGCGCCGTCGAGCCGGCCATTCGAAAGGCAGCTACCCGGCGCGCGACGGGTTTGGGCAGCGCATCCCAGTGGAAGAGCGACAGGAAGGTGCGCTTGAGGTCGAGCGTCGAGAGGGCGGCGCGGGTCTCGATCTGCGAGCCGTCGGCGAGGCCTATGGCACAGACGCGGTCCCTCGCCTGCCGGATGTCGATAGCCTCCGCGTTGCAGACGATCTCCGCGCCGGCTTCGCGCGCGGCGTCCGCGAGCGCGCCGGCGAGGCCGCGCGTGACGAGGCCGGAGCCGCCATGGGCGAGCAGATGGAGCGCGCTGCCGCGCAAGAAGGGATCGGCGGCGCGGCCCTGAAGCGCCAGCGCCATCACATGGGCCGCGGCATCGGGATCGCCGACTTCGCGGGCGACCTTGTCGGTCAGCGCGGCGGTGAGCCAGTCGTCGCCGGGCCATGGCGCCGGCGCGGGCGCGGGCGCGAAGAGCGGACGGCGTGGAATGGATTCGGCATCGCGGCCTGCACGCAGGCGCGTTTCCTCCGCCAGGCGTGCGGCCTGCCGCAAAAGGCTCTGCTCGGGCGACGGCCAACGCAGCACGTGGCTGCGATCCGGCCACATGGCCAGCGAGGTGGAAGCGGACGATGGGACGACGCCTTTGCGCGCCAGATCGAGCGACCAGAAGATCTCCGCCGGGATCGGCGCCAGCACGTCGCAAAACGGCGAAGCGTGGAAGCCGGGATGGAATTCGCGCAGCACAAGCCGCCCGCCCGGCCGCTCGCCACGCTCGACGACGATGGTCTTGAGACCGGCCTTGGCAAGCGTCGCCGCCGCGGCCAAACCGTCCGCGCCCGCGCCGATCACGCACGCGTCGTAGCGCAAGCCTCCACCCCTCGTCTTCGGCGCGGCGCCCATTCTCGCCCGGACGGCAAGACAATGCAGTTAACGCGCGCGACGCCAAACGGCCAAGGATAGAGGCGAAGAGAAAGGGCGGAAACGGCTTGGGCAAGCCATTTCCGCCCTTGGTTAATTCCGGCAGATGCGCGGTCTACAGGACGCCGCGCTTGTGCTCGCCGATGACGATGCGGCCGGGATTGAACGCCGCCTTGAACACCGAAAGCGCCTTGCGGGGCTCGGCGTCTCCACACATGAAGACGTCGAACGCGGCGTAGCCTTTTTCGGGCCAAGTGTGCACGCTGATGTGGCTTTCGGCGAGCACCGCGACACCGGAGATGCCGCCGCCTTCCGAAAACGTATGCAGATGGATGTGCAGGAGCGTCGCGCCTGCCGCATTCACCGCATCGATCAGCGCGGTCTCGATCCGGTCCCGATCGTCGAGGCCTTCGGCTTCCCAAAGATCGATGATCAAGTGGCTGCCGGCATAGGTCAGCCCATTGCGCGTGATGAAGTGGTCTTTGTTCGGGTTTTCGTTCTGCTGGGCGACGAGCTGTTGCGGAACGATCGAGACGGGCTTCGCCGAGGTCCGGACGCGTGGCGCCCTCGCTTCTTTGTTCGCCGTCACCAGTTGCAGTCGAGCCATTTCGGGCACCTACCCTTCTCTAAGGTTGACACCTGCGCCTTGGCCTTACGGACTTCCGGACGCCGATAAGAAGAAAGCGGCCGGAGGAAGGGATACTTCCGCCGCGCCGCCTTGTCCCGTCACCGGGAACAACGCGGAATATAGGGGTGTTGCTCCCCCATGCAAGAAATTTTGTCACCCAAACGTTATTTTTTTCTGAGCGGCGTGGCGCGGGTGCCGCGCTTGCGCTGTCACACTCCGACTGCGCGCCGCGCGCTTGCCAGCGCCGGACGCGCGCCCTAAAACGCCGCGCCTTTCATATTGTTTTCCGCCAGGATTGGAGCACGACATGCCCGCGAGCAGTTTCAAGGAGCGCCTCCACAAGGGCTACGCGCAGGTCATGGAGCTCGCCGGGCCGCCGCTCGCCGACGAAAAAAGCCGCTACCAGCGCATTAAGATCTTCGACACGGTGGCCAGCGGCCGGGTGATGACGCTCGACGACATCGTCCAGATCACCACGCGCGACGAGAGCGCCTATGCCGAAATGCTGACACATTTGCCGCTGCTGGAGCACGGTCGGGCCTCTCGCGTGATGATCGTGGGCGGCGGCGACCTCTCCATCGCCGACGAGGCGCTGAAGCACAAAGGCGTGAAGGAGGTCGTTCTTGTGGATATCGACGGGCGGGTGGTCGAGCTCTGCCGCGAGCACTTCGCCGCGATGAACGCCCGCGCGTTCGCCGACAAGCGCCTCAAGATCGAGATCGCCGACGCGTTCGAATATCTCGGGAGGCCTGCCAGCAAGGGCCGATTCGACCTGATCGTCGCCGACCGCCCCGATCCCGTCGGCCCCGGCAAGGCGCTGTTCGGCGAGACCTTCTACGACCGCGTGCGCAATGCGCTGAGGCCGGGCGGCTTCGCCACCTTCCAGACCGGCGTGCCGTTCTACCAGCCCTGGGAGATCACCGAGGCGCTGAAAGAGCTCGCCGATTTCTTCCCGCAATCCGGCCTCTACCTCACCGTGGTGCCGAGTTATATCGGCGGTTTCATGGCGCTGTCCTGGGCGGGCATGAGCAAGCGGCTCGGCACGCCGGCCGGCATCCGCCGCGCGGCGGCCGCTTATAAAAAGGCGAAGCTCAAGACCGACTATTACAACCCCGCCATCCACGCCGCTGCCTTCGCGCTGCCAGAGTGGATCAAACGCCTTGAACCTTGAGAGACGGCTCCTGCAGATCGCCGTGGCCATAGCCGGTCTGGTTCCGGTCGGCGCGGGCCTGAGCGGGGTGTTGCGCGGCGCGGCATTCCTGGACGTCACGACCAGCGTCTCGACCGACAGCCATATCCGCTATCTCTCCGGCCTGCTGCTCGGCATCGGCCTCGCCTTCTGGATTTCGATCCCGGACATCGAGCGCCATGCCGCGCGCTTCCGGCTCCTCGCCGGCATCGTCGTCCTCGGTGGCTGCGCCCGCCTGCTGGCTCTGACCGATGGCGGTAGGCCGGGACCCAGCATGGTTTTCGCGCTGGCAATGGAACTCTTGGTGACGCCGGCGCTCTTGCTGTGGCAGCAGCGGATCGCGCGCGCGGCCAACGCCGCCTGATCTTGTCCGACATTGCGCGAACTTCGCGATTGGGCACAATCGCCCGCGAGGGGGAACCATGGCAGTCGCTGATCACGCCATCGCGCGGCGCGGGCTGAAGGATTTCTTCCGCCGCTCCGATGCCGCGCGCGGCTATGCCCTGCTCTCGCCCGTCATGATCGTGATGGTCGCGGCGCTGGCGGCACCGATGATTCTGCTCGCGCTCTACAGCTTCTGGACCCAGAACGGGCTGACCCTCGACAGCCATTTCACGCTCGACCGCTATGTCGATTCCTTCAGCCGCGAGACCTATCGCGCGCTGTTCTATCGCTCGCTCGCCATATCCGGGATCGTCACGGTGGTGACGGTGGCGCTGGCCTATCCCATGGCCTATTTCGTGGCCTTCCGGGTCGAGCGCGCCAAGTTCCTCTGGCTGGTGCTGCTGACCATTCCGTTCTGGACCAGCTACCTGCTGCGTGTCTTCGCCTGGAAGATCATCCTGGGCTACAACGGCGTCATCAATTCCGGGCTGATGGATTTGGGCCTGATCAAGCGGCCGCTGGAATTCCTGCTCTACAATCCGTTCGCGGTCGTCGTCACGCTCGCCCATGCCTGGGCGGCCTTCGCGATTCTTCCCATCTATGTCAGCCTCGAGAAGATCGACCGGTCCCTGCTCGACGCGGCCGCCGATCTGGGCGACGGGCCGATGCGCCGCTTCCTGCGGGTCACGCTGCCTCTGTCGCTGCCCGGCATACTCGGCGCCGCGGTGCTGATCTTCGTGCCGACGACGGGCGACTATGTGACGCCGACCATGGTCGGCGGCTCGGGCGGAGTGATGATCGCCAACATCATCGAGGTGCAGTTCGACCGCATCGGCGACTGGCCGGCGGGCGCCGCGCTCGCCATCGCCAGCATGGCCGCCGTGGGCATCATCACGCTCCTCACCGTGCAGGCCGTCCGGCTCGCGGCCTCGCGGGTGCGGTGATGGCGCGCAAACCCAAGGGCCTGTTCATCTACGCGATCTTCTATCTCGCGTTCCTCTATGTGCCGGTGCTGTTCCTGCCGCTGTTCTCGTTCAACAATTCCGAATTCATCGCCTTTCCGCTCTCCGGCTTCACGACCCGATGGTATAGCGAGATGCTGGCCGATGGCGCGATGCACCAGGCGCTGTGGAACAGCTTGAAGGTCGGCACCTTCGTTTCGCTGCTTTCCACCATTCTGGGCCTGCTCGCGGCGCGCGCGCTGACGCGCTATCGCGTGCCGGGCGGCGGGTTGGCGCTCGGCCTCATCAGCCTGCCGCTGTTCATTCCCGACATCGTGCTTGGCATCTCGCTTCTGATCCTGCTGAACCGCTTCGGTCTGCCGCTTTCACTGTATGGCGTCGCGCTCGGCCATATGCTGATCTGCATGCCATTCGCCATCACCGTGCTGATGTCGCGGCTCGAAGGCTTCGACAAAAGCCTCGAAGAGGCCTCGCTCGATCTGGGCGAGACGCCGTGGATGACCTTCTGGCGCGTCACCTTTCCGTTGGTGCTGCCAGGCATCGTCGCCAGCCTGCTGCTGTGCTTCATCGTCTCCTTCGACGAATTCCTGATCGCCTATTTCCTGGCTGGCACCGACGCGACCTTGCCGATCTATATCTGGGGCCAGCTTCGTTTCCCCTCGCAACTGCCCAAGGTGCTGGCGCTTGGCGCCGTGATCCTGGTGGTCACCGCCGCTCTCGTCTTCCTCGCGGAATGGCTGCGCAGCCTCGGCAATCGCGCGGCGCATCGGCCGGCGGGAGTTTGAAGGATGGACGATTCCTATATCGAGATCGAGAACGTCACCAAGCGTTTCGGCGGCGTGATCGCGGTCGACCGCGCCGATTTCAAGATCCGGCGCGGCGAATTCTTCTCGCTGCTCGGACCATCGGGCTGCGGCAAGACCACGCTGCTGCGCCTGCTGGCGGGCTTCGAGTTTCCCGACGCGGGCGAGATTTACATCGATGGCAACGACGTGACCGGCCTGCCGCCCGACAAGCGGCCGACCAACATGGTGTTCCAATCTTACGCGATCTTTCCGCATCTCGATGTCTTCGACAACATCGCCTACGGCCTGCGCCGCGAGCGCCTGGCGCGCGCCGAACTGAGCGCGCGCGTGGAAGACGCGCTTTCCTTGATCAAGCTGGAGGGTTTCGGCCGGCGCAAGGCCGACCAGCTTTCCGGCGGCCAGCGTCAGCGCGTGGCTTTGGCCCGTGCGCTGGTGTGCCGGCCCAAGGTGCTGTTGCTCGATGAGCCGCTGGGCGCGCTCGACAAGCGTTTGCGCGAATCCATGCAGTTGGAATTGCGACAGCTTCAGAAGAGCGTCGGCATCACCTTCGTCTTCGTGACGCACGACCAGGAGGAAGCGCTGTCGATGTCCGACCGCGTGGCGGTGATGAGCGCCGGCAGGGTGCTGCAGATCGCCGAGCCGCGCGCGCTCTACGAGCGGCCCAATTGCCGCGAAGTCGCCGACTTCATCGGCACGATGAATTTCTTCGAAGGCACTCTTGCCGCCGTCGAAGCCGACAAGCTGGTCGTCAACGCCGGCGCGCTAGGCTATGTGCGACTGGCGGCCGACACACAGACCCGCAAGACGGACGATCCCATCGCGCTCGCGATCCGCCCCGAACGGATTTCGCTGTCGACCGAGCCGGGAGAAGGCGCGACGCGCGGGATGATCGCGGCCAGCGCCTATCTGGGCGAGCGCAGCCATCTCAACGTGCTGATCGAGGGCCGGGCCGAGCCCGTGGCGGTCGCCGTGCAGAACGGCGCGCGGCATGGCGGCTATCGCGCCGGCGAGGCGGTCTATCTCGGCTTCCCGCCGGACGCTTTCGTGATCCTGCCGGGCTATTGACGGGCCGCCATCACCCGGCTGAACACATTGCGCACGCGCGTCTGCGCGTCCGCGAGAGAGGCCTGGAGCGCTTCGAAATCCCTGGCTCCCGCCGCGCGGACGAGAAGCGCCTTGAGGCCAGGTGATGCGGCTTCGGGCTCCAGCGTTCCCTCCACAGCGATGCGCAAGGCCTGCGCCAGGGCATTCTCGACGCGCGCGGTCGAGATCAGCGTCTGCGCATCGGCCGCGGCGAGCGCGCCCGCCCCGGCCAGCCTTTCCAGCGCTACGATCGTGTTGGTGTCCAGCACGGCCGGATGTCGCGATGCCTCGCGCAATTGCAGCATCTGGGCGATGAACTCAATGTCGACGAGCCCGCCCGGGGCGAATTTCAGGTCCCACCTGTTCTTGCCGGGAAACTGCGCGGCGATCTTCTCGCGCATGTCCCGCGCTTCGGTGGCGAGCTTCGCGGCGTCGCCAGGCGCCGTCAAAATCTTTCGCAACACGCTTTCGACCTTGTCGCGTAGCGCCGCCGGCGCGGCGATCACGCGGGCGCGGGTCAGCGCCATGCGCTCCCAGGTCCAGGCTTCGCGGGCGTGATAGCGCGCGAAGGATTCCAGGCTCACCGCCACCGGGCCCTTGTTGCCGGTGGGACGAAGCCGCATGTCGACGTCGTAGAGCACGCCTTCGGCGGTCGGCACTGTCAGCGCCGCGATCAGGCGCTGCGCCAGCCGGCCATAGTAAAGGCTCACGGGCAGAGGCTTCGCGCCGTTCGAGGCCTCGCCATCTTCGGGCGCGTCATAGACGAAGATCAGGTCGAGATCGGAAGCCGCCGTCATCTCGCGGCCGCCGAGCTTGCCCATGGCGATCACGGCGAAGGCGCCGTGCAGAACGCTGCCGGCGCTCGCCGCAAGCTCGGCCGCCACCAGTGGAAGCAACCCCGCGGTCACGCTTTCGGCGATTCTGGCGAAAGCCGGACCGGAATCGCTCGCGGCGAGGGAGCCTTCGATGATCTGAACGCCGACGCGAAAGGCCTGCTCCCTGGCGAAGCGCCTCACCGCGTCGAGCATGGATTCGTAGTCGGGAGCGCGGGCGAATTGCTCGGCGAGCAGACGGTCGAGCTCCTCGCGCGGCGGCAACTCACCCAGAAATCCGGGATCCAGCAGAACGTCGAGCACGCCCGGCGCCCGCGCCAGATGGTCGGCCAGCCTGGGCGCCGAGCCGCAGATGTTCGCGACCAGCTTCAACAGATGCGGATTGGCGAGGAACAGCGAGAACAGTTGCACGCCGGCCGGCAGTCGCGTGACGAAGCGGTCGAACTGGGCGAACGCCGCGTCGGGGTCGGCGGTCGCGGCGAGCGCGCCGAGCAGCACCGGCATCAGCTTGGTCAATATCTCGCGGGCGCGTGCGCTGCGCGTGGCGCGGATGCGGCCATGATGCCAGCCACGGATCGCGCCGGCGACATGGGCGGCGTCGCGGAAGCCCATGCCGGTCAAGGTGGCGAGGGTTTCCGGATCGTCTTCCACGCCGCTGAAGACCAGGCTTCCTTTCGCCGCCGAGAGCGGTGCGCTCTGTTCGAACAGCCGCGCATAATGGCCCTGAACGGTCGCCAAAGTGCGCGCGAGATCGATGGCGAAGGCCGGCACGTCGGCATAGCCCATGAAACAAGCGATATGGGCGAGGCCTTCCTGCGATTTCGGAACCGTGTGGGTTTGCTCGTCCTCAATCATTTGCAGGCGGTGTTCGAGCTTGCGCAGATAGCGATAAGCCTCGGTCAAATCCGCCGCCGCCTCGTCGGAGACGCGGCCGCGCGCGCGCAACGCCTCGATCGCGTCCAGCGTCGCGCGCGGGCGCAATTCGGGATTGCGGCCGCCGAGGATGAGTTGCTGGGTCTGGGCGAAGAATTCGATCTCCCGGATGCCGCCGCGGCCGAGCTTGACGTTGTGGCCCGCTACCGCGATGGCGCCGTGACCGCCATGGGCGTGGATCTGGCGCTTGATCGAATGGATGTCCTCGATCGCTGCGTAATCGAGACTGCGGCGCCAGACGAAAGGTTCGATGGCTTTGAGGAACGCCGCCCCCACGACAGGGTCACCGGCGCAAGCGCGCGCCTTGATCATCGCCGCGCGCTCCCAATTTTGCCCCATGCCTTCGTAATAGGCTTCCGCCGCGTCGGTGGAGATCGCGACTTGCGTGGCGCCGGCATCGGGACGCAGGCGCAGATCGACGCGGAAGACGTAACCCTCCGCCGTCGTTTCGCTGAGGAGCTTCACCAGCCCCTTGACGATATCGACGGCCGCGCCGCGCGGATCGTCCTTCTTGCGAAACGCAAAACGCTGCGCGTCGTAGAAGACCACGAGATCGATGTCGCTCGAATAGTTGAGCTCGAAAGCGCCGTATTTGCCCATCGCCAGAACGGTCAATCCGGTTTGGGCCTCGAGGATCGCGGGATCGCGTTCTTCAAGCCCCGCGCGCGATGCGGCCTCGCGCAGGAGAAAGCGCAACGCGCCGCCGACGCAGGCGTCGGCAAAGCGCGTCAGCGCGCGCGTCACCGTGTCGAGGTCCCAGACGCCCGAGATATCCGCCAGCGCGATCGCCAGCGCCGCCCGACGCTTGGCGCGGCGCAACACCGTCATGGCCGAAACCATGTCCTTCGCGCCGTCCGCCCCGCGTGCCATCGCTTCCGCCGCGCCAAGCGCCGCTTCCGGACCCTGCGCGATGAGATCGTGCAGGAACGCGCGCTCGCGCAACGCCAGCCGCGCCAGGAACGGGCTGTTGCCGAATATCGCTTCGAGAGCGGCGTGCGCATCGCGCGGCGGCTGGTAGCCGTCGGGTCCTTCCGCGAGCGCGGCAAGCGTCCGCGCCGCGTGCGCCGGATCGAACGGCTTGGGCAATTGCGACGTGCGGCCGGCGAGGGTCTCGGGCATGGCTTGATCTTACCGATCCCCGCCGCAAAAGGCGCGAGACGATCAACCCGTCGGGACGAGCCTGCGGCCGGTGCGGCCGGCGAAAAGAAGCGTCGCCTTGAGGCCGGGCGCGTTGTCGGAGAGTTCGAATTTGGCATCGTGCAGGCGGGCGACGGCGGCGACCAGGCTCAGACCCAGGCCGGTTCCCGGCGAGTTGCGGCTGGCTTCCAGGCGGACGAATCGCTCGAGCACGCGGGCGCGGTCGGCCGGCGGGATACCGGGCCCGTTATCGGCCACCGACACCGCGATGCCGCCGGAGGTGTTCTCCACGGCCACCCGCACCGAGCCGCCGGCCGGCGTATATTTGATGGCGTTGTCCACCAGATTGGCCAGCGCCTGCGAGATCAGACTTTTGTTTCCCTCGATCCGCGCCGTGCCGCTGGGCGTCAATTCGAGCGACACGCCTTTCTCTTCCGCGACCGGACCGTAGAGCTCGGATATGCCTTCGACCACGGCTGGCAGATCGACCGGCGTCATGGCCTCGCGCGCGACACCCGCTTCGGCTTCGGCGATCAGCAGCAGCGCGTTGAAGGTGGCGATCAGCGTGTCGGTCTCGCCCACGGCGGCGTCGACTTCGCGGGCCTCGGGACGATCGCCGTCGAGATGCTTCAGCACGCCTTCAAGCCGATTGCGCAGGCGGTTGAGTGGCGTGCGCAGGTCGTGGGCGATGGAATCGGTGACCGTGCGCATGCCCTTCATGAGGCGCTCGGTGCGCTCAAGCATGCGGTTGAGATTGCCGGCGAGCGTGTCGAACTCGTCGCCGGCCCGCGTCAGCGGCAACCGTCTCGTGAGATCGCCGGCCATGATCTCCCGGCTCGTGCGATTGATGGAATCCAGGCGCGTGAGCAGGTTGCGGCTCAGGAGCGCGCCGCCGGCCAGCCCGAGCACCAGCATCAGGGTCACGGTCCAGGGCAATGTCGTCGTGAACAGGCGCTGGGTCTTGTAGCGCTCGTCGACGTCGCGCGCGACCAGGAGCTGGAAACCGCCGGTGAGCGCGAAAGTCCGCCCGCGCGCGCGATGGCGTTCGAAGCCGGCGCCGGCGTGACGCTCGTAATCGAATGCGATGAAATTGTCGGCGCGCGCCTTGGCGTCCGGCCAGCTGTCGAGATTGCCGGCCAGCGGCCGCTTCAGCGAATCGGTAAGCAGATAGAGGCCCAAACCGCCGCGGATCGAGCGGCCGATGATCACGTCGGTCAGGCCTGCGATGCCCAGCCGTTGATATTGCTCGGAGAGGCCCGCGATCTCGGCATCGATCGTCTGATCGGTCTCGGCGTCGAGCGCGCGCTCGGTGTTCCAATAGGTGAACGCGACGAGCGCCACCGCGGAGGCCGCGAAAATGGTCACGTACACAAGGACGATGCGGAACGCGAGAGTGCGTAGGACGCTAGGCGCGCGCACGGATCATATAGCCCGCGCCGCGCACCGTATGCAGCAGCGGCGCCTCGAAACCCTTGTCGATCTTGGCGCGCAGCCGCGAGATGTGCACGTCGATCACGTTGGTCTGCGGATCGAAATGATATTCCCACACGCTTTCCAAGAGCATGGTGCGCGTGACCACCTGGCTCGCATGGCGCATCAGATATTCCAGCAGCCGGAATTCGCGCGGCTGCAGATCGATGTCGGTGACGCCGCGCTTGGCGGTGCGGGTCAGCAGATCGAGCTCCAGATCGCCGACCTGCAGCCGCGTCTTCACTGCCGCGGGATGGCGCCGGCGCATCAGCGCGTCGAGCCGCGCCAGGAGCTCCACGAAGGCGTAGGGCTTGGTCAGGTAGTCGTCGCCGCCCGCTTTCAGCCCCTTCACGCGGTCGTCCACTTCGGAGAGCGCGCTGAGGAACAGCACCGGCGTGGTGTTGCCATGCTCGCGGATCTCCTCGACGAGCTTCAGTCCGTCCAGCTTGGGCAGCATCCGGTCGATGATCATCGAGTCGTAGGGCCGCGACAGCGCCAGCGTCAGGCCGATATCGCCGTCGCCGGCGTCGTCCACGACATGGCCGGCCTCGCGCAGCCCGTTCACCAGATAGCGTTGCGCTTCCAGATCGTCTTCCACCACGAGAATTCGCATGCCCAGCTCCTGTCTCGACGACTTCTGTTAGACGCAAAACGGGTCCGCGCCGGCGGCAACGGGGGGGATGGGGCCGCCGCCGGCGCGGGGGCCGGACGCCGCAGACCGAAGTCCACGCCGCCCGGTACGCAGCAAACTCACGCGATCTTCAGCGCAATGAAGCGCTGGCCGTTACTGCCTGTCACAAGCACGAGCACGGTGTTGCGGCCCGCGGCATGCGCGTCCGCGATCCGGCTTTTGACATCCTGCGGCGTGCGCACGCCCTTGTTCGCGACCGAGACCACGACGTCGCCCGGCTGGATGCCCTTGTCGGCGGCGTCACTGTTGGGATCGACACGGGTGACGAGCACGCCGTTGATCGTGTCGTCGAGATTGAACTCGCGGCGCATTTCGGGAGTGACCGAGGTAAGGCCCAGGCCCATCGCTTCACCCGTGGCCACGTTGCCGGCCTGGGCCTTGGCGGGCGCGTTGGACGCGACCTGCTGATCCTTTTTCTCGCCGATTTTGACGGTGAGCGTTTTGGCCGCGCCGCCACGCACGACGTTAAACACCGCGTTCGCGCCGGCGGGAAGCGCCGCCACGCGCCGCGTCAGGTCGCGCGAATCCTCGACCGATTTGCCGTTGAGCGCGAGAACGAGATCGCCCTGCTGGAAGCCGCCCTTCGCGGCCGGGCCGCCCGGCACGATAGTGGCGACGATGGCGCCCTTGGTCTCCTTCGAGCCCATGCTCGCGGCGATATCCGGCGTCAGGCTTTGGATTTCGACGCCGAGCCAGCCGCGCGCCACGCGGCCATGCGCCTCGAGCTGCGCGATCACGTCGCGGATCGTGGAGGAGGGAATCGCGAAGCCGATGCCGACGCTGCCGCCCGAGGGCGAGAAGATCATCGAGTTCATGCCGATGACCCGACCTTGCAAGTTGAAGGTCGGGCCGCCGGAATTGCCGCGATTGATCGGCGCGTCGATCTGCAGGAAATCGGTGTAGGGGCCGTTGCCGACGTCGCGGCCGATCGAGGAGACGATGCCGGCGGTGACCGTGTTGCTGAGGCCGAATGGATTGCCCACCGCGATCACCCAATCGCCGACGCGCACCTGACGGTCGTCGGCGAATTCGACGGCCGGCAGCGGCTTGTCGCTTTTCACTTTCAGCACGGCGACGTCGGTCGCGGCGTCGGCGCCGACCACATGGCCGTCGAACTCGCGGCCGTCGGGCAGCTTGACGGTGATCTTCTTGCCGTCCTGGACGACGTGGTTGTTGGTGACGATATAGCCGGATTTGTCGACGATGAAGCCCGAGCCCATCGCCACCGCCTTGCGCGGGCGTTGGGGCTGGCCATTACCGCCGAACTGATTGAAGAAATTGCGGAACGGCTCGGGCAGATTGTCCGGCACCATGTCCTGGGTCGGCTGGATTTCCTCCTCGACGGTCACGGTGACCACCGAGGGACTCACGCGCTCGACCAGATCGGCGAAGCTGAACGGAGCGCCGTTCTCCAACATGCGCGGCGTGCTTCTTTCCGGAACCGGCGCCGGCGCGGCGTGGGCGGCGGCCGGATGCGGAGCCGGCTTCGAACTGGGCATCAGAGAAAACGCGCCCAAGCCCGTGATCAGAATAGCGCCGGCCGATGCGGCGGCCAGCAGGCGGTTACGAAGGCGCCAACGCTTGTGCTCGACGTCACTGTTCATTGCTACTCCTCCAACTCGTAAAGGCCGCAGCCCCCGCCATTGGCTTTGTCCGGGTTAGGCCTACGCCCTGTTAGTTACACGTTTCTGTCCATAACATTAAAGGGCGGAAATATGTCCCCTGTATGGCAGGGCTCGCGCGGACGTGATCCGCGCTCAAACCTTCTTTTGCGCCCGGAACACCACCAGGGCCGCCACGGCGCCGCCAATCAGAAGGATGATCGCGGGACCAAACCACAGCGCGTAGGTTTGAGCCTCCAGCGGCGGTTTCATCAGGATGAACTCGCCATAGCGCGCCGTGAGATAGCTCTCTATCTGGGCATTGCTGTCGCCCGCTTCAATACGGGCGCGGATCAGACGGCGCAGGTCGGCGGCGAGCGGCGCGCCGGATTCGTCGAGCGATTCGCCTTGGCAGACAAGACAGCGGAACTCTTTTTGAAGCGCGATCGCGCGTGCCTCTGCCGCCGGGTTGGAAAGTTTCTCGGGGCCGGTTTGCGCGAACGATGCCGTGGCGGCGAAAGCGAGCGCGGCGGCGAAAAGAAAAATCCGTTTCATTCCGCCGGCACCGTTGCCGCGGGCGCGCTGGCAGAACGCTTGCGCAAGCGGCCCCACAGGCTCGTCAAACCACCAAGCGCCATGATCGCGCCGCCGAACCAGATGAACGGCGCCAGCGGATTGACATAGGCGCGCAACACCCAGCGCCCGCCGCCGCGGTCGTCGCCCAGCGCGACATAGAGATCGGAGAACCCTGTCGTGCGGATCGCGGTGTCGCTGATCTCCTGGCCCTCGGCCGGATAGGCGCGCTTCTCGGGCGATAGCGTCGCGACGCGCTTTCCATCGCGGAACGCTTCGACGGTAGCGCGGGTGGCTTGGTAATTGGGACCTTGCACGATTCCGACGCCGTCGAAGCGCAACGTGGTGTCGGCGACCTGCATCGATTGCCCGGGCGCCAGGACCTCAAGCGCTTCGCTGCGCCACACCGTCGTGCCGGTGACGCCGAGCAGCGTGACACCAAGGCCCGCATGGGCGATGAGCGAGGCGAGCGCGCCGGCGTTCAAGGTCCGCCCGCGCCGGCGGCGCAGGAAATCGATGACGCTTGCGGATATCACCCAGGCGCCGAGCGCGAAGGCGCCGGCCGCCGCCAGCGAGCGCGGCGCGGTGAAAGCTAGGATCGCACCGCCCGCGATGATCGCAGCACCCAATCCCGGCGCGAGCACGCGCAACGCCGCTTTCAGATCGCCGTGTTGCCAGGCGAGCCTTGGCCCGAATGGCATCAGGATCAGCAGCGCCACGAAGATCGGCGCGAAGGTGATCGCGAAATAAGGCGGACCCACGGAGATCTTCGTGCCGATCGCCGCGTCGATGAAGAGCGGATAGAGCGTGCCGAGGAACACCGTCGCCGCCGCCGCGGTCAGCAGCACATTGTTGAGCAGCAGCGCGGTTTCGCGGCTCGCCGGCGCGAAGCCGGTTCCGCTTTCGAGCTTCGGCGCGCGCCAGGCGAACAGCGCCAGCGCCGAGCCGATGGCCAGGAAGATCATCACCAGGATGAAGAAGCCGCGCTGCGGATCGTTGGCGAAGGAATGCACCGAAGTCAGCACGCCCGAGCGCACCAGGAAGGTGCCGATCAGGCTCAGCGAAAACGCCGCGATGGCGAGCAGCAAAGACCAGGCGCGGAAGGCACCGGTGCGCTCGGTGGCGAGCGCGGAATGCAGCAGCGCCGTTGCCACCAGCCAAGGCATCAAAGCGGCATTCTCCACCGGATCCCAGAACCAGAATCCGCCCCAGCCCAGATCGTAATAGGCCCACCACGATCCCAGCGTGATGCCGGCGGTGAGCGCGATCCACGCCGCGAGCATGAAGGGCCGTGCGGCGCGCGCCCAATCCAATTCGCCGGTGATGAGCGCGGCGGCGGCATAAGCGAACGTTGCCGACAATCCGACATAGCCGATGTAAAGCATCGGCGGATGCATCGCGAGGCCGGGGTCCTGCAGCAGCGGGTTGAGGCCCGCGCCTTCGAATGGCGGTGGATCGAGCCGCAGGAACGGGTTCGACGTGAACAGGATGAACAGCAGGAATGCAATGGCAAGCAACCCCATCGTGCCGAGCGCGGCCGAATTCAGCCGGTCGCTGCCGCGACGCGCCAGCGCGATCGCCGCGGTGTAAATTGCGAGCACCAGGATCCACAGCAGCATCGAGCCTTCATGGTTTCCCCACACGCCGGTGATCTTGTAGATCAGCGGCTTCAGCGTGTGCGAGTTCTGCGCCACGTCGAGGATGCTGAAATCCGAACTGACGAAACCATAAGTCAGCGCGCCGAAAGCGAGCGCGACGAAGACGAAGAACCCCAACGCCGAACCTTGCGCGATGGCGCGCGCCTGCGCGGCGCTCGCGCGCGCGCCGATCAGCCCGGCACCCGCCATCACGACCGCGAGCGCGAGCGCAAGCGTCAGCGCGAATTGCCCGATCTCGCCGGTCATGGCTTTTCGCCTTCCTTCCAATGGCCGGAGCGCTTCAGCGCGTCGACCACTTCGGGCGGCATGTAACGTTCGTCATGCTTGGCCAGCACTTCGCTGGCGACGAAAGCGCCCGAGCCGTCGAGCGCGCCCAGCGCCACCACGCCCTGGCCCTCGCGGAACAGATCGGGCAGCACGCCGGTATAGGCGACGGGCACGGTGGCGCGGCCGTCGGTGACTGTGAAGTGCACGGTGGCGCCGGGCCCACGCATCACGCTGTGCTTCTCGACCAGCCCGCCAATGCGGAAGGCTACGCCCGGCGCCACATGCTTCGCCGCGACATCGGCCGGACTGTAGAAATAAAGAACATTATCCTTCAGCGCCGCCACGACCAGCGCGCTGCCCCCGGCCGCCGCGGCGACGATGGCCATTGCGAAAGCGAGACGGCGGCGCTTTTTCGGAGTCATTTCCAACCTGGCTGCGACGGAATGGGAGTATAGAAGCGGTCGCGGCGGGCTTCAAAGCAATGCGTCATGCCGCCCCGCTTATGCCCAAATCGCGGCGGAAGCTGGCGCGGTGTCGACAAGGGGACAGAAATGAAATTCCTTCGCCTGGCAACCGTGCTGTGCACAGCGCTGATCGCAACCGCCTGCCTGCCCGTCACCAGCACCGTCCCGGTGGGCTCGAGCGTGGGCTTCACGCCCGATCCCGCCCTCACCGGCATGTGGAAGGGCCATGGCGAAGACCCGCGCCAAGCCGGCTATCTGAGCTTCTTCCCGCAAGACGACGGGACGATCACGGCCCTCATGATTACGCCCGACGGCAAGGACTCCAGCTGGGCGACATTCAGCCTGCAAACCGCGACGCTGGGCGCCAACCGTTTCATGAACGCGCATGAAGTGCTGAGCAACGGCAAGCCGGACGACGACGCCGAAGCCCAGAAGACCTTTCCGCTTCTCTACCGCGTCAATGGCGACGGCGCGTTGGTGATCTATCTGCTCGACGAAAAGAAAGCCGCCGCCGCGATTCATGCGGGCAAGATCGCCGGCACGATCGAGCCCGGGAAAGACGGCGACATCGCGATCACCGCGCAGGCCTCCGACCTCGACGCCTTCATGCAGACGGCTGACGGTCGGGCGCTGTTCGTCAAGCCGCTGGGGATTTTTAAGAGAGAGAAGTGATTTTCCTCCACCGCAATGGCGAGGGAGGAAAGAAAAAGCTAATGCCCCGCTTTCCCAAATATCTCTTCTACCAGCCCCGTCTCATAGCCCAGCGCTTCCGGCTTCAGCGTGATGCGATGCGGCCAGTCGGCGCGGGCCAGGCCCTTGCGCTCCAGCGCGTGCCAGACCTTTTCGTTGTAGAGCCCGGTCGCGTCCTTGCCCTGGACCACCGCGTCGCCGAGATGGAAATGATCGCCATGCGCCGGCGGCAGGCGCTCGATCGTCACCTCGCCCGCGCCCGGGCCCGCGGTCGCGGCGCCCGGTAGACGCGCGATCGTCTGCAACAGCACCAGCGTGCGCAGCTGAAGCGGGTTGAGCTTCAGCGGATTGTGTTTCGGCGGCATTGGTCCCTCATGCGGCGAGCCAGCGCGGCGCGTCTTCTCCGGGCTCGGGCGGCGGCGCGGCCCAGTTGGGCGGCGTTTTCTCCATCCGCACGATCGGTCCCAGATAGTCGAGCCGTCCGCGCTTGGTTTCGCACGATCGGAAATAGCCGTCGAGTCCCGCGGCCGGGCTCCAGCTTTGGGGCACGCCCGCCGCGTCGACCTTGCCCAGCGACTGAAGCCACATCGCGGTGGCGCACAACGAAACCTCGACCGACCAGCTTCCGCCTTCGCGGATACGGCGCAGAAGCGCGGCGGCCACGCCTGCCGCGGCAAGATATCCCGTGATGTAGTCGCAGGCCGCCACCGGGATCAATCTCGGAACGCTTTCGCGCCGCTTGCCGGCGCGCGCGGCTTCGAACGCGCCCTGCTCCACTGCGATGCCGGTTGCGCTTTGCGCGAGTTGCTCCCAGCCGCGGCGTTGCGCCCACGGCCCATGCGCGCCGTAGCAGGAAACGGACAGATAAACGATGCCGGGCGAGGCATGCGCCAGCGCCGCCGGCGTGAAGCCGAGCCCGGCCAGCGCGCCGGGACGATAGGAATCCACGAACACCTGCGCGCCGCGCGCCAGCGCGCGCAACGTTTCGGCATCGGCGGGTTTTGTAAGATCGAGAAACGTCGAGCGCTTTCCCAACCCTGTGTCGAGATCGAACAGATCGACGGTCGGCAGCCAGTCGGCGCGCACCGCCAACACCTCGGCGCCATAAGACGCGAGCGTGCGCCCGGCGCTTGGGCCGGCCAGCACGCGGGTGAGATCGAGCACGCGGATGCCCTCCAGCGGCCGCGCGCTTTCCAGCAAACGCAAAGGCGGCGCATCGCCGACACGCTTGAGCATGATCGGCGGCTGGGCCGCCAGCGCCGCGCCCTGCGGGCTGGCGCGCCATTCCTCCTCGGTACGCACCATCGCGCCGCATTGGTTCATGAAGGCGAGCGATTCCTCCAGCGCCGGTATGCTCCATCTGGAGACGCTGGCGGCGATCGCTTCCTTCGTGTTGGTGGAATTCAACAGATCGAGCGTGCGCTTCTCGAGATAGGGAAAGCCGCCATGCAGATGGATCCAGCGCCCGTCCTGGCCCTGATAGAGCCCGACCGTCGGCTTGTCCGCGCTGGGTCGCGGAACTGCGGTGCCGTCCAAGCGCAAAAGCGCGAAAGAAACCAGCGAGGAAGCCGCGGCATTGAGATCGACGGAAATCTCCTGCTGCGAACCGCCGCGCAGCCGCCAGATCTCGTTGGCCGCCGCGGCGCCCAGGCCGAGCGCCGCCGCCGCCGCGCGCGCCACGCGGAACGGCGTCGGCACGATCGGGTCGTCGCCTTCGAAATGGGGCGCTTTGAGCGGCGCGATATCCGCGATCCGGTTCAGGGCCGCGAAAGCGTCGCGCGTGGTCATGCAAATCTCCGTGGGGCCGGTATAGTCGCGCTGGGCCGCCGTCGCAATCTAGGGAACGCCCATCAGGGGAGAATGCTCCATGCCGGGACCGCTCTCAGGCATCCGCGTCGCCGATTTCGGGCGTTACATCGCGGGGCCCTATTGCGCCGCTTTGCTCGCCGATTTCGGCGCCGACGTGATCCGCATCGAGAAACGCGACGGCCGCGAGGACCGCACGCTGATCCCCCTGTCGCAAAGCGCCGACGGCGCGCCCGGCGAAGGCGCGATGTTCCTGCAGATGAACCGCGGCAAGCGCTCCCTCACCCTCGATCCGATGAGCGAGAAGGGCCGCGAAGTGGTGCGCCGGCTCGTAGCCCATAGCGACGTCGTGGTCGCCAATCTGCCGGGCGAGACGCTCAAAAGCATGGGCCTCGATTACGAGACGGTCTCGGCCATCAACCCGCGCGCCATCCTCGCCGTGGTATCGGCGTTCGGTCTCGACGGGCCTTATGCCAACCGCGTCGGCTTTGACGGCATCGCCCAGGCGATGTCGGGCTCGACCTGGTTCTCGGGAACCGAGGATCAGCCGGTGCGCGCCGCGGCACCCTATGTCGACTTCGGAACCGCTTCGCTCACCGCGCTCGGTATCGTCACGGCGTTGCGCGCCCGCGAGCAGACGGGCAAGGGCCAATTGGTCGAGGGCGCGCTGCTGCGCACCGCGCTCACTTTCTTCAGCACCATGCTGATCGAGGAAGCGGTGGCGAAGCCCCGCCGCACGCCGACGCTGAACCGCAGCCAGACATCCGGTCCTTCCGACATCTATCGCACCCGGGACGGATGGATCACCGTCGCGGTCAACGGCGATCCCTTGTTCCGTCGCGTCGCCCGGCTGATCGGCGCGCCGGAATGGCTCGAGGACAAGCGCTTCGCTTCCGACAAATCGCGCGGCGATCACGGCGAGATCATCAGCAAGCGCGTGCAGGAATGGTGCGCGGCCCGCAACAGCGCGGACGCCATCGCCGCGTTCGAGGCCGCACGCGTGCCCGCCGGGCCCGTCTATCGCCTGCGCGAGACGCTCGACGATCCGCATGTGAAGGCAGGCGATTTCTTCACGAGCGTGGACTATCCCGGCATCGGCCCCGCGCCGGTGGCAGCCACCCCTGTGAAGCTGCACGGCACGCCGGGCGAAGTGCGCAAGCGGCCGCCGATGCTGGGCGAGCACAACGAAGAGATACTCAAGGAATTGGGTTATTCCGATTCCGAGATCGCGACTTTTGGACGAAACGGAACCGTCTAGGCCGCGGCTTGGTTCGTGCCCAGCGCGGCTCTACCGCGGCGGCGCAGGAATTCGGCTTCCTCGGGGCTGAAGAACAGCGCGGTCAATTCCACGGCGACCGCGTAATACTGCTCGGCATTGGCTCGGCGGTCGCCTTCGTTGGCGCGCAGTTCGCGCACGATATCGTCGCCATAGCATTTGAGCGCAAGCGCGATCTCGTCCTCGGCGTCCTTGAGCGAGGCGCCGAAGGATCCGGCCGCCGCGATCGGCTTGCAGCCTTCGATGAGCCGCGCGAAGGCCAGCGCGCGCATGGTCTTCTCCGGGTCGGCCGGACGCGACAGATCCGGCGCGCGCGGACCGCCGGCATAGCTGCCGGTCTTGTGCGTCGGCAGGGCGGCGAGGATTTCGCGCGGGCCGCGCTCCATGAAGGTCTCCATGACGTCGGCCACGGCGGCGCGATCCTTCAGCAGGCGCTGGCCCCATTTGCCGTCGCGCCGCATGTCGACCTCCTTGACGATGCCGCTGGAGAGCGTCGTGAAGCGGACGAGATGCGTGACCAGCGCGTCGGCGTCGAAGGCTTGCTGCGGCTTTGCCGACAGGACGAACGCGGCATGGCGCTCGATGTCGCCGAAGATGAGCTCGCCGACCAGCCCCATGTCGGTGGAGCTGATCAGCGTATCCTGGGTGTTGCGCGTGATCATCAGCGGCAGCTTCAGCGCCTGCCAGGGGCGCTCGAGCCGGTTCATCGCGATGACGGCGACGTAAGGCGCGGCGTCGGGCGAGGAAGCAACGAGGCGGTCGTAGATCTCGCGCAGCATCCAGACATAGTCGTCGCTGAGAACCGGCAGCGGCTTGGGCAGCTTGGCTTGGATTTCGCAAAGCTCGCGGCCGGCGGCGAGCAGAAGCGCGATCTCCTGTGCGTCCGCGACGACGAGATCGCCGCCGAGGATCACGCGCGCCGATTTGCGTTTGGCCTCGCTGTCGAGCGCCGCGAGCAAGGCGACGGAAGCCGCCGTCCAGAATTCGGCAGCGCGCGCCCGGGCGTCTTCGGGATGATAGCCGAGCACGGCGGTCTTCACCGCGATGGCGTAGCGGCTCAACTCGTCCGGCGCCAATTTCTGCGACAGCCAGTTCCACACCGGCAGGATCGAATCGCGCGCGATGGCGCCCTTCTGCTTCTGCTTGCGCGGTTCGCCGGTGAGCAAATCCTCAAAGGGCTGCGTGAAAAGCCGCAGAGCGGTCGGCGTGCGCTCGGACGCCGGCGTCAGCCGCAGCACGGGGCGCAAGCCGTCCAGGATCAGATCGTGCGGCAGCGAGGCGCCGCCGGCCAGCCGGTCGACCTCGACCGCCTTGGCGAGGCGCGCGGCAAGGGATTGCGGCAGGCTGCCAAGAAAGCCTCGCAGCATCTGCGCCTTGTCCGGTGCGATCATCCTCAAGCTTCCTGTCCGGCGCGGCCGCCATTTGGGCTAACCGGCACACTTTAATATGTCATCGTTAACGTGTTCTTGCCGCCGCCGTTGCGAAATCCGAAGCAGGCACTAAGGTCCGCCCCGTCCGCAACGGCATTTCAGAGGTTTTCGTGCGTCCAAGCGAGTTCAAGCGCTGGCGGAAGGGGCTCAAATTGTCCCAGAAGGAAGCCGCCCACGCCCTCGGGCTGAAGCGCCGCGTCGTCCAGTATTATGAGAAGGGCGAGCGCGACGGCGAGCCGGTGAAGATTCCCAAGACCGTGAGGCTGGCCTGCTACGCCCTGTGGAAGAACGTCGGCGACTATCACGGGCCGGATTGACTCTATGCGATCGCCGGTAGCGTGAGCTTGGCTTCCAATCCGCCGAGCGAACTTTCGCCCAGCTCCAGCGCGCCGCCATAGAGCGTGGCGATGTCGCGCACGATGGCCAGGCCGAGGCCCGAGCCCGGCACGCTCTCGTCCAGCCGCTCGCCGCGCTCGCCGACCAGCTTGCGCTCTTCGGCGTCGAGACCGTCGCCGTCGTCGCCCACAGCAAGCACCAGCATCGCGCCGTCGCGCGACGCGGCGACCGAGACGCGCGTGCGCGCCCATTTGCAGGCATTGTCGATCAGATTGCCGGCCATCTCCTCGAAATCCTGGCGTTCGCCGCGGAAGACGAGCGATACGGGACAATCGACGTCGATGGCGAGCGCGTGCTCGGCATGGATGCGCTTGAGCACGCGGACGAGATCCTCCAGCACGGGCTCGACCAGCGTGCGGTTGCCCAGCACGTCGACGGCGCCGGCGGCGCGGGCGCGCGCGAGGTAATGATCGACCTGGCGGCGCATCGTCATCACCTGGCGCATCACCGCGTCGGCGAGCGGTCCGGGCTGGGCCGACGCTTCGCTGGTGATCACCGTCAGCGGCGTCTTCAGGAAATGCGCCAGATTGGAGACATGCGCGCGGGCGCGGCCGACAACCTCGGCGCTGTGCTCGATCAGGCTGTTGAGCTCGCCCGCCAGCGGCGCGATCTCGGCGGGAAAGCGGCCGTCGAGACGGCGCGCCTTGCCGTCGCGGATGCGCGCCAGCGATTCGCTGACGCGGCTGAGCGGCAGCAAGCCGATGCGCACCTGGAAGAAGATGCCGCCGATCAGGCCGAGACCCAAGACCGCGAAGGACCAGATCAGCGTGCCGTTGAAGCGCGAGACTTCGTTCTCCACTTCGGAGACGTCGGCCGCGACGAGAAACAGATAGGCGCGATTGTCGTTGGGATCGCGCGTCGCCTTGATCGGGAACTCGACATGCTGCGAGACGAAACGCAGCGGCTTGTCTTCCGGACCGGTGCCGTGGCCCCAGACCAGGCCGCCGGGCTCGGCGCGCGAATCGGTGATCTTGATCGTGCGGTCGAACAGCGAGCGCGAGATCTGCGCGCTTTGCGGCTGCGGCCCTTTCGGGCCTTGCGGCACGATCTGCCAGTACCAGCCGGAATAGACGCGCTCGAAGCGCGGATCGGCGAAGCGGCCCTGCAGCGAGACGTTGCCCGAGGCGTCGGGATCGGCGGCGGCGATCATGTCGTCGAGATCGAATTTCAGCCGCGCGTCGAAATTGCCCTGCTGCGAGGCGCGGAAGATGTCCGACAGCAGAAAACCGCCGACGATCAGACCCAGCAGCGTCCACACCGCGGCGGCGGCGATCAGCCGCGCCTGGAGCGAATCAAGCCTTGGCGCGATCTTCACGCGGCGCCTCGTCGGACGGTTGGAGGCAATAGCCGAGGCCGCGCACCGTCTGGATCAGATTGGCGTCGAGCTTCTTTCTCAGCCGTCCGACGAAGACCTCGATCGTGTTGGAATCGCGGTCGAAATCCTGATCGTAGAGATGTTCCACCAATTCGGTGCGCGAGACCACGCGGCCCTTGTGATGCGCCAGATAGGAGAGCAAGCGGTATTCCAGACTGGTGAGCTTCACGGGATTGCCGTCGAGCGTGACGCGGCTGGCGCGGGTGTCGATGCGCAAGGCCCCGATCTCGATCTCGGAACTGGCCAGCCCCGCGGCGCGGCGCAACAGCGCGCGCACCCGCGCCAGCAATTCCTCGGTGTAGAACGGTTTCGCCAGGTAATCGTCCGCGCCGGCGTCGAAGCCCGCGACCTTGTCGCTCCAGCGGTCGCGCGCGGTGAGGATCAGGACCGGCATGGTGCGGCCCGACTTGCGCCATTTCTCCAGCACGCGCACGCCGTCCATCTTGGGCAGGCCGAGATCGAGGATCACCACGTCATAGGGTTCGGTGTCGCCGAGGAAATGGCCTTCCTCGCCGTCGGACGCGCAGTCCACGACATAGCCGGCATCGCCCAGCGCCTTCTTCAGCAGGCGCTGCAGATCCTGATCGTCCTCGACGAGTAGAACGCGCATCGTTTCCTCAATGACCCCGGCGGCCGCTGACCCAATGGCCGCGCCCGAAATTGCCGCCTTGGAACTGGCGGCCGCTCCAGCCCGGCGGCCCGAAGCGCGGTCCGCCGCGGAACTGCTGGGCGTGCCAGCCGCTGCCCTGCACGCCGAACACATGGCCGGTGCGCGCGTCGGTGTCGAGCCAGATCACGCGGCCGTCGGGCGTCATCCATTTGATGTGGTAGTGCGGATTGCCCGCTTCGTCGGGATAAGGGCCTTCGGCGTCATAGAATGTCCCGGGATAGCCGTGGCGAATCTGCGGCAGGATGCGGTCGAGCGGCTGCACGGGCGGTCCGTAGGGGTCATAGGGATAGCGCGCCTGCGCAAGGGCTTGCGAAGAGCCCAGCGCGAGAACCGCCAAAAATGCCAGAAAGACGCGCTTGAACATGGGTTTTTCTAGGCTTTCGACCATGAACCGCCGATGAACGCCGGCCTCAGAACGCGTTCAGAGCCGCCCTGCCAGATTACGCCACAGAACGAGCGCGCCTCCAAATTCGGCGTTAACGAAACGAAGCGCGCTTCGACCGGTCTTGAGGTTCCTGGTCCGCGGTATGCCCCTCCACGCGAACCCGGCGACCGTCAAGCGAAGGCCCCGCGCCGGAGAAATCCGGCGCGGGGTTTTCAATTTCAGGCGGTCTTTGCTTCCTCCGGCGGCTTCGCCGGAAGCAGCGCGCGATAGGCGAAGGCGGCCGGCGCGATGAACAATCCGTAGAAGAACGGCGCGACCAGAAATCCCACCGCGGTATAATAAGGCAGCAGCCGCGCCGTGCCGGCCCACAGTGCGGCGAAGATTGCGGCGGGGTCGGCATTGCCCCGCATCGCCATGAGCTGATGAATCGTCGGAATGGCGGCAGCGCCCATCAGCACGATCTCGGCCAAATAAATCGGCAGCAGTGTCGCGAGCAGGATGACGAAGATCCGCCAGAAATTCCCGCGCGTCAGCTGCCAGCTGCGGTTGAGGATCATGTGGCGCTCGGCCACCGTCGCCGGGCCGACGAAATAGAGCAGCCGCACAAAGACGTAGAGGAAGCCGAGATCGATCAGCAGCAGCGGCGCGACGATGAAGCCGGCGCCAAGCGTGCGCGGATCGAAACCCTTCGCCATTCCGCCCGCGAATATCGCATAGCACACCGCGCCGATGATCACCGCCACGATCATGACCACAAAGATGGCGAGATAGGCCAGGATGATGAGGACGATGTAGCTCAGCAGCACGCGGCCCTCATCGGCGCCCGACGGCAGATAGACGAAACGCGGCCCCGTGCGCAGCCCCAATATCTCCTTGGTGATTCCGACCTGCACCCAGACGGCGAACAGCAGCACGAGGAAATCGAAACCGTAGATCCGCGAAAGCGTGCCTTGAATGGCGAGCGCCGCCGCGGGGTCGCCGGGATGCTGCATCATGGTTCGCGCGATCCCCGCGAATTCCTGCATCATCGGCAGCATCAGGAAATACCCCGCCGCCAGCAGCAGAAGCAGCGGCAGCCAGACGATTCCCAGCACCGTGAAATAGCCGTTGAAACTGAATCGATAGGCCTGGCCGATGGTGCGGCCGACCGGAATCTTATCCATGGTGCCCTCCCCAGGGGGTGGGATATTAGCACGAACCGTCACGCCGTTTCGCGCACCGTCACGAACTCCTCCAACCCCGCCCGCTCCGTCACAAGCCGGTTCACCGGCGCGGTTTCGTCGGCGTGGCCGATCGCCATGCCGCAGAAGATCATCTGGTCGGCGGGCACCGACAAATATTCGCGGATCACAGAATGCCACACCGCCCAGGCTTCCTGCGGGCAGGTGTGCAAACCGTGCTCGCGCGCCAGAAGCATGATCGATTGCAGGAACATGCCGAGATCGCTCCACTGACCCTGCTGCATCTGGCGCTCGATGGTGAAGATCAATCCGACCGGCGCGCCGAAGAATTCCCAATTGCCGGCGAAGAATTTGAGCCGCGCCATCTTGTCCTCGCGCGGGATGCCCATCGTCGCGTACATGGCCTCGCCGACGCGGAAGCGGCGCGTCTTGTAGGGCTCGCTCAGGTTCGGCGGATAGATGTGGTATTCCGGCGCCTCGCCCATCGGCGTCTGTTTGCGTTTCTCCGCCACGCGGCGCACCAGCTCGTCGCGCGCTTCGCCGATCAGCACATACGCCTTCCACGGCTGCAGATTGCCGCCCGACGGCGCGCGCGCCGCCAGCCGCAATATCTCCCGCACCGTCTCGAGCGGAACCGGATCGGGGCGGAAGGCGCGGATCGTCTTGCGCGTGGCAAGCGCTTCGCTGACTTTCATGACACTCCCGCAAATGGCGTTGCCCATAACAATGCAGGCGCGGCCCGCGCCGTGTAAATCCCCGTCATGCCTTCATCGCCTCCGCCGCCTCGTCGAAGGCCTCGTAGAGCTCGTCGAGGTCGGATTGGTGCAGCGGCTTGCGGTCCAGAAGATCGAGCATGGCCGCGAAGACCACGAAGCAAAGCCGCGAACCCGGCAGGTCTTCCGGCAAGACCAGGCACATCGCCTCCACCGCTTCGTCGAGGTAGCCGTCCTCGTCGATGACCGGATCGCGCGCGCCCATCAGAACGCCGGGATATAGCGCACGGTGCCGCTGGCGTTCTTCACCGCGAACCATTCCTGCACCGTGGCGTGCGAGCCGGTCGGGCCGAGCGAGGAGAGCGCTGTGGCGACGCTGCCGTTCGCCACCGTCGTGAGCCGCACCGCGCCGCTGCCCTTGGGCGTCAACACGACGTCGATATTGCTGTCGCTGCCGGCGGCGGCGAGCGTGGCGGTGCCGGCGCCGCTCGCCGAGCCGGTGGCCTGCAAATAGTTCACCGAAGACGCGGTGTGCGCGATCTCGAACTGCGTTCCGCCCGAGGTCTGCAGGTCGAGCGCGCTGGCGGCGTTCGACGTCACCTTCGGCGTCGACACCTGGGTGACCGCGGTCAAGCCCGCCGTCGCGTCCACCTTGGCCAGATCGGTGAGCGCGCCGGAGCCGTTCATCGCGGCCAGAACGATCTGGCCGGGAATGATTCCGGTGGAGATGGTGCCGCCCGCGATCGCAAGGCCTCTGATCTGGGCGCCGATCGTGTTGTAGGTCGTGCCGTCGTCTCCGGCGAAGTCGAGCACACCGAGCTGGTCGGCAGCCGCCACCGTCGCGAAAGAGCCGATCGTCGCCGCGCGCGAATGCGCCAGCGTCATCGATGAACCCGTCGCGCTGGCCGCATAGCGCATGTTGCTCATATTGGCCGAGGCGTTCGTGCCGGCGACCTGAAAGCCCGCCTGGTTGCCGGCGACCGTCAACGACGTCGAGAAGCCGCCATTCGGCCCGATCAGCAGGCGCCCCGCCGTGTCGGCCTGCACCGTCGTCGATGCCGTGGTCTTGGAATCCTTGAAGGCGTTGGACTGGAAGCTGGTGAAGGTGGCGGCCAGCGGCGCGGCGCCGCCGATGGCGACATTGTTCATCGTGCCCGCTGTCGCCGGATTGAGCGTGACGGTGCCGCTGCCGGTCGGCGAAAGCGTCACCGCGGCGTTGGCCGGCGAAAGATTCGCCGCGCCGTTCGCGCTGAGCGTCGTGAACGCGCCGGAGGCCGGCGTCGTCGCGCCGATGGCGACATTGTTCATCGCGCCGGTGGCGGCGGGGTTGATCGCGACCGTTCCGATTCCCGTCGGCGACAGCGTGACATTCGCGCTCGCCGGCGAAAGATTCGCAGCCCCGCTCGCGGTCAGGCTCGTGAACGCACCGGAGGCCGCCGTCGTCGCGCCGACCGCGACATTGTTCATCGCGCCGGTGGCCGCGGGATTGATCGCGACCGTTCCGGTTCCGCTCGGCGACAGCGTGACGTTGGCGCTCGCCGGAGAGAGATTCGCAGCGCCGCTCGCGATCAAAGTCGTGAACGCGCCGCCGGCCGGCGTCGTGGAGCCGATCGCGGTGGCGTCGATCGTGCCGCCATTGATGTCGGCGGATGTGATCGCGGCCTGGGCGACGGTGGCAAGGCCGCTCGACGCCGTGAGCACGATGGCGTCGTGCCAGGTCGCGCCGTCGGGCGAGACCTTGAAGTGGAAATTGTCGTCGCCGGCCAATCCCACTTCGGCGCGGCCGGAGAAATTGTCCTGGAACAGGAACGAGGCGGTGTTGCCCGACGCCTGCTTGCTCAGCGTGGCGCGAACGTCGCCGGTGCCGCCGCTGCCGGTAGGAATATCGTCAGCCCAGACGTGGTCGAACTGGTGGCCGCGGATCGAATCCGCCTCGTCGGCCGACAGCACGGTGGCGATGGCGCCGCCCGTCCACAGCACGCGCCGGTTGGCCGGCTGATAGACCGCTGTGTTCGAAACGCTCAGCAATCCCGATTCGCCCTCGATCATCACGCTCCTCGCGTCGTTGTGCGTGGCGCCGACGAGCGCGATGCGGCGCATGCGGCCGCCACGGACTCCTTCGGCGATCCATTCCGCGCCGGCGCGCGTCTTGCCCGCGCCGCGCCCGCCGAGGAACAGCCAGATGCGCCAGTCGCCGTCCGGCGCGAGCTGCTCGTCGCGCGCCCAGAATTGCCAGTCCTGAAGCAGGAAGCCCACTTCGTCGTCGCTGAGTTCAGCGAGAAACCTTTGTCTTTTTCCTGGTGACAGCGCGAGCACCGACTCGATGCTGAAACGTGGTTCGCATGTCCTCACGGGTCCGACCCTTCTTGTTTTCGAACAGCGCCTCGCGCTGCTTTTCCAGCCGTGCCAGCCGCTCCAGGGTTTGTTCGAGCGAGGCGAGAACCTTGGCATTGCGCTCGCGCAGTTCCGGTGTCGGCTGCTCGGTCTTCTTGTCGATCCGCGTCGCTTCCACGGCGGCGATCTGGCGATTCAATTCCTTCAAGAGTCGCTTGGTCATGACACCCATCCATTGTTCCTTGATGTCTTCGGGCTTGATCTCCCAGAACTGGTCGAGCGCGGTCACGTACCAATGGTCGCTTTCGGCGCCGGGCCCGCAGACCTTGCTCATCGACGCCCGCGAGAAGCCGAATCGCGGGCAAATGTTTGATCGCTCATGGGAATTTCTCCTTTTTCGAGCCGAATCGGCTGGAAATCCGGTTTTTGTTCCAGGCGCGCGAAAACGCCGGCGCCGCTGTAGAAGCGGGCCTCGTTTCGGGCGCAATTCGTGGGATGCTGTGAAACTAGTCCAGGAGCGTCACGCTGTCAAGCGTTTCTAGGAAAAATTTGGGGCGGAAAACCGCCCTTTGTGCAGATTGCCGAATCGATTCCGCTCCCGCGGCACCCATTCCGGGCGAATCGGGGCGAATCGCTGCCGGCCACCGCGTGCGCCGCCCCGGCCAAAGACGCCCGGCCGCCGGCGACCGCGCATCGCCGCCAAGTTACTTCGCCTTCACGCAAATCCCGAATGGCCGATTGCCGTGGCGCGCCGCATTGCCGGCGCTTACCAAATTCGAAAGCTTGCGGATTTCAAGATTGAACTGGCCCGGATTCCCGTGTCTTATGCCTTTGGACTATCACAATAAAACACTCGACGCAGTGGGGCCACAGATGACGACGATCGACGGAACGTCCGGCAACGACACGCTCAACGGCACCAGCGGGAACGATGTCTTCGACGTATCCCAGGGCGGCAACGACACCGTCAACGGCCTGGCCGGCGACGATATCGTCAGTTTCGGGGCCACGTTCAACGGCAACGACGTCGTCAATGGCGGCACCGGCAACGATATCATCCGCATCGCCGGGGACTATTCGGCCGGGATAACGCTTGGCACCAACACCCTCAACAGCGTCGAGGAAATCCAGCTCGGTGCCGGCTTCAACTACAAGCTGACCACGGTGGACGCGAACGTCGCCGCGGGCGCGCAGCTCAAGATCGACGCCAGCAACCTGGTCGCGGGCAATACCCTCACCTTCAACGGCGCGGCGGAAACCAACGGCACGTTCGACATCATCGGCGGCGCCGGCAACGACGTGCTGACCGGCGGCGCCGGCAACGATACCTTCGACCTCAGCCATGGCGGCGAGGACACCGTCAATGGCGGCGCCGGCGACGACACTTTCAATTTCGGCGCCACTTTCGACGCGAGCGATGTGGTCAATGGCGGCGCCGGCAGCGATCTCATCCGCCTGCAAGGCGACTATTCGGGCGGGCTGACACTCGGCGCCGACACCATCACCGGCGTCGAGGAGATCCAGGTCGGCGCCGGCTTCAATTACAACCTGACCACCGTGGACGCGAACGTCGCGGCGGGCGCGCAGCTCAAGATCGACGCCATCAACCTGGCCGCCGGCAACACCCTCACCTTCAACGGCTCGGCCGAGACCGACGGCAAGTTCAACATCATCGGCGGCGCCGGCAACGACGTGCTGACCGGCGGCGCGGGCAACGACATCTTCGATCTCAGCCAGGGCGGCGAGGACACCGTCAATGGCGGCGCCGGCGACGACATCATCAAGATGGGCGCCGCGCTGGACCCCAACGACGTCATCAATGGCGGCACCGGCACCAACAAGATCGAACTCGACGGCAATTACGCCGGCGCCGACGCGCTCGTCCTGGGCGCGACCACCATCCAGAACATCGAGCAGATGAAACTACTGGGCGCCGGTTACAATTACGACATCACCGAGAACGACGCCAACCTCGCCCTGGGGCAGACGCTCTCGATCGACGCCTCGGCGATCGGCGTCGGCAACACCTTCACCTTCAACGGCTCGGCCGAGACCGACGGCAAATTCGAGATCAAGACCGGCGCCGGCACCTATCATCTCACCGGCGGCGCGCGCAGCGACAAGTTCGAGCTGGGCGCCACTTTCACCGATTCCGATTCGATCAATGGCGGCAGCCCCGGCGGCCACACCGGACTCAAGCTTCCGGATGGCGACGATTTCGGCATCAACCACGTCTCGCTCGAGGGCAACTATACCGGCGCCACCGCGCTCAACCTCGGCGTCAACGCGCTCGAGGACATCCAGGTCATCGCGCTGCAGGAGCCGACCGACGGTTCCGGTCCCTACAGCTACAACATCACCAGCGTCGCCGGCACCTTCGGACCCAATACTTGCGGCCTGCCGGTGACGTTCGTCTGCACCGATTTCACCAACGCCGACAACTTCACCTGGAACGACAGCGGCATCGCCGGCCCGCTGATCGACCGCGTCTTCGCCTGGAACGCCGGAACCTACAATCTCAGCTTCGGCGCCGCCAACGACCTGTTCTATGTCGGCGGCGCCTGGAACGCGGCCAACACGCTGAACGGCGGCGGCGGCAGCGACACGCTCGCGCTCAACGGCGAATTCCTGGAGACCAGTCTCAACGCCAGCTACACCGGCACCAACGCGCTCGTCTTCGGCGCCAACCAGCTCACCTCCGTCGAGAATCTCGGGCTCACCGGCGGCTACAGCTACAACATCACCATGAACGACGGGAACGTCGCGGCCGGCCAGACGATGACCATCGAGGCCGACAGCTTCTCGGGCGAAGCCGGCGGCACCAATGACGAAGTGTTGTCCGCCTTGCTTCCCGGCGACACGCTGACCTTCGACGGCTCGGCGGAGACCGACGGCCATTTCGTGTTGGATGCCGGCGCCGGCACCTACATCGTCAAGGGCGGCCAGCAATCCGACACCTTCAATTTCGGCGCGACCTTCTCCGCCGCCGACCAGCTTGACGGCCAAGGCGGCAACGACACGCTAAACCTGGACGGCGATTATTCCGGCGGCCTCACCTTCGGCGCATCGACGCTGACCAGCATCGAGACGCTGAATCTGACCGGCGGCCACAGCTACAACCTCACGACCAACGACGCCAATGTCGCCAGCGGCGCGACGTTGACCGTAAACGCATCCGCGCTCGGCGCCGGCAATACGCTCGTCTTCGACGGCTCGGCGGAAACCAATGGCGGCTTCGATATCACCGGCGGCGCCGGCAACGACGTCATCAAGCTGGGCGGCCCGGCCGTGCTCAGCGCCAGCGAAATCGACGGCGGCGCCGGCAACGACACGCTGAACCTGAACGGCGCATACGGCACCTCGGGCACGCCCTTCGCGCTGACCGCGGCGATGCTGACGAGCGTCGAGACGATCTCATTCCAGGAGAGCGCGGCCCACGCCAGCTATTTCCAGGCCGCCAGCAATCTGCTCGCCACCGGCCAGACGCTGACGGTGGACGCGAGCGGCCAGAACGCGGGCTCGAGCCTGTCCTTCGACGGCTCGGCGGAGACCAACGGCAATTTCGTCTTCATCGGCGGTCCCGGAACCCTGATCGCCACGGGCGGCGCGGGCAACGATTTGTTCGAAATGAACGACGACCTCGAGGCGGCCGACCAGCTCAGCGGCGGCGGCGGCAGCGACACGCTGGTGATCGACGGTCTGCCGGGCGACGCGATCACCTTCGGGCCCGACACGATCTCCAACATCGGGCAGATCACGCTCGGCGCCGGCCACAATTACGACATCACCGAGAACGACGCCAATCTCGCCATCGGCCAGACCCTGACGATCAACGCCACGGCCGTCGGCGCCGGCGACACCTTCACCTTCGACGGCTCGGCCGAGACCGACGGCAAATTCATCATCGAGGCCGGCGCCGGCACCTATCACCTCACCGGCGGCGCGCGGACGGATGTCTTCGAGCTCGGCGCCAACTTCACCGATTCCGATTCGATCAACGGCGGCAGCCCCAATGGCCACGTCGGGCTCAAGCTTCCGAGCGGCAACGATTACGGCACCAACCGCGTCACTTTGAGCGGCAACTACACGGGCGCGCACGCGCTCAATCTGGGCGTCAACGCGCTCGAGGACATCCAGGTCATCCAGCTCGGCGGCGGCCACAGCTACAACATCACCAGCGTCGCCGGCAGCTTCGGCCCGAACTCCTGCGGCTTCCCGGTGACGTTCGTCTGCACCAACTTCACCGCCAGCAACAATTTCACCTGGACCGACAGCGGCGCCGCCGGGCCGCTGATCGACCGCGTCTTCGCCTGGAACGCGGGCTCCTACAACCTCACCTTCGGCGCGGCCAACGATTTGTTCTATGTCGGCGGCGCCTGGAACGCGGCCAACACGCTGAACGGCGGCGGCGGCAGCGACACGCTGGCGCTCAACGCCGAATTCCTGAACACGGCGCTCAACGCCAGCTACACCGGCACCAACGCGCTCACCTTCGGCGCCAACCAGCTCACCTCCGTCGAGAATCTGGGGCTCACCGGCGGCTACAGCTACAACATCACCATGAACGACGGAAACGTTCAGGCGGGCCAGACGATGACCATCGAGGCCAACGGCTATTCCGCCGAGGCGGGCGGCGGCGACAAAGAGGTTCTGCCCGCGCTGATGGCCGGCGACACGCTGACCTTCAACGGCGCGGCGGAAACCGACGGCAATTTCGTGTTCGACGCCGGCGCCGGCACCTATCACCTCATCGGCGGCGCGCAGGCCGACATCTTCAATTTCGGCGCGACCTTCTCCGCCACCGACACCATCAATGGCGGCGGCGGCGCCGACGTCCTCAATCTCGACGGCAATTATTCCGGCGGCCTGACCTTCGCGGCCGGCACCATCACGAACATCGACACCATCAGCTTGGCGGCGGGCCACAGCTATAGCCTCACCACCAACGACGCCAATGTCGCGGCGGGGGCGACGATGACGGTGGACGGCTCGGCGCTGGGCGCGAGCGACTCGCTCACCTTCAACGGCTCCGCGGAGAGCGACGGCAATTTCGTCATCAATGGCGGCGCGGGCAACGACAACCTGCAGGGCGGCAAGGGCGCGGACACCTTCAACGGCGGCAACGGCGCGGACACCTTCAACGGCGGCGGCGGCGCGAACATTTTCGTCTATTCGAGCGGCGCGCAGTCCAACAGCAATGCCGTCGACCACATCACCGACTTCCACGCCGGCGCGGACAAGTTCGATTTCTCGTTCACGGTGAGCGCCATCGCCACCGTCTTCGGCAGCGTCAACAATCTGGGCGCGTCGCTCGCCGCCGCGATCGGCGACAATCTCGCCGATCACGGCGCCGTCGAGGTGCATGTCAATGGCGGCACGTTCGCCGGCGACACCTTCCTGGTGGTGGACGCCAACGGCAACGCCGCCTACGACGCGGGCACGGATTACGTGATCAACCTCACCGTCACCGCCGCGGACGGCGGCAATCTGGCCCTGTCGATGAAGAACTTCATCTGACGGCAGGCCGGGGCGAAAAATTCCTTTTTACGGGTCCACCGAGGCGAAGGCTTCGGTGGACCTTTTCGTTTGCGCCGGGGCCGTCTAATGCACCGGGCAAAGCCCGGTCGGAAATTTGCGCTCATATAGCGGCTTGATCGTCGCGGGATTTGCGCAAATCCAAGCGGACAATGCCGTCACGGAGGAGACGATCGAACCCGCGGCCTGGATGTTGATGTAGGGCACGCCGGGCGCGGACAGATCGCCGGTCCCGATCACGCATTGAAGATTGTGCTCGCTGGTATTGCGGGCGTAGGTGCAATTCGTGGCGCGGTCCTGCGGGTAATCCGTCGAGGCCGTGACGTACCAGAGCGAACCGCCCGTGCAAGCCGCGGCCGGCGTGCAGTTCAGCGGGTTGTTCATCTCCGGACTGCTATCGAGGCCGATCTGCATCGGCGAATCCGTCGTGAAGCCGCGAAAATTGTTGACGCCCATGTTCTGAAGATATCCGTAAACCAGTGGATCTATCGGCGGCAGGCCGCTGATGAACATCAGGTCGCCGCTGTTCCTCGGCAGATAGACGAAGCTCGCGAAGGCGATGTTGACCGTGGCCAGACAGGCCGCCTCGATGCCGTCGAATGCGATCCTGCAATCCAGCACGGCGATGGCCTTCCCGGTTTTCGGCATGACGGGATCGGCTTCGCTGCCATTGGGCAAGCGGCCCAACAAGGTCAAGGCCGATGAAAATTGAAACGACGTGTTCGGCGCAACCTGGCTTTCGGCCGAGGAAACGAACATCGCCGAGAGGCACGCCATGCTCGCGATGAACACCCGGATATTCATGCCGTGGTACCCCCCCCCAAATCGAGGGAGAGTTATTACAGAGATTGTGCGGTCAGTTCAAATCGACGACGCTCGAACGAAAAGTTCCCTGTGGATCGGCGGTTCACGGGTTTGGTGGGCGCGAACCGGCGCGGCGCGGGAGGCCCCAATACCGGCGCGGGCCTCGCTTTCCGCGATTGATTCTGGGCCGATTTCGCGCTTCTCTGGCGCTTGGGATTTTGCACTGGGGATGCCATGACCATCATCGGCACGAGCGGCAACGATACGCTCACGGGAACTTCGGGGAACGATTTGTTCCAGATGTTCCAGGGCGGCGACGACACCGTTTCGGGTCTCGCCGGCAACGACGTCTTCCAGTACGGCGCCACGCTGACCTCGGCCGACGCGATCGACGGCGGCAGCGGCAACGACGTGGTGCAGTTGAAAGGCGACTACTCCGCCGGCGTCATCTTCTCCGCCACCACCATGGTCAATGTCGAGAAGATCCAGTTCGGCGCCGGCTTCGACTACAACCTCACCTCGAACGACGCCAATGTCGCGTCCGGCCAGACGCTCACGCTCGACGCGTCGGCGCTGGGCGCGGGCAACGCGCTCACCTTCGACGGCTCGGCGGAGACCGACGGCGCGTTCGTCTTCATCGGCGGCGCCGGCGACGACCATCTGACCGGCGGCGCGGGCAATGACATTTTCGAGCTCAGCAAGGGCGGCGAGGACACCGCCAGCGGCGGCGCCGGCAAGGACGTCTTCATCATGGGCGCGAGCTTCGACGCCGGCGACCGGCTCGATGGCGGCTTCGACGGCGGCACGCCCGCCAACGTGCTCAGGCTCGACGGCGATTATTCCGCCGGCGTGACGCTCGGCCCCGACACCATCCAGAACATCTACACGCTGCAATTCGACGCCGGGCACGACTACAAGATCATCGCCGACGCCGACAGCTTCCTGTCCGGCCCGCCGGTCCTGATCGAGGGCCAGAACCTGGGCGCCGGCAACACGCTCAATTTCGACGGCTCGGCGTCGGACGCGAACATGCATTTCATCGGCGGCGCGGGCAACGACGTACTGACCGGCGGCGACGCGCAGAACACCTTCGACCTCAGCCATGGCGGCAACGACACCGCTACTGGCGGCGCGCTGACCGATTATTTCACCATGGGCAGCGCGTTCACGGCCGCCGACAAGATCGACGGCGGCGCGGGCAACGACGTGGTCCTGCTCGACGGCATGGGCGCGCAGGATTCCATCACCTTCAGCGCCACCACCATGGTCAATGTGGAGTCGCTGCAGCTCGAGGCGGGCCATTCCTACAATCTGACCACCAATGACGCGACGGTGGCCGCCGGCGCGACATTGATCGTGGACGCTTCGGCGCTGGGCGCGAGCAAGGCGCTCACCTTCGACGGCTCGGCGGAGACCGACGGGCATTTCATCATCCGCGGCGGCGCGGGCAACGACGTGCTGACCGGCGGCCAGGATGGCGACACCTTCAATCTCACCAAGGGCGGCAACGACACCGTCACCGGCGGCGCGGGCGACGACACCGTCAACATGGGCGCCACGCTCACCGCCGCGGACCACCTCAACGGCGGCGGCAGCGTCTTTTTCAACACTGTCACGCTGGACGGCGATTATTCCGCCGGCCTCACCCTCGGCGCCACCACCCTGGTGAATTTCGACTATCTCAAGCTCGATGGCGGCTACAGCTACAACCTGACCACCAACGACGCGACGGTCGCGTCCGGCAACGAGATGACGGTCGACGCCTATACCCTCGGCACGGACGACACGCTCATCTTCAACGGCGCGGCCGAGACCGACGGCAATTTTTCGTTCGAGTTCGGCGCGGGCTTCACCGCCGCCGACCAGCTGACCGGCAGCTCGAACGTTGGCGGCAACGACGCGCTCGGCCTCGACGGCGATTATACCGGCGCCCACGCGCTCGTCTTCACCGCGACCACGCTCCACGACGTCGGGGCGATCACCGTGAACGCGGGCCATAGCTACGACATCACCACCAACGACGCCAACGTCGCGGCGGGCGCGCTGATGGTCGTGGACGGCCAGACGCTCGGGGCAAGCGACACGCTGACCTTCAACGGCTCGGCCGAAACCGACGGCAGGTTCCAAATTATAGGCGGCGCGGGCGACGACAGCCTCACCGGCGGCGCGGGCAACGATATCATCGACATCACCGCCGGCGGCGACGACACCGTCAATGGCGGCGCCGGCAACGACACCATCGACGCGGGCGCCGCGTTCGGTTCCGGTGACCAGATCGACGGCGGCGCGGGCAGCGACACGCTCAGCCTCGACGGCACCTATGCAAGCGCGATCACGGTGTCCGGCACGATGGTGCAGAACGTCGAGAGCGTCACGCTCGCGGGCAGCGGCTACAACATCACCTGGCAATCCGCGATCGCATCCGGCCTCACGGTGGACGCCTCCGCAATCGGCAGCGGCAACAGCGTCATATTCGATGATTCCGCGCTCGCCAGCGGCAACGTCCATTTGATCGCTGGCGCCGGCGATACCGTGTTCCGCGGCGGCGGGGGTGACGACGTCGTCGATCTCCAGAACAGCACGGACGGCTTCAACGTGTCCGGCGGCGACGGAGACGACACGGTCAATTTCGGCGCCGTTT
>Ga0302314_10001193_pt1 | contig 48743 bp, 48 predicted proteins | sample III_Palsa_N2_3_FD_200533 | JGI IMG/M metagenome (GOLD analysis project Ga0302314, IMG submission 200533) | Peat permafrost microbial communities from Stordalen Mire near Abisko, Sweden - III_Palsa_N2_3 | ecosystem: Environmental > Terrestrial > Soil > Palsa > Peat permafrost | place: Sweden...
GGCCGAGGCCGCCGCCGGCGCCAGCAGGCCCTGGGCGATCATCGGCCCGGCGATGGCGACGAACGGCCGGCCGTTGGAGGCGGCGAAACTGGCGCGCGCGCGCTCGCCGTCCGCGAACACCAGCACGCCGGAGCCCTGCACCTGCAGGAAGAACAGATCCTCCGGCCGCATCCAGGCCAGGGCGTCCGGCGCCGGGGCGTGCTCGAGGGCGGCGCGATCCGGCGCCGCGGCTGGATCGGCGGGCGGCGGCCTGACCGGGACGCTGAAGGCGGCGTCGGGCGCGTGGCGCGCCTCGTAGACCGGGGCGAAATAGCCGGTGAGCCGGCCGTCGCCCTCGATCGGCGCGGCGCGGAAATGCCGCTCCAGGAATGCTTTCGCCGCAGCCTCGCTCGGTTCGCCGCGCGCCTGGACCGCGGCGCAGGCGGACGTCCCGGCCAGGCGCGGGTTGTCGGCGCAGGCGCTACGGACGACGGCGAAGGCGGCGACGTGGTCCTCGGCGTCCCAGCCCGGCAGGCTGGCCAGCGACGCGGCCGTGGTCGGGGGCGTGGGCGGCACGCTGGCGCAGCTCGCCAGCGTCAGCGCCGCGAGTCCGGCCGCCAGACGTAGCTTGGGCCGCCTCAAGCCTCGGCGGGGTCGACGTGGACCAGGGTCCAGTTCGGGTCGCGGCTGGTGAGGTTGCGCTGGAAGGTCCAGACCTCGGCGGTGCGGCGATCATCGACCGCCTCGCCTTCCGGGCCCTTGGAGCGGCTGCGGAACTCGGCCAGGAAGCGCACCGAGGCCTTGGCGAGGTCGCCGATGACGCCGAGGCTTTCCAGGTCGGCGCGCGGCTCCTGCAGGAACTCGACCTGCTCGCTGCGGCCCTCGCCCTCGCGCTGCGCCATGGCGGTCTCGAAGGTGGACATGATTTCGGGGCCGAGCAGCGGCTTCAGGGTGTTGCGGTCGCCGGCGGCGAAGGCCTTGACCACCATCTGGAAGGCCTGGCGCGCGCCCTGCATGAAGCGGGCGATGTCGAAGCTCGGGTCGCGGGCCTTCAGCGCCGCCAGGCCGGTGAGGGTCGCCGGCTCGGTGACGCCGGCGACGGCGGGCTGGGCCAGCTCGCGCGCGGCGAGGCCCGACTGGGCCGGGGCGAGGTCTTCGGCTTGCCGTCCCACCCTGCGGCCGAGCACGGCGTAGAGCTGGAACAGCACCACCGCGGCGACCGCGGCCAATATGACGAGTTCGACGACCTGAGGCACGAGCGGGCTTTCGACGAGTTCGGTTTCCGTATTCATATAGGCGCGTTGCGGCCGCCAGTCAGTCCCCGCCGTTGCGCCTCTTAAACGCACATGATAGCGAGCCCGCCTCGCCGGCCAGCCGCTGGCCCGCATCCGATACGAGCGAGCGAACTCCCATCAGATGACAGACCTTCCGCCGCAAGGCGCCTTCGGTCCCAATGGAACGCCCGACGCGGCGCCGGGGATCCGTATCCTGGCCCAGTTCACTCGCGACCTGTCGTTCGAGAACCCGCATGCGCCCGAGTCGATGCGCGCCGCCAACCCGCAGCCGCAGGTCGATGTCGGCGTCGAGCTGAGCGCCCGCGGGCGGCCGGACGGCTACTTCGACGTCGAGCTGAAGCTGAGCGCCCGCGCGACCCGCGAGACCGAGGCGGTGTTCCACGTCGAGCTGGTCTACGCCGGCCTGTTCCATCTCGTCGGCGTGCCGGAGAACGACATCCAGCCGGTGCTGATGGTGGAGTGTCCGCGCTACCTGTTCCCGTTCGCGCGCCGGATCATGATCGACATGGTGGGCGAAGGCGGTTTCCCGTGGTTCACGCTCGAGCCGATCGACTTCGCCGGGGTCTACGCCAGCCGCCGCGACAGCATCGGGGCGCCGCCGCCGGGCCTCGCCTAAGCCTCGCTCAGTCTTCGAGGCTGAGCCAGACCGCGCCGCCCTTCAGCGCCTTCTGCACGAAGGCGGCATGCGCGGCGCGCTCGGCCTCGGTCGAACGCGGCGCGAGGGGACGCGGGCGCGGACCATAGGCGCCCTTGGCCAGGGCGGCGTCGGCGCGCTCGCGGGTCGCCGCGGCGGCCAGGTCCAGGCCCCGCTCGCGGCCGCCCTGCAGCTCCAGATAGACGGCGGCGAGCAGCCGGGCGTCGATCAGCGCGCCGTGCTTTTCGCGCTCGCTCAGCGAGATCTTGAAGCGCTTACAGAGCGCATCGAGCGAGTTGTACATGCCAGGGAAGCGCTTCTGCGCCATTCCCAGCGTATCGATCCAGCGCGTGTGGGGTAGGGCGGCGCGGCCCAGGCGCTCCAGCTCGGCATTGACGAAGTTGCGGTCGAAGGCGGCGTTGTGGGCGATCAGGGCGTCGCCGGCCACGAATTCGAGGAAGGCTTCGACCACCTCGGCGTCGGCGAACTTCGGCTTGCCGGTCAGGAACGCCAGCGAGATGCCGTGGACGCGCTCGGCGTCGGGGTCGATGTCGCGCTCGGGGTGGATGTAGCGGTGAAACGAGCGGCCGGTGGGAATGAGGTCGTCGAGCTCGACGCAGGCGATCTCGATCACCCGGTGGCCGCTCTTCGGGTCGAGGCCGGTGGTTTCGGTGTCGAGGACGATCTCGCGCGCCATTGGCTTCTCAATGTGCCTGTTCTGGCGCGCCAGCAAGCCGATCGCGCCAGTCCGGGCGCTTCAGCGCGGCGACGATTTCGCGCACCTGCTCGCGGGCGGCGTCGAAGCCGCGGCTGGTGTCGACGACGAAGTGGGCGCGGGCGCGCTTTTCCGCATCGGCCATCTGCCGCGCCAGGATCGCGTCGAGCTTGGCCTCGCTCATGCCCTCGCGGGCCAGCACGCGCTGGCGCTGAAGCTCGGCCGGCGCGGAGACGACCACCACGGCGTCCATGTTGCGCTCGCCGCCGGTTTCGAACAGCAGCGGGATGTCGAGCACGACGATCGGGACCTGGTCCGCCTCGGCCTGGCGGAAAAACTCGCGCCGCGCGGCGCCCAGCAGCGGCCAGACGATGCCGTTGAGCCGCTGGAAGGCGTCCGAGTCGTTCAGCACCCGTTCGGAGAGCAAGGCGCGGTCGATCGCCCCGCCCCGGACCACCCCAGGGAACGCGGCTTCGACCGGTTCCACCGCCGCGCCGCCCTGGGCGTAGATCCGGTGCACCTCGGCGTCGGCGTCATAGACCGGGCAGCCCTCGGCCGCGAACATCGCCGCGGTGGCCGACTTGCCCATGCCGATGGAGCCGGTGAGACCGAGGGTGATCATCGCTGCGCCTCCAACGCCTTGAGACAAAGACTTCGCACGTCGATGTCGGGCGGCGGCGCGCCGAACAGGGCCTCGAACGAGGGCGCCGCCTGGCCGATCAGCATGGCGAGGCCGTCGACCGTCCGCAGCCCGGCCCGCGCGGCCCTGTCGAGGAACTCGGTCCGCAGCGGACGGTAGACCATGTCGAAGGCGATAGCGTCCGGACGCATGGCCTCGAAGGCGGCGGCAGGCCCGGCGCCGCCGCCCAAGCCGAGCGTGGTGGCGTTGACGACGAGGGCCGCGTCGGCGAACGCCGCGTCATTGGCCGCCAGCGCCCGCGCGGCGGGGCCGAGCGCGGCGGCGAGGGCCTCGGCCCGGTCGTGGGTGCGATTGACCAGCCGCACCTCGCCGGCGCCCGCCGCGATCAGCGCCGCCGCCGCGCCCCGCGCCGCCCCGCCGGCGCCCAGGATCACCACCGGCCCCGCGCCGGGCCGCCAGCCGGGCGCCTGGGCGGCAAGCGCCCCGATGAGGCCTTCGCCGTCGGTGTTGTCGGCCCGGATCTCGCCGCCGGGCTCGAAGACCAGCAGATTGGCCGCGCCGGCCCGGGTGGCGCGGTCGCTGGCGCGGGTGGCGATGTCGAGCGCGACCTCCTTGAACGGCACGGTGACGTTCAGGCCCCGGATCGCCCCACCGGCGAGGCCTCGCGCGAAGGCCGCGAAGCCATCGGCGGGTGGCGTGAAGGCGACATAGACGCCGTCGATCCCGGCCGCTTCCAGCCAGGCGTTGTGGATCAGCGGGCTCAGTGAATGGGCGACCGGCGCGCCGGCGACGCCAGCGACCAGGGTCTTTCCGGTGATGGTCCGGTTCATGCGGCAAGGACGCCTTGGCCGCGCAGGAAGCCGAGCAGCGGCAACAGCGGCAAGCCGAGGATGGCGAAGTAGTCGCCCTCGACGCGATCGAACAGTTGCGCGCCGTCGCCCTCCAGCAGGTAGCAGCCCACCGACGACAGCGCCGCATCGCCGCTGCGAGCCAGATAGGCGTCGAGAAAGGCCTCGGAGAACTCGCGCATCTGCAGGCGCGGGCTCTCGACGGTGCGCCAGAGCACGGCGCCGTTCCGCACCACGACCACGGCGGAATGGAGCAGGTGCGAGCGACCCCGCAGCGCGATCAGCCGTTCGCGGGCTTCGGCGACGCTATCGACCTTGTCGAAGAGCTCGCCGGCGAGCTCGAGGGTCTGGTCCGCGCCGATAACCAGCGCCTCGGGTCGCTCGCGGGAGACCTTGGTCGCCTTGGCTTCGGCCAGGTGGCCCGCGACATCGCGTGGGCCGGCGCCGGATGCGAGCAGCCGCGCCTTGGCCTCCGCTTCGTCGACGCCGGAGACGACCGCTTCGTGTGCGACCCCTGCCCCGGTCAGGATGGCCGCACGCGACTGGCTGGTGGAGGCAAGCACCACCGGCGTCACCCAAGCACCTCGACCTGGCCGCGGCCACCGGAGAGGATGTTCATCACCGCCGCCGCCGTCTCCTCGACCGAGCGCCGGGTGACGTCGATCACCGGCCAGCCCTCGCGTTCGAACAGCCGCCGCGCGTCGATCACCTCCTGGCGCACCGCGTCGGTGTCGACATAGGCGCTGTCGCGGCGCTCGTTGAGGCTGCGCAGCCGGTTGCGGCGGATTTCCAGCAACCGGTCGGGGGAAAGCGTCAGGGCGACGATCGGCACCCCGCGGATCGATTGCAGCCGCGGCGGCACCAGCCCAGGGCCCACCAGCGGCACATTGGCGGCGCGGACGCCGCGATGGGCGAGATAGATGCTGGTCGGCGTCTTCGACGTGCGCGAGACGCCGACCAGGATCACGTCAGCGCGCTCCAAGTCCTGACCGCCCTGGCCGTCGTCGTGGCCGATGGCGTAGTTCAGCGCGTCCATGCGATTGAAATAGTCGGCGTCCAACGAATATTGCGCCCCAACCTGGGTGGAGAGCGGCGCGCCGAGATAGCGGGAAAGCGCCGTGACCAGCGGGTCCAGGGCCGCGATGCAGGGCATGTCCATTTTCTGGCAGCCGATCTCGAGCGCGCCACGCAGGCTCTGGTCGATGATGGTGTGCAGCACCACGCCCGGCGAATTGGCGATCTCTTCCAGCGCCCGGTCGAGCTGACGCTGCGCTCGGACCAGGGCGTAGATGTGCTCGATCGGCAGTACATTGGTGAAGCGCGCGCAGGCGGCGCGAGCGAGGGCGTTCAGGGTCTCGCCGGTCGAGTCGGAAACCAGGTGGACGTGGAAGTAGGTGGCGAGACGGCCGGGCGGGGTCATGGCCTTCGCCCCGATACGAAATATTCCTGGGACCAAGTCTGTGAACGGATCGTTAACCATGGCGCGCCGAAGCCATCGGAACCGGCCCTTCCCGGTGGACGAATCCAGGTCGCCGTGGAGGCCTGGGGACGGCTGGGGACGATTCGACCCGTTCTAGCGACCCGCGCCCCCAGGTCCTGGCAGGGGTGGACGAGGCTTCGGCTTGGTTCATTCACAGGCGTGGACAAGTCGGTTGATCCCCCGCCGGCGCCCATCGGCGCGGCCGCTTTGATCACGATACGACAATAGCTTGCCGGGTTGTCACCGCAATCAACAGCCTCGTCCGATCAGTGATCAGCCTGTGCGCGCAGTCGCAGGGAGATGGGCGCCGACCGTGCGGGCGGCCAGTTGTCCACGCTTGTCACCGCCTCTCTACTTCCTCAAATCGCCCTTAAGGTTTTGTTAAGGATTAGGAGTAGGAGGCGCCGAACCGGCGAGCCTCTTGAACCTGGACAGGGCGACCGGTTTAAGGGGCCCCATGAACGCCATCCGGCCCCGCCTGCTTCGCGCCATCGACAGGGAGCCCCTCGATCGGCCGCCAATCTGGTTCATGCGCCAGGCTGGCCGCTGCCTGCCAGAGTACCGCGAACTGCGCGCCAAGGCTGGGGGTTTTCTCAACCTGGTCTTCGATCCGAAGCTGGCGTCGGAGGTGACTCTGCAGCCGATGCGTCGCTTCGCCTACGACGCGGCCGTCATCTTTTCGGATATCCCGGTGGTGCCGCAGGCCCTAGGCCAGCAGCTCTGGTACGAGGAGGGGGAGGGGCCGAGGCTGGGTCCGTTGCCCGATCTCGACGCCATGGCTGTTCTGGCGCCTAAGGTCGGGGAGATTCTCGGGTCGGTTGGCGAGACGATCCGGCTGGCGCGCGCCGGGCTGGAGCCGGAGCGGGCCGTGATCGGGTTCGCGGGCGCACCCTGGACGCTGGCGACCTACATGCTGCAAGGCCGGGGCGGCGATGCGGCTAGAGCCGTTGCGCGGACCAGGGCGTTCACCGAACGGGCCATGGTCGAGCGGCTGGTCGACATCCTGGCGGAGGCGACCGCCAGCTATCTGATCATGCAGGCGCGGGCCGGCGCCCAGGCGCTGCAGATTTTCGAGTCTTGGGCTGAACTCATGCCGGAGGACCTGTTCGAACGCCTGGTGATCCAGCCGCACGCCCGGATCGTCGCCGCGGTGAAGGCCGCCGGCGTGACCGCGCCGGTGATCGGCTTTCCGAGGGGTTCGGGCGCGCTGGTGGAACGCTATGCGCTGGAGAGCGGCGTGCAGGTGGTGGGGCTCGACGTCCAGGCGCCGGCGGCGCTGGGTCGGAAGCTTCAACAGACCGTGGCGATCCAGGGGGCGCTCGATCCGCTCTTGCTGAGAGCCGGCGGGAGCGAACTGACGCGGCGCGTGGACGGCCTGCTGCGGCAATGGTCGGGCGGGCCCTACATCTTCAACCTCGGCCACGGCGTCCTGCCCGACACGCCGCTCGAGCACATCGAAGCGGTGGTGAGCCAGGTGACGGGCTGGCGGGGCGCATGAGCCGGATCGCCGTGGTCCTGTTCAATCTGGGCGGACCCGATGGACCAGGGGCGGTGCGGCCTTTTCTGCGAAACCTGTTCTCCGACCCCGCCATCATCAGCGCACCAGGGCCGATCCGTTTCGCCCTGGCGGAAACGATTTCGCGGCTGCGGGAACGGACGGCGATCGCGAACTATGCGGTGATGGGCGGCGCGTCGCCGCTGAATCCAGGAACGCGCGCCCAGGCCGACGCCCTGGCGGCCACGCTCGCGGCGCGGCGGCGCGGCGACGAGATCCGGGTCTTCGTCGCCATGCGCTACTGGCGACCGTTCACCGAGGAGACCGCGGCTGAGGTCGCCGCCTACGAGCCCGACGAGATCGTGCTGCTGCCGCTCTATCCGCAGTTCTCCACCACCACGACGGGCTCGTCGCTGGCCACCTGGGACCGCACCTACAGGGGAGGCGGCCGGCGCCACGTCGTCTGCTGCTATCCCGACCAGGACGCCTTCATCGAGACGCACGCCCGGCTGATCCGGGAGACCTGGGAGGCGGCGGGCGCGCCGGCGAACGCGCGGCTGCTGTTCTCGGCGCACGGGTTGCCGGAGCGGATCTCGAACGCCGGCGATCCCTATCGGCGCCAGGTCGAGCGCACCTGCGCGGCGGTGGTCGGGCGGCTCGGAAACAGTTGGGACTGGCGGGTCTGCTACCAGAGCCGTGTCGGGCCGATGAAGTGGATAGGCCCGTCGACCATTGAGGCGATCGAGGCCGCGGCGGCGGACGGGCTCGGTGTTGTCGTGGTCCCGATCGCCTTCGTCTCCGAGCACGTAGAGACCCTGGTGGAACTGGATCGCGACTATGCGGAGGTGGCCGAGCGCGCCGGCGTCGACCCCTATATCCGCGTGCCGGCTTTAGGCGTCGATGCGGGGTTCATCGAGGGCTTGGCAGAGTTGGTGGACCAGGCCCTGACCAGCGAGGGCGTGTGTCCGGGCGCGGGCCGCTGCGGACCGCAGTCCAGCCGATGCCCGCTGGAGGTCGCCAGGCGCGCCGCGTGAGACACCTGGAGTTCTATCATAACCTGCTGATCGGCCTGCACATCATCGTGGTGATCGCCTGGATGGCGGGCCTGCTCTACCTGCCGCGGTTGTTCGCCTATCACACCGGATCGGCGGTCGGTTCCGAGATGGACGCGACCTTCAAGACCATGGAAGCGAAGCTCTACGGGATCATCATGAACCCGGCGATGATCGCGGTCTGGCTCATGGGCCTGACCCTGGTCTGGTTCGACGCGACCCAGCAGGGCTGGGGCTGGCGGTTCCTGCTGACCCCCTGGATGCTGGTCAAACTCGCCGGCGTCCTTTTTCTGACGAGCTGGCATTACTATCTGGGTAGGGCCCGCAAGGCGCTGGCGGCTGGCCGCCGGGACCGCAGCGAGCGCTTCTGGCGGATGACCAATGAGCTACCGTTCCTGGTGATGATCGTCATGGTTCTGGCCATCACCACCAAGTTGGCGTTCTGAGGGGCCCGACTTGACGGCGGGTTCGCCATGTGGTTCCGCTGGTTACCGAAGTCGAGTCGCCCGGTTTGGGCTCCGGCTTTCCCGCCTCACACCGCACCTGCGCCGCAGCTGGCGCCAAGGTTCGGCCCCCTGATCTATCCCCGCGCGTTTCGATGGTCTCTTCCTGGGACGCGCGGCGCAACGAAACACCACCCATCGCCGGGCGCCCCGCGTCCAGCCTGATCCCCAATGACTCCATTCCAGTGAAATCCCCCAATGTCCGATATTTCTGAAACCGAAACCACCGACCTCGCGTCCGAGGACGGCGAGGCGTTCGAGGCCGACTCCGGCTCCGAATCCTCCGAGCCCAGCGCCGCCGCCAAGGCCATCGCCGAGCTGACGCTCACCCGCATGTCGCTGCAGGAGCTGAAGCAGAAGTCGCCCGCCGACCTGCTGGCCTTCGGCGAGCAGCTCGACATCGAAAACGCGAACAACATGCGCAAGCAGGACATGATGTTCGCCATCCTGAAGACCCTCGCCGAGGAAGGCGTGGAGATCTCCGGCTCCGGCACGCTCGAAGTGGTGCAGGACGGCTTCGGCTTTATGCGCAGCCCCGAAGCCAACTATCTCGCTGGCCCGGACGACATCTATGTCAGCCCCTCGCAGATCCGGAAGTTCGGCCTTCGCACCGGCGACACCGTCGACGGCGCCATCCGCGCGCCCCGCGAAGGCGAGCGCTATTTCGCCCTCACCAATGTGTCGCTGATCAACTTTGAGGACCCGGACAATGTCCGCCACAAGGTGCTGTTCGACAATCTGACGCCGCTCTACCCCGACAAGCGCCTGACCATGGAGCTGCCGGATCCGACGGTGAAGGACCGCACCGGCCGCGTCATCGACATCGTCGCCCCGCTCGGCAAGGGCCAGCGCTGCCTGATCACCTCGCCGCCGCGCGTGGGCAAGACGGTGATGCTGCAGAACATCGCCAAGTCGATCGAGACCAACCACCCCGAGTGCTACCTGATCGTGCTGCTGGTCGACGAACGGCCCGAGGAAGTCACCGACATGCAGCGCACGGTGAAGGGCGAGGTGATCGCCTCGACCTTCGACGAGCCGGCGACCCGGCACGTCGCCGTGGCCGAGATGGTGATCGAGAAAGCCAAGCGCCTGGTCGAACACAAGCGCGACGTGGTTATCCTGCTGGACAGCGTCACCCGCCTGGGCCGCGCCTACAACACCGTGGTGCCGTCCTCGGGCAAGGTGCTGACCGGCGGCGTCGACGCCAACGCCCTGCAGCGCCCGAAGCGCTTCTTCGGCGCGGCGCGGAACATCGAGGAAGGCGGCTCGCTGACCATCATCGCCACCGCCCTGATCGACACCGGCAGCCGGATGGACGAAGTGATCTTCGAAGAGTTCAAGGGCACCGGCAACTCCGAGATCATCCTCGACCGCAAGGTCGCCGACAAGCGTATCTACCCGGCCATCGACATCATCCGCTCGGGCACCCGCAAGGAAGAGCTGATTACGCCGCGCGATCTGCTGCAGAAGACCTATATCCTGCACCGGATCGTCAATCCGATGGGGGCCCAGGACGCGATCGAGTTCCTGCTCGACAAGCTGCGCCAGACCAAGACCAACGACGAATTCTTCCAGTCGATGAATACCTAGCGCGAGCCGGGCACACCCTTACGGCAGCAGCACCGTCGCGCCGATGGTGTTGCGGGCTTGCAGCGCCTCGTGCGCCTTGCGGGCCTCGGCGAGCTTGAAGCGCTGGCCGATTTCAATCCGCAGCTTGCCCGACGCGATCATCGCGAAGAGCTGGCCGGCGCTTTCGTCCAACTCGGCGGGCGTGGCGGTATAGTCCGCCATAGTGGGGCGGGTGAGGTAGAGCGAGCCGCCGCGCATCAGCCGCAGCGGCTCCACGGCCGGAGCCGGCCCCGAGGCGTTGCCATAGCTGACGAAGAGGCCGCGCCGCGCCAGGCTGGCGATCGTCGCCTCGAAGGTGTCCTTGCCGACCGCGTCGTAAGCCACCGAGACGCCGGCGCCGCCGGTGATCTCCTTGACCCGCGCCGCCACGTCCTCGTGCCGGTAGAGGATCACATGGTCGCAGCCGAGGCCGCGGGCGAGCGCCGCCTTGTCCTCGGAGCCGACCGTGCCGATCACGGTGGCGCCGATCGCCTTGGCCCATTGCACCAGCAGCGAGCCGACCCCGCCGGCGGCCGCGTGGACCAGGATGGCCTCGCCGGCCTTGAGCGGATGGCAGCGGCGCACCAGGAACTCGGTGGTCATGCCCTTCAGCAGGGACGCGGCGGCCGTCTCGAAGCTGACCCCGTCGGGCAGGGCGACGGCGCGGGCCGCGGAGACCGCGTTGAACTCGGCGTAACCGCCGCCTTGGCCGCTGTACGCCACCCGGTCGCCGGGCGCGAAGCGGGTCACGCCCTCGCCCAGCGCCTCTACAACGCCGGCCCCCTCCTGGCCCAGCACCGCCGGATAGCGCATCGGATAGAGGCCGCTGCGCTGGTAGGTGTCGATAAAGTTGAGCCCGATCGCCGCGTGGCGCACCAGGATCTGACCGGGACCCGGCGTCGGACGCTCAAGCTCGACGGCCTCGAGCACCTCGGGCCCACCCGCCCGCATGGCCTGCACCGCGAGCATCAGACGAGCGCCTGCTTGAACAGCGCCAGGGTGCGCGCATTGGCGGTGGCGGCGTCGGCCGCGTCGTAGTGCTCGCCGCCGACGCGGGCGAAGGCGTGGTCGCGGCCGGGGTAGCTGTAGATCTCGACCTGGGGATGGTTCTTCAACGAGGCGATAATCAGCGCCTGCGCCTCCTTTGGCACGAACTGGTCTTCCTCGGCGATGTGCAGCAGCAGCGGATCGGCCAGCTTATCGGCCTCGGCCACATGGCGCTCGATCCCGACGCCATAATAGCCGACCGAGGCGTCGACGTCGGTGCGCGTCGCGGTGAGGAAGGCGAGCAGGCCGCCGAGGCAGAAACCGACCGCGCCGACCTTGCCGCTGCAGCCGGCGTCGTCGCGGACATGGCCGATGGTGGCGGCGATGTCCTTGACCCCGAGATCGACGTCGAAGGCGTTGAAGAGCTCGAACGCCTTCTTCCACTCGGCCTCGGACTTGTCGGTGATGTCGACGCCCGGCTCGATGCGCCAGAACAGGTCGGGCGAGATGGCGAGGTAGCCCTCGGCGGCGAAAGCGTCGGCCGTTGCCCGCATCACCGCATTGACGCCGAAAATCTCCTGGATGACCACGACGGCGGGGGCTGGACCGCCGGCGGGCCGCGCCACATAGGCGGAAAACTCACCATCCGGCGTTCGGATCGTCACGGACTCACCCATCGCGCTCTCCCACTGTCCCTTGTGCGACTGCTCGCACCCGGCCAAATTCGCCGCAGCGCGCCTCGGGGCTCGCCATAGCATGAAGACGGCGCGGCGAGGGAGCAGGCGAATGAAGCTGAATGTGGAGATAGACTGCACTCCGGCGGAGGCGCGGGCCTTCCTCGGCCTGCCCGACGTCAGCAGCCTCAACGACCATCTGGTCGAGGAGATGAAGAAGAGGCTCGACGCCAACATCGCCATGGCCGCGCCCGAGGAGCTGATGAAGAACTGGATGGCGTTCGGCGGCCAGGCCTCCGAACAGTTCATGAAGCTGATGTCGGCGGCGTCGGGCGGCCTCGGGGGCGCCAAGGGCCCGCGATGAGGGACACCATCTTCGCCCCGGCGACGGCGGCGGGGCGCGCGGCGGTCGCAGTGGTGCGGATTTCGGGCTCGGAGGCGGCCCAGGCGTTGCGGGGGCTGGCGGGCCGGTTGCCGGCGCCGCGCCGCGCCGCGCTTCGCAAGCTGCGGGACGGGCGCGGCGATGTGATCGACCAGGCGCTGGTGCTGTGGATGCCGGCGCCGGCCAGCTACACCGGCGAGGACACCGCCGAGCTGCACCTGCACGGCGGCCCCGCCGTCGTCGGCCGAGCGACGCGAGCGCTGGAGGCGGCTGGCCTTCGCCTGGCCGAGCCGGGCGAATTCACCCGCCGCGCCTTCGAGGCCGGGCGCCTCAGCCTGGATCAGGCCGAGGGCGTCGCCGACTTGGTGGACGCCGAGACCGAGGCGCAGGCGCGTCAGGCGGTGGCCCAGCTCGAGGGCGCCCTGGGTCGCCGCTACGCCCGCTGGCGCACCATGCTGGCCGAGGCGCTGGCGCAGGTGGAAGCCGCAGTCGATTTCCCGGACGAGGAACTGCCCGGCGACGTCGCGCGGCGGGCCGAGCCGAGGATCGCGGGGCTGGAGGACGATCTGGCGCGCGCCCTCGCCGATGCGCGGCGCGGCGAGCGGGTGCGCGACGGCTATCGGATTGCCTTGATCGGCGCGCCCAACGCCGGAAAGAGCCAGCTTTTCAACCGGTTGCTGGAGCGGGACGCCGCCATCGTGACGCCGACGGCGGGGACCACGCGGGATGTGATCGAGGCGCCGATGGTCATCGCCGGCTACAAGGTGCTGGTCGCCGATATGGCCGGGGTGCGCGAGACATGCGAGGCGATCGAGGGCGAAGGCGTGCGGCGGGCCAGGGTCTGGGCCGCCGACGCGGATTTGCGGCTCTGGGTGGTCGACGCGGCCGTCGGCAGCGGCGCCTGGCGCGAGGCGCGCGACCTCGTGCAGCCGGGCGACGTGTTGCTGCTCAACAAGACCGATCTGCCGGCTGGCGGCGACGGTGAGGACGCGCTCGGCGTCCTCGACGAGTCGGCCGGGCGGTTTGAGGTCTCGGCCGAAACCGGCGCCGGTCTGGCGGCGTTGCACGAGGCCCTGGCGCTGCGGGTGTCGGCCGATCTCGGCGGGGTCGAGTTTCCGGCGGTGACGCGGATGCGGCACGCCCGGGTGCTGGCGGAGGCGCTGGCGCATCTGGATCGCGCCAGCCGGGCGCTGGAGACGCCCGAACTGGCGGCCGAGGATCTGCGCCTCGCCGCGCGGGCGCTGGAGCGGATCACGGGGCGGATCGGCGCCGAAGACGTGCTCGACGTGATCTTCAGCAGCTTCTGCATCGGCAAGTGAGCCGGCCGAAAATTCTGCACCGGCGCCCAAAATGTTTCACGTGAAACATTGACGCTACGTCACCCTCGACCGTTCGACGCGCCCGCCTCGCCTTCGCCGGCCAAGTCCGGTAAGGGCAAGCCATGACCCAGGCCTGGGATGTGATCGTGATCGGAGGCGGGCACGCCGGCTGCGAAGCCGCCGCCGCGTCGGCGCGCGTCGGCGCCCGCACCCTGCTCCTCACCCACAAGATCGAGACCATCGGCGAGATGTCCTGCAACCCGGCCATCGGCGGTCTGGGCAAAGGCCACTTGGTGCGCGAGATCGACGCCCTCGATGGCCTGATGGGCCGGATGGCCGATGTCGCCGGCATCCAGTTTCGGCTGCTCAACCGTTCGAAGGGCCCGGCGGTGCGCGGCCCGCGCGCCCAGATCGACCGCGCCCGCTACCGGGAGGCCATGCAGGCCGAACTCGCCGCGACGCCCGGGCTGGAGATCCGCGCCGATGCGGTCGACGATCTCATCCTCGAAGACGGCCATGTCTCCGGTGTGCTCGGCGCCAGCGGCGAGACCTATCGGGCGCGCCGCGTCGTGCTCACCACCGGCACCTTCCTGAAGGGCGTCATCTGCCGTGGCGAGGACCGGATTCCGGCCGGCCGCATCGGCGAGGCGCCGGCGATCGGCCTGGCCGACCGGCTCTACGGTCTCGGCCTGCGGATGGGACGGTTGAAGACCGGCACCCCGGCCCGCCTCGACGGCCGCACCATCGACTGGGGCAGCCTGGAGATGCAGCCGGGCGACGCCGAGCCGACGCCATTCTCGTTCCTGACACCCGAAATCACCACCCCGCAGATCGCTTGCGGCGTCACCGGGACGACGGCCGAGACCCACCGGATCATCGCCGAGCACCTGGGCGAGTCGGCCGTCTATGGCGGTCGGCTCTCGGGCCGTGGGCCGCGCTATTGCCCCTCGATCGAGGACAAGGTGGTGCGCTTTCCCGACCGCACCAGCCACCAGATCTTCCTGGAGCCGGAAGGTGTGGACGATGACACCGTCTATCCCAACGGCGTCTCGACCTCGGTGTCCGAGGCGACCCAGGATCGCTTCCTGCGTACCATTCCAGGCCTGGAGCAGGTCGCGGTGCGGCGCTACGGCTATGCGATCGAGTACGACTACGTCGACCCGCGCGAGCTGACCACGGCGCTGGAAGTGCGTGTTTTGGCTGGCCTTTATCTCGCCGGCCAGATCAACGGCACCACCGGCTACGAAGAAGCTGGCGCCCAGGGCCTGGTCGCCGGGCTCAATGCGGCGCGCGCAGCGTCGGGCGCTGAGCCGGCCAGCTTCGGCCGCGACGAGGCCTATATCGGCGTGATGATCGACGACCTGGTGACGCGCGGGGTGACGGAGCCCTATCGGATGTTCACCAGCCGCGCCGAGTTCCGGCTACGCCTGCGCGCCGACAACGCCGACCAGCGGCTGACCGCCAAGGGCGTCGCACTGGGCTGCGTCGGCCCGGTGCGCGCCGAGGCGTTCGGCGCGAAGGCCCAGCGCTTGGCCGCGGCGCGCCAGACCGCACGGTCGCTTTCGCTCACCCCGGCGGAGGCGGTGCGCGCCGGCTTCAAGGTCAATCTCGACGGCCAGCGCCGCGATGTGATCCAGCTGCTCGCCTACCGCGACATCGGCCTGGATGACCTGCAACGCCTGTGGCCGGCGCTTGGCGACTGGACGCCGGAGGTGCGCGAGCAGATCGAGATCGACGCCGCCTATGCCGGCTATCTCGATCGGCAGGACGCGGACGTCGAGGCGTTCCGCCGCGACGAGGCGCTGCTGCTGCCGGCCGAGCTCGACTATGCCAGCGTCGGCGGCCTCTCCAACGAGGCGCGCGAGCGGCTCGTCGCCGTGCGTCCCGCGACCCTCGGCCAGGCCGCCCGGATCGAAGGCGTCACTCCCGGCGCGCTCACCGCCCTGCTCGCCCATGTCCGTCGCCGCGCTGCTTGACGCCCCCGAGGTGCATGACGGCGCGAGCTTCGCGGCCCGCACCGGCGCGAGCGACGCGCAGGTCGCCGATCTCGAGCGTCTGCTGCGTCTGCTGACCGACTGGAACGGCCGGATGAATCTGGTCAGCGCCGGCAGCCTCGGCGCGTTCTGGCCCCGCCACGTCTTCGACAGCGCCCAGCTTCTGCCGCTCGCGCCCGAGGCGCGGACTTGGGTCGACATCGGCGCCGGGGCGGGGTTTCCGGGCTTGGTGCTAGCGATCCTGCTCAAGGGCGCGCCGGGCGCCCGCATCCATCTGGTCGAGAGCCAGGCCAAGCGCTGCCGGTTCCTCGCCGAGGCGGTCGAGGCGCTGGCGTTGCCGGCCGAGGTCCACAACGCCCGCGCCGAGGATCTCGCGCTGGAGGCCGACATCGTCACCGCCCGCGCCGTCGCGCCGCTCGGCCGCCTGCTCAGCTTCGCCCGGCCATTCTTCGCCAAGGGCGCCGTCGGGTTGTTCTTCAAGAGCGAAGGTGTTGAGGTCGAGATCGTCGAGGCGCGCCAGGCCTGGCGTTTCACGTGCAACATCACGCCGAGCGCCAGCGACCCGCGCGGCCGCATCCTTAAGGTGGAGGGCCTCGCCCGTGCCGGTTAAGGCCTGCCGCATCCTCGCCATCGCCAACCAGAAGGGCGGCGTGGGCAAGACCACCACCGCCATCAATCTCGGCACCGCCCTGGCCGCGGTCGGCGAGCGGGTGCTGCTGCTTGATTCCGACGCGCAGGGCAACGCGTCCACTGGGCTGGGCGTGCCCAGGGCGCTGCGGCACAAGACGCTCTACGACGTGCTGATGGACAAGCTGCCGGTCGCCCAGGCGATCGTGAAGACCGCGCTGCCCGGCCTCGATTTGCTGGCGGCGGACCCCGACCTGTCCGGCATCGAGGTCGAACTCGGCCAGACGCCGCGCCGCTCCTATCGGCTGCGCGACGCTCTCGCCCCGCTGCGCGCCGACGCCGTTTACGACTATGTGCTGATCGACTGCCCGCCGGCGCTGTCGCTGCTCACGGTCAACGCCATGACCGCCTCGGACGCGGTGCTGGTGCCGCTGCAGTGCGAGTTCTTCGCCCTCGAGGGCCTCACCCAGCTGATGCGGACCATCGATCTGGTGCGCGGCAGCCTCAATCCGTCGCTGGAGATCCAGGGCGTCGTGCTGACCATGTTCGACCGGCGCAACAGCCTCTCAGGCCAGGTCGCCAGCGACGTCCGCGCCCACTTCGGCGACACGGTCTACAAGACCGTGATCCCCCGCAACGTGCGGGTCTCCGAGGCGCCGTCGTTCGGCAAGCCGGCGCTGATCTACGACATGAAATGCGCCGGCAGCCAGGCCTACATCCAGCTCGCGCGCGAGGTCGTCGGCCGCGAGCGTGAGCGGCTGAAGGCCTGACGCCGCGCCGCTTGGTTCCCCCAAGCGAATTGGTCTAGACCGAGGCGAGGCAAGGAGCCGCGCATGGCCGAACAACGGCGAGGACTGGGACGGGGGCTGTCGGCCCTGCTCGACGAGGTGGAGGCGCCGATTGCGGAGGGCGACCGCCCTGTCGGCCTGAGCGAGCTTCCGGTGGATGTGATCCGGCCCAATCCCAATCAGCCGCGCCGCCACTTCGGCGAGGCTGAGCTGGAGGAGCTCTGCCAGTCGATCCGCGAGAAGGGGGTGCTGCAGCCGATCCTGGTGCGGCCGGCCATGTACGCCGGCCAATACGAGATCGTCGCCGGCGAGCGGCGCTGGCGGGCGGCTCAGCGCACCGGCGTGCGGACGATCCCGGCGCTGGTGCGGAGCCTCTCCGATGTCGAGGTGCTCGAGATCGCCATCGTCGAGAACGTGCAGCGCGCCGACCTGTCGCCGATCGAGGAGGCGGAGGGCTACCGCGCGCTGATGGATCGCTTCGGCCGCACCCAGGCCCAGGTCGCCGAGACGGTGGGCAAGAGCCGCGTCCACATCGCCAATGCGCTGCGGCTGATGCAGCTGCCCGAGGCGGTGCAGGCCATGCTGCGTGAGGGCCGCATCACTGCCGGCCACGCCCGCCCGTTGATCGGCTCGCCCGACGCCGAGCGGCTGGCCGAGGAAGTGGCGGGTCGTGGCCTGACGGTCCGCCAGGCCGAATCGCTCGCCCGCGGCCGATCCGGCGGCGGCGGACACCCTCGCGAAGAGAAGGACCCAAACACCCTTTCGCTTGAATCCGATCTCGGCGAGGCGCTCGGCATGACGGTCGAGATCCGCCACGCCGCCGGCGGCGGCGAGTTGCGCCTCCACTACGCCTCGCTGGAACAGCTCGACGACCTCTGCCGGCGACTGATGCGCGGTTAGTTGACGTGGCGTCAGTGTTTCACGTGAAACATTCTGGCGCCGGCGTACAAAATCCTCAAACAGCGCGCCAACGCGAATCCGCGTTGCTCAAGCCGCGCAAAGGGACAATCCTCCGCGCGTCCGGCGGCGCGGGAGGATGGCTATGGCCGATGAGACGACGAGGCCCGGCGCAGAGTTGCCGGCGCGGCTGCACCACAACGCCTATGTCTGCGCCGACCAGGAGCGAACGCGGCGCTTCTACGAGGACATCCTCGGGCTGCCGTTGATCGCGACCTGGATCGAGCGAACCGAGATGGAGGGCCGAACGGTCAACTACAGCCACACCTTCTACGGCCTTGGCGACGGGGGCGCGCTTGCCTTCTTCAATTTCCAGGATCCGGAGTTTCAGGCGCGCTTCACGCCCAAGGCGCAGCCGAATTTCGTGCATATCGCCCTGAAGGTCTCGCCCCTGACGCAGGACGCGATTCGGACCCGCTGCCTGGCCGCCGACGTCGCGACGCGCACCATCGACCACGGCTATTGCACGTCGCTGTATATGACCGACCCGGACGGCCTGCGGCTCGAATTCACCCGCGATGTCGAAGAGGTGGATGCGATCGACGCGCACCAGCGCGCGACCGCGCACGCCGCGCTGGCCCGCTGGACCGCCGGCGACACCACGCCGAACAACGACGTACGGCCGCACTGAGACGCGCCGTGAAGAAGGTCACCCTCACCTTCGACAACGGGCCGGACACCCGCGGAACCACCGCCTTCGTGCTGGACGAGCTGGCGCGACGGGAGATTCTCGCCAGCTTCTTCGTGATCGGCCGCCAGCTCGCCCGTCCCGGCGCGCGGCGCCTTGCCGAGCGCGCCCACGACGAGGGTCACTGGATCGGCAATCACACCCTCACCCACAGCGTCATGTTCGGCGACAGCGACGATGCGTCGCTTGCGGGCCGCGAGATCGGCGAGACGCAGGCTCTGATCGGCGATCTCGCCCATCCCGATCGGCTGTTCCGGCCCTACGGCGGTGGCGGCGTCATCAGCGAGCGCCTCCTGAGCCCCAGCGCCGTCTCCTACCTCGTGGACGGCGGCTACACCTGCGTGCTCTGGACGAGCGTTCCCCGTGATTGGGAAGGCGACGCCGCTTGGGTGGATCGCTGCCTCGCCGACATCGAAGCGCAGGAATGGACGGTGGTGGTCGCCCATGACCTGGCGAACGGCGGCATGGCCTATCTGCCGACGCTGCTGGACCGGATCGAGGCTTCGGGCGCCGAGTTCACCCAGGCGTTTCCACCCGCCTGCATGCCCGTCCGCCGCGGAGTCGTCGAGGCCGACATGTCGCCGATCGTCCAGCGAGCCCGCGGGCCGACTACGTAGACAAGACGCGGCCGTCCGGCCTCACCGCTCTACCGCCTCCGCCAGCGGGCGTTCGTAGGCGGCCATCATCGCCATGTTGAAGATCTTCGAGACCGAGGCCGAGAGCGGGCAGATCTGCACCGCCTTGGAGAGGCCGAGCAGGATCGGGCCGACCACCGTCGCCTCGCCCAGCGCCTGCACCAGCTTGGTGGAGATCGAGGCCGAGTGGATGGCGGGCATGACCAGCACATTGGCCGGGCCGGTGAGCCGGATGAACGGATAGTCGGCGCGCCGTTCGGGATCGAGCGCCAGTTCCGGCGGCATCTCGCCCTCGTATTCGAAGCCGACGTCGCCGCGCGCGTCCAGCATGGCCACGGCGTCGCGCACCTTCTCCGAGCGCTCGCCCATCGGGTTGCCGAACGCCGAATAGGACATGAACGCCACCCGTGGCGTGAAGCCCAGCCGCCGCACCGCGCCGGCCGCCTCGATGGCGATCTCCACCAACTCCGCCGACTCGGGCATCTCGGTGACGTTGGTGTCGGCGATGAACAGGGTGCGGCCCTTGGAGAGCACGATCGACATGCCGATGATACGGCCGCCGGGCGACGGGTCGATCACCCGCAGGATCTCCTCCAGTGCCTGATCGTAGGCGCGGGTGACGCCGGTCACCATGCCGTCGGCGTAGCCGCAGGCGACGTAACAGGCGGCGAACGAGTTCCTGTCCTGGTTGATCAGCCGCATCACGTCGCGGCGAAGGTAGCCGGACCGCTGCAGGCGCCCATAGAGGAAATCGACGAATTCCTCGTTGTGGCGCGACAGCCGGGCGTTGAGCACCTCCAGCTTGGCCTCGGCCGGATCGAGGCCGGCGGCGCGCATGTTCTCGTCCACCAGCTCCTCGCGGCCGATCAGCACCGCCTTGCCGAGGCCCTGGCTCTGGAAGGCGTGGGCGGCGCGGATCACCTGCGGCTCCTCGCCCTCGGCGAACACGATCCGCTTCTGGCGGCCGGACATCACCGCGCCGGAGATCTTCTGCAGGAAGCCGGCGGTGGGATCGAGCCGGCGCGCCAGCGATTCGCGATAGGCGTCCATGTCCGGGATCGGCTTGCGGGCGACGCCGGTGTCCATCGCCGCCTGGGCGACGAAGGGCGGGATGTACCAGATCAGCCGGGGATCGAACGGCGAGGGGATGATGTAGTCGGCGCCGAATTTCAGGTGGCCGCCGTGATAGGCCGCCGCCACCTCGTCCGGCACGTCCTCACGGGCGAGCTTGGCCAGGGCGTTGGCGCAGGCGATCTTCATCTCCATGTTGACCCGCCGGGCGCGCACGTCGAGAGCGCCGCGGAAGATGTAAGGAAAGCCCAGCACGTTATTGACTTGATTGGGGTAATCCGACCGGCCGGTGGCGACGATGGCGTCGGGGCGCACCGCCTTCACCTCCTCCGGCGTGATCTCCGGGTCGGGGTTGGCCATGGCGAAGATGATCGGCCGGTCGGCCATCAGCTTCACGTCCTCGGCGGTCACCGCGCCCTTCACCGAGAGCCCGAAGAAGGCGTCCGCGCCCTTTAGCGCGTCGGCCAGGGTGCGCGCCTCGGTCTCCACCGCGTGGGCCGACTTCCACTGGTTCATGGATTCGGTGCGGCCGCGGTAGAGCACGCCCTTGGTGTCGACGGCGATGCAGTTCTCCGGCCGCACGCCCATGGCCTTGATCAGGTCGAGGGTGGCGATCCCGGCCGCGCCGGGGCCGTTCAGCACCAGCTTGATTTCCGAAAGCTTGCGTCCGGTGATCTCGCAGGCGTTGATCAGCCCGGCGGCCGAGATGATCGCGGTGCCGTGCTGGTCGTCGTGGAACACCGGGATGTCGAGCAGCTCCTGCAGCTCGGTCTCGATGCGGAAGCACTCGGGGCTCTTGATGTCCTCCAGATTGATGCCGCCGTAGGTGATGCCGATGTTCTTCACCACGGTGATGATCTCGTCTGGATCGCGCGAGAGCACCTCCACGTCGATGGAATCGACGTCGGCGAAGCGCTTGAACAGCACCGCCTTGCCTTCCATCACCGGTTTCGAGGCCAGGGCGCCCTTGTCGCCGAGACCGAGGATGGCCGTGCCGTTGGAGATCACCGCCACCAGATTGCCCTTGGACGTGTAGTCGTAGGCGGCGTCCGGATCCTCGGCGATGGCCAGCACCGGCACGGCCACGCCCGGTGAATAGGCCAGCGACAGGTCGCGTTGCGTCGCCATCGGCTTGGTCGGGGTCACGGAGATCTTGCCCGGCGTCGGCTCGCGGTGGAACGCCAGCGCCTCGTGATCGGTGAAGGTGCGTCTCTCGTCGCTCATGCGGCTCTTCGGGCTCTCGGATCGGGAACGGGCGGCCTGGCAGGCGTCGCCCCGGCGGCCCGCAACCTAGAGCGCGGCCGGTGAAGGTGAAACCGGATTTTACGCGAACTTGCGCCTGGGACGCCTCGGACAGGCGCGGCGGCTCGGCATGAACAGCCCCGAAATCGCCCCCTCTCGGCGGCGCGCCGCCTCTGTTAAGACGTGAGGCGTTGCGGTTCGGCCGCCAGGGGAGCAGGTGGCGGGCATGAGTTCTGCGAACACGCCGGTGCGCATCGGCCTGGCCGGCGCCCTGGGACGGATGGGCCGCGCCATCGCCGGCGCCCTCGACGGGCGGCCGGACGTCAGGCTGGCGCTCGCCTTCGATCGGCCCGGCACGGAGGGCCGCGCGCTCGGCGCGCTGAAGCTCGGGACCGCCGCGGACATCGCCCGGTGTGATGTGGCGATCGATTTTTCCACCGCCGAGGCCTCGGTGCTGCTGGCGGAGATCGCGGCCGGCGAGGGCGCGCCGGCGCTGGTGGTGGGATCGACCGGCTGGACCGACGCCGAGGACGCGCGGCTGCGCGCCGCCGCGTTGCGCGTTCCGATCGTCCGCTCGGGCAATTTCTCCTTGGGCGTCAATGTGCTGGCTGGCCTGGTCGAGGCAGCCGCGCGGCGGCTGGACGCGATCGACTGGGACATCGAGATTTTCGAGGCCCATCATCGGCGCAAGATCGACGCGCCCTCGGGCACCGCGCTGATGCTGGGCGACGCGGCGGCGCGCGGTCGCGGGGTGGCGCTGGCCGATGTCGAGGTGCGGGCGCGCGACGGCATCACCGGCGCCCGGCCGGAGGGCGCGATCGGGTTCTCGGTGCTGCGCGGCGGCGGCATCGTCGGCGAGCATGAGGTGATGTTCGCGGCCGAGGACGAGATCCTGACGCTGAAGCACTCGGCGCGCGATCGCGGCCTGTTCGCCAGAGGCGCGGTGGTGGCCGCGCTCTGGGTCGCCGGCCGCCCGCCCGGCCTCTACGACATGATGGACGTGCTGGGCTTTCGGAGCTGAACGATGGACAGGATCCTGTCCCTGGACGCGACCGGTCAGCTGGCGGCCCTTGAGGCCAAGCGCATCGGCGCCACGGAGCTGCTGGAGGCCTCGCTGCGCCGCTGCGACGAGGTAAATGGATCGATCAACGCCGTGGTGATGAAAGACGCGGCGCGCGCGCTGGAGCGGGCGCGGGCCATCGACGACCATCGCGCCAGGGGCGATACGCTGGGTCCGCTCGCAGGCCTGCCGATGACGATCAAGGACACCTTCGACGTCGAGGGCATGCCCGCCTCGTCCGGCCTGGAGTCGTTTCGCCGCGGCAAGCGCCCCGATTCGGTGGTGGCCGCGCACGTCCGCCAGGCCGGAGCGGTGATCTGGGGCAAGACCAACACGCCGGTGATGGCCGGCGACTTCCAGACCCACAACAACCTCTACGGGACCACGAACAATCCCTGGGACCTGACGCGCACCAGCGGCGGCTCGTCCGGCGGCGCGGCGGCGGCGCTGGCCAGCCGGATCACCGCGCTGGAGATCGGCTCGGACATCGGCGGCTCGCTGCGCACCCCGGCGTCGTTCTGCGGCGTCTATTCGCACAAGCCGACCTGGGGCCTGGTCTCGCAGATCGGCCATGTGCCGCCCGCGCCCGGCTGGCTCTCCGAGCGCGACCTCAACGTGGTCGGCCCCATGGCCCGCTCGGCGCGCGACCTGCGGCTGCTGCTCTCGGTGCTGGAGGCCGGCACGGCGGCGAAGGTCCAGGCGCCGATCGAGCTGAAGGGCCTGCGCATCGGGCTCTGGCTCGAACAGCCCGAGTTCGTGCTGGATCCCGAGGTGAAGTCGGCGCTGGAAGCCTTCGCCGGCGCGCTCGCGGCCGAGGGGGCCGAGGTGACGCCGCTGGCCCACCCGGTCGAGGTCGGGGCGCTGCTGAAGGCCTATCGCACCCTGCTGGGCAGTCTGCTGGCGCAGGACATGCCGCCCGCCCGCCTCGGCCAGATGCGGCGCGGCCGCGGCGGGGCCAAGCTGGCGCTGGCCCTCGGCGCCGGTCCTGATTCGGCCGCCGCCATGCTGCTCGACTACACCGCCAGCCATCTCGACTGGCTCGCCGCCGACGAGGTCCGCGCCCGCGTCGGCGCCCAGGCCCGCAAGAGCTTCGCCCGCTTCGACGTGATCCTGGCGCCGGTGGGGCCGGTCGCGGCCTTCCCGCACGACCATCGCCCGTTCCAGCGCCGCGTCCTCACCCTCTCCGACGGGACCAAGGCGCCCTACCTCGCTCTGCTGCGCTGGGTCGCGCTCGCCACCGCCTGCGGCCTGCCGGTCACCACCGTCCCCGCCGGCCGCACCCCCGGCGGCCTGCCCGTCGGCGCCCAGCTCATCGGCCCGCGCGGCGCCGACTCGCGCACCCTGGCGGTCGCCGAGGCGATCGAGGACCGGCTGGGCGGCTTCACCCGTCCGCCGGCGCTTGACGCTGCGCCCACTTGAAGAATGGGGGCCTGGCGCCTTAGTTCGGGGACCATGAACGAAGACGAGGTTTTCATCGGCGGCATCACCCGCGCCTGGCTGCGCGCTCGCAGCCAGACCGAGCGCTACACCGTGTGGAAGAAGGCCAAGGCGCGGCACTCGGCCGAGGGCAACCACCTCGCCCGCGCCATCGAGCTGCTCGGCCTGCCCTACGCCGAGCCCGAGCCGCTGGGCGAGGAAGACGCCTTGCTGGCGCGGATGCGCGAGATCATGGCCGAGCCGCGCGCCCGGGGCGCCGCGGTCGAGGCCACCCTCGACGGCCTGCCCGCCATGGCCGGCATCGACGTCTTGATGCACGAGGAGCTTGGCGAGGCCTACCGCCGCAACGAAGCCGCCGTCCCCACCGCCCAGAACCTCACCGCCGAGCTGATGGCCGGCCTCGGCTACACGCCGTCCGGCCACAAGGACCTGCCGGCCCGCTGCGTCGCCCGCAGCGGCGTCTACTGGAAGCGCGGCTAAGCCCGGCTACTGGGTCAGCGAGACCTTGCCGCTCGAATAGCCGTTGCCGGAGCCCGCCGGCACCGGCACGTTCGACGACGAATAGTTGGCGTTGATCACCAGGTTGGGGCTGCCCTGCAGCTCCAGCGCCTGCGCCACGATCACCGTCCAGGCCGACTGGTTGGCCACGTTGTTGCCCGTGCCGGTCACCAGCAGCGTCGCGTCGGGGATATAGATCGCGCCCTCGAGCTGCTTGGCGTTGGTGGACGAGATGGTGAAGGTGTTGGTGTTGGTCCGCGACGTCATGATCACAAACCCCGCATAGGTGCCGCTCTGGCGGCCGCTGAGCGTGATCAGGGAGCTGTCCTGGAAGTTGAACGACGCACCGTCGCCGAAGATAAGCACCACATCCGTCCCCGAGAGGGCGGAATTGCTTTGCATATTCAACGTGCCATTTTCGAAATAGTACACGCCGGGAGTCAGGGTGACTGTCGTGTTGGCGCCGATGGTGACGTTGCCGCACAAAGGGGCCCCTAAGAGCGGAGGCGATATGGTGTGCAACCCCGCGCCCAGGTTAGCCAGCACGTTCGTCACGGGGCACAGAAGAGTACCTAGCAGCGTCGTGCCGAGAGGGATCGATGCGAACGGATCGGCGATCGCCGGCGCGCCGGACTGCGGCGCCGGCGTGATCGGCCCGGACGCCGTGCCGGTCGCCTGGGCGAGGCCCGCGACGAGGCTGGCGCCCGAATCGGTCGCGATGTTCTGGTCGGACTGGACGAGGCAGTTGCTCGCGGTCATCACCGACGAATTCTCGACCTGGATATTGTTCGAACCGCCCGTCCCCGTGCTCAGCACGCACAGCGGCAGCGTGCCGAGCGTCGAGGCGGTCGCCTGGACCGACATCTGCCAGCCGCCCGGGGGCACCAGGTTGCCGAAGAACGAGTTGCGGTGGCCGGTGATCGCCACGGTGACGCTGTTGTTGGTGGCGCCGATGGTGGCGGTGACGGTCACCCCGTCGTTGGCGGCGATCGGCCCGAGCTGGCCCGCCGCATAGGTCTGGGCCCGCGCCGCGATGCCGGCGGCGGTGGAGAGGCCGAGCTGCTTGGCCATGGCCAGGGCGGTCGCGTCGGCGGTGTCCTGCATCGCCGCGCGGTCGGCGTTGACCGCCGCGAGGTCGATGCCGCCGCAGGCCAGCAGCGCCAGCGCCGGGACGACCAGGGCGAAGATGACCGCGGTCCCGCCGCGGCGGTCGCTCAGCGCGCGCAGCAGTCTTTCAAGCCGCGCGTACCACATCTTCGTGTTTCAACGCCGCGTCGGCGGCTTTGGCGAATGAGACGGCGGCGCCCTTGAGGCTCGGGTCGCGCGCCATGGCCATGGCGACGAACTGCGCGCCCTCGGCCGCCAGCTTGGTCAGCATCCCGGTCGCCTCGGCGCGGCTCGCGGCCATCTGCCGCTCGTTCATCGCGGTGCGATGCACATAGCGCAGCTGGTGGCTGAGCAGGCGCCAGTTGAGCGGCTTGACCACGAAGGAGGTGGCGCCGGCGGCGAAGGCGCGATCGACCGCGTCGACATCCTCGCGGCCGGTCACCACGATCACCGGCAGGTCGCGATGCTTGGGGCTGGCGCGCAGCGCCTTCAGCACCTCGAAGCCATCCATGGTCGGCATCTCGAGGTCGAGCAGCACCATGTCCGGGGCGTGGGCCGCGATCGCCGACAGCGCCTCGGCCCCGTCCGGCGCGGTCTCGACGCTGGCGTGCTCGGTGGCGAGGTTCACGACGGCGAATTCCCGCAGAATCGGGTCGTCGTCGACGAACAGAATCCGCATGGTTTCGCTGAGCACGTAGAAGAACGGACCGGCGTCATCCGGATGTACCGCCATGGCTGGACCGCTTCGACGCTTGGGAGCGTCCGGGTCAAAGGCGACTATCCCTTGCGGCCCGGCGCGCTCTCGACTTCGGCTCTGAACCGCCCCGCCACGCCCTCTCTGGCGACGCCGCGACAGCCCTGGTGAAGCCTTGCATTAAACCGGGAGTCATTAATCCCGCGTAACCCCAATCCAGCACCGCGTCGGGGGTTTGGTTCGAGTTGGGCGTCACGGCGAAAACCAGGGGCGTGCGGCGCCGATCCATCCGCGGGAAGCTGACCTTCCTGGTGCTGGCGTCGGTCGGCGCGGCGGTGACGCTGGTCACCGGCGTGCTGGCTTGGCGCGACGGCGACCGCGAGACCCACGCTGCCTTCGACCGCTATTCCGCCATCGCCAAGATCACCGCCGCCATGAGCGAGGAGGCCGCCGCCGCGGGCGACCGCCAGCGCGCCTACGCGGCCCTGCGCGCCATCGCGGTGATGCCCGACATCACCTACGCCCGCGTCGAGCGGCCGGACGGCGGCCTGATCGCCGAGACCGGCGCCGGGGTGCGGCTTTCCAGCGATCTGGCCGCGACCGCCGGCGGCCATGCGTCGGTCGCGTCGCTGGTCGGGTCCCACACCGCCGAGGTCAGCGCGCCGATCCTCTATGGCGGCCGCACGGTTGGGCGAGTGGTGATGCTGGGCCGCCTCGGCGACGGCGGCTGGCGGCTGCTGTCCAGCCTGCTGCTCAGCCTCGGCGCGGGCCTCGCCGCCGCCGTCGTCGGTCTCGCCGTCGCCGCGCGGCTGCAGAAGCGAATCGCTGGCCCCGTCGTCGCCCTCACCGAGGCGATGGCCGCGGTGCGCGAGAGCCATGACTACCAGCGCGGCGCCGAGGTTGCGGCCGACGACGAGGTCGGCGACCTCGTCGATGGCTTCAACGACATGCTGGCCGAGATCCGCACCCGCGACGCGGCCATCGCCGCCCACATGTCTGGCCTCGAAGACACCGTCGCCGAGCGCACCGCCGACCTGAAGGTGGCCAAGGAGGCCGCCGAACAGGCCAGCACCGCCAAGAGCGACTTCCTCGCCACCATGAGCCACGAGATCCGCACGCCGATGAATGGCGTCATGGTGATGGCCGAGATGCTGGCCGCCGGCGACCTGCCGCCCAAGCAGCGCCGCTTCGCCGAGGTGATCGCCAAGTCCGGCGCCTCGCTGCTGGCGATCATCAACGACATCCTCGATTTCTCCAAAATCGAGGCCGGCAAGCTGGAGCTGGAGGCGATGCCGGCCGACCCGGCCGACGTGATCGAGGACTGCCTCGCCCTCTTCTGGGAGCGCGCCCGAGGCAAGGGTCTCGACCTCGCCGCCCACGTCGACCCCGCTACCCCGGCCCTGATCGAGACCGACCCGACCCGGCTGCGCCAGGTGATCGGCAACCTGGTCAACAACGCGATCAAGTTCACCGAGACCGGCGCGGTGATGGTGCAGGCCGCGCCGATGGCCTCGCCGCAGGGGCCGATGCTGCGCATCGCCGTCCGCGACACCGGCATCGGCATCGCCAAGGACAAGATCCCCGGCCTGTTCGAGGCCTTCACCCAGGCCGACCAGTCGACCACCCGCCGGTTCGGCGGCACCGGCCTCGGCCTCGCCATCTGCCGACGCCTCGCCGAGGCGATGGGCGGGCGGCTGACCGCCGACAGCGAGATCGGCAAGGGCTCGGTGTTCATCCTCGACCTGCCGATGACGGCGCTGGCGCCGGCGCCGGACTGGCCCCAGGTCGCCGGCGAGACCGCCGCCCTCACCGTCGCCGGGCCGGCCACCCGCGCCGCCCTGCAGCGCTACCTGAAGAGCGCCGGCCTCACCCTGGTCGAGGCGGAGCCGAACCGCGATCCGCCCGGCCTCGTCGTCGCCGAGCCGTCGGCGCTGAAGGGCGCGCCGCGCACCCGCGCCGCGGTGATCTGCCTGGGGGAATACGGCGAGACGCAGGCCCAGGCGCTGCTCGACGCCGGCCTCGCCGACCTGGTGCTGGTGCAGCCGCTGCGCCGGCGCGAGCTGGTCGCCGCCCTGGCCCAGCTCGCCGCCGGCGCGCCGCTGAGCGAGGCGCTCGACGCGTCCTCCCGCCCCGAAAGCGAGGCCCTGCCCAGCTTCGCCGGCCGCCGTATCCTGGTCGCCGACGACAGCGCGGTGAACCGCGAGGTGGCGCTGGAGGCGCTCTCGCAGCTCGGCTGTGCGGTCACACTGGTCGCCGACGGCCGCGAGGCCGTTGAGGCCGCCTGCGAGGCGCAGTTCGACCTGGTGCTGATGGACGCCAGCATGCCGGAGATGGACGGCTACGAGGCGACCGCCGCGATCCGCCAGGCGGAAGAAGCCGACCGCCGCCGCAAGACCCCGATCGTCGCCCTCACCGCCCATGTCGTGGGCTCCGCCGCCGACCGCTGGCGCGCGGCGGGCATGGACGGCATGCTCTCCAAGCCCTTCACCCTCGCCGCCCTGGCCGCCAAGCTCGGCGAGTTCGTCGCCGTCGCCGCGCCCAGCGCCGTCCCCGCGCCGGCCCCGGCCAAGGCGGAGCCCGCGCCGGCCCAGACCGCGACGCTCGGCCCCGGCGTGCTTTCCGACCTGCTGGATCCTCAGGTCACCAGTGAATTGGCTCGCATGGCGGCGGCCGGCAAGAGCGACTTCGTCGCCCGGGTGCGCCGCCTCTACCGCGAAAACGCACCGGTGGCGGTCAAGGCGCTGATCAAGGCCGCCTCCGACGGCGACGTCGACGCGGTGGCCAAGGCCGCCCACGCGCTGAAGTCGATGAGCCTCAACATGGGCGCCCGCGTCGTCGCCGAATCCGCCGCCCGGCTGGAGGTGCAGGCGCGCGATCTCGGCGTGGTCAACGTCGACCAGGCCCAGGCGCTCCACCGCCAGCTGCTCGCCACCCTCGACGTGCTCGAAGGCTATCCGCCCGAAAACCGCGCCACGCCCACCGAAGGCGCGGCGCCCGACGAGGAGGCGCTACTCGCCGATCTGTCGCAGGCGATCGACCGCGACGAGCTGACCCTGGTCTACCAGCCCCAGTTCGACCGCGAGGGCGAGACCATCACCGGCATCGAGACCCTGGTGCGCTGGACCCATCCGGTGCGCGGCTTCGTCAGCCCGGCCTTCTTCATTCCGATCGCGGAGCGCTACGGCATGATCGGCCGGGTGACCCACTGGGTGCTGAACCGCGCCATGCGCGAGACCCGCGATCTCGGCGACTTCACCATCAGCTTCAACGCCTCGGCGGTGGAGTTCGCCGACCCGTCCTTCGTCGACGAGCTGTCGGTGATGATCGCCCGCTGCGGCTTCGATCCGCACCGCTTGGAGATCGAGGTCACCGAGACCGCGGTGCTGGCCGAGGAGGACGAGGTCCGCCGCAACATGGCGCGGCTGCACGAGCTCGGCCTGAAGATCGCCCTCGACGACTTCGGCGTCGGCTACTCGTCGCTCAGCCACCTGCGGCTATTCCCGTTCGACAAGCTGAAGATCGACCGCGCCTTCGTCACCGGCTGCGCCGAGAACGTCCAGTCCGCCACCCTGGTCCACGCGGTGGTCTCGATCGGCCGCGCGCTGGGCATGAAGGTGGTGGCCGAGGGGGTCGAGACCGAGGCGCAGCGCAAGTTCCTCAAGGTCGCCGGCGTCCACGCCATGCAGGGCTATCTGTTCGCCAGGCCCGAGCCGGTCGAGGCGCTCAAGGCCCGCCTCGCCGCCATGCGCGAACCCGCCGCGATCTCGGCCTGAACGTCCGCCGTCGCCCCGCGTTGACTCGTCCGTCACCTTCGCGGAGCTTCACCGACCATGCGCGGACGACCCACCTGGCAGGGCCACCTGAAGCTGTCGCTCGTCACCTGTCCGGTGGCGCTCTACACGGCCACGGCGCGCGCCGGCGACGTGCATTTCCACATGCTGAGCGCCAAGACCCACAACCGCATCCGCATGATCCCCACCGATCCGGAGACCGGCCCGATCGAGCGCGACGACATCGTCAAGGGCTATGAGATCGAGAAGGACCGCTACGTCATCGTCACCGACGATGAGATCGACGCGGTGCGGCTGGAAAGCACCCGCACCATCGACATCGAGCGCTTCGTCGACATCGCCGACATCGACCGCATCTACTGGGACGAGCCCTATTTCCTGCTGCCTGACGGCAAGCTGGCGCTGGAAGCCTATGCGGTGATCCGCGAGGCCATGCGCCGCACCAAGCGCATCGCCCTCGGCCGCGTCGTCATGCATACCCGCGAACGGCTGCTGGCTATCGAGCCACGGGATACGGGCCTGATCGCCTACACCCTGCGCTCGCACGACGAGGTGCGCGATCCCGACGAGGCCTTCGACGACGTCCCCGCCAAAAAGGCCGATCCGGCCATGGTCGAGATCGCCGAGAAGATCATCGCCCAGCAGTCCGGCCCCTTCGACCCCTCGAAGTTCACCGACCGCTACGAAGCGGCGCTGAAGAAGCTCATCGCCGAGAAGGAAAAGGGCAAGGGCCGCACCGTCGCGGCCCCGCCGCCGGCGGACACCAAGGTGGTCGACCTGATGGCGGCCCTGCGCCGCAGCCTCGGCCAGAGCGCGCCGAAGCGGGAGAGCGCGGCCAAACGAAAGAGCGCTCCGAGAAAACGCGCGTCGTAGGCGCGCAATTTGACACGCGTCGCGACAATTCGTCCGGCCGGTGTTGAGCGTTGCTTAACTTCAATAGCCAAGATTGCGTGTCGGATCTGAAATAACGCGCGTTTCGCGCCGGGCCATGCATTGGGAGGGGGTATTGCGTCGCGCGATCGAACCGGCCCTGAGACTGCCCGAGGCGCCTGACATCATCGAGGCCGCCGAGGCGGTCGAGGCGGTCGAGGAAGACCGCCGCAAGGGTCAGGCGGCCGGCTATCCCTATCGAGAGCCGACCATGGGGCGGCGCAAGTCCCGCCGCCAGCGCGTGCTGCTCGCCGCCCTGATCGTCGACGTCGACGCCGAGACGGTCATCCGCTGCCGGGTCGACAACGTCTCCGAGACCGGCGCGCGCCTGCGCCTCGCCGACCGCCAGTTCCTGCCGGGGTCGTTCTGGCTCATCGCCGTCACCGCCGGCCTCGCCTACCGCGCCGAAACCGTCTGGCGCGACGGCGAGCGTCTTGGCGTCGCGGTCGAGGAACCGCTCGACCTCAACGACCCCGTCAGCCAGCTCGAACGGCGCCTGCGCACCTTCTGGATGCGGTCCCGCTAGCCACGCCCCAGCCGCTCGATCGCCGCCGCCAGCGGCCGCCCGGCGGCTTCGTAGCCATCACACGACTCGGACTTGCCGACGAGCGTTGGCATTAATGTTCCTGTTTTGTTCTTGACTTTGTTGGGAGTTATCCCTTTGACGTAGTAAGCGCTAGTGGTAGTGTCGGGCTCAAGGAGCGACCCGATGCGCACGAACGATTTCAGCAACCCGATCTTCCACGATGAAGTGAAGGCCCGCGCGTGGCTGGAGGCTCGGCTTTGGCCTGAAGGTCCGATCTGCCCGAAGTGCGGCGTGGTCGGCCAAGCCACGCTGATGAAGGGCAAGAGCCATCGCCCCGGCCTCTATCAGTGCAACGCCTGCCGTGAGCCTTTCAGCGTCACAGTCGGGACGCTTTACGAGCGCTCGCACGTGCCGCTCCACAAGTGGCTCGCCGCGACGCACCTGATGATGGCGAGCAAGAAGGGCATGAGCGCCCTTCAGATCAGCCGCATGATCGGCGTGACCTACAAGACGGCCTGGTTCCTCTGCCATCGCATCCGCGAAAGCCTGCGCGGGACGGACACGGACCAGCTCGGCGGCGAAGGTGTGGTCGTGGAGGCCGATGAGACCTACGTTGGCGGCCTGGAGCGCAACAAGCACGCCAACAAGAAGGCGCCCGGCCCGCAAGGGCACGGCGCGAAGGAAGCTGTTGTCGCCCTGGTCGAGCGCGGCGGCCGTGTGCGCAGCCATCACGTCGCCGACGTTACGTCTTCCACGCTTCGCCCGATCCTGACCGCGCAGATCAACAGCGCCTCGCACCTGATGACCGATACCGCTCGCATGTATCCGGCCATCGGCGGCGCGTTCGCGGCGCACTCGATGGTCAATCACACCGTCCACGAATACGTGCGCGGCGACGCCTCAACCAACACCGTCGAGAGCTATTTCGCCATCCTGAAGCGCGGCGTCGTCGGCACGTTCCATCACGTCAGCAGCCAGCACCTGAAGCGCTACGTCGGCGAGTTCGACTACCGCTACAACACCCGCACGGCGCTGGGCTTCAGCGACTTTGACCGCTTCCAAGCTTCCGTTCCCGGCATTGTCGGCAAGCGCCTCACCTATCGGCGGACTCGTAGCCAGCAAGTCCCCGAAGCCGCGACCGGAACCGCCCCGTCATGGATCGCGTGGCAGTCGGTCTAGGCTGGCGCGCGTGACCAAGGTCACGCTGCAATTGAACCTACCGTTCCCAAGCGGAGACGACGATGGCTGACTTCAGGTATCTGACTGGCGCGCGGTTTCTGGTGTGGGGAGAGGAAGGAACGGAACGGCGGTTCCTTCAATGGCAGCATCCCACGCTAGGCGAACCAGTGACGCTGCTTCTATCGCCACAGGATATCGCCCAGCTACTCCATGCCCTCCAAGCAGAACTACCGCCGGGAGCGCACACGAAGGGGCATTCGGTTCAGTAGACAAAGCGTGCCTCGCCCAAACAGAGCCCCGCGTCGCTCAGACATACGGGGGTTTTTCCATGTTGCTTTTGTACGTCAGTCCAACGACTTTGTCTTGTTTGACCGCCCGGAAAAAGCTGGAGACGCGCTCAACGTCTTCGGCGATCCTGTCTAAGCACGCGCCAAAACCGTAGCGGGCGTTCGCGAAGTCGGCACGAGACAGTTCAGTTTGATCCAGGATCAGGAAAGCGATCCAAACCAGAGTGGCCAGGATCAGCACCAGCACTCCGAAAATCAACCAGAGAACCAAACGACCATCCCCCTGCGTTCCCGCCGGCCTGAGCCTAAGCTAAGAGGGGTGACTAGGGGCGCTTAGCCGTCTTGGCCTTCGCCGCTTTCGGCTCGGCTGCTTTCGGCTTGGGCTTCGCCTTCGGCCCAAAGCCCAAGGCCGCGTCAACGGCTCGCTCGAATCGCGACCATCCCTCAGGATCGGGCTCCGAGTCGGGCGTCGGCGGCTTCTGCATGACGGGGACACTAAGCCGATGCGCGACGATCTGCTAGACGCAGAGGCTTCCATCGACTGGGCCGTAGCCCAGCTCCCACTCGTTCAGCAGGGCTTCACAGCCTGGCAGAACACACGCCCGTATGACTTCACCGTCGAGGATGATCCGAAGACCGGAAACAAACTCGTACTCGCTATCGAGCGGACGCCTCTCCCCCTGATCCTGAATGTCCAGGCCGTCGCGGTGATCCACTTCCTGCGTAGTAGCCTCGACCTGATCGCCGCCGCACTCGCCAAGCGCAACGGCGTAGTACCGGGCCGCAACACGCACTTCCCAATTTATCGGGACGCCGCTGCCGCCAGTCACCCGGACAGGGGACTGGACAGTGCTAAATGCAAACAGTGGCTCTCCGATAGCGAGCGAGCCGCGATGAAAGCGCTGATGCCGTATGGTGGAGGCGATCCCGACATCTGGCCGATGAGCGAGTTGGACATCTTGTCGAAGCATGAGCGACTTGTCCGCGCCGCTGTTAACCCGATGGGATCGATGCTGCTCGGACATGCCCGAATGGCCGTTACCGGCATGCGCACCGTTCGGCGCCGCACGGATAAGGAAACCATTCTGGCCGAATTGCCCCCCGGCGATCCCTTCACGCCGCACCACGGCAATACCCTGCTCGCCATTGATATAGCGATCGATGAACCTCGGCTCGGTCTGAGCAACGAGACAGTCGTTCCATTGCTCCGCCGGTTCGCCGTGCGAACCCGCGAAATTCTGAACACCTTCAATTGAAGCGCCGGCCTGTCGAGGCATATCAACATCTAGTCCTTGCTACGTCAAAGGGATAATTCCCCTTTGTTTGAATCGCGCTATTGTTGGAGAGCTTGGATCAACACGAGCCGCAGCGCGGCGCGGGGGTTCGGGTGCTCATCGAAGAATTGGCCAAGGCATGGCGGGACCGCGAGGCGTCGGTCCTCCTTGAACGGTCGCTGGTATTTCAATCCAAGGGCTTGGTTCTCGGCGCTGGCGTCGTTCTGGCGCCCGCTCTTCGCCACGGAATCGGCGTTTCGATAAGCCTCGACGGCCAAGAGGCGAGGCTGCTCGCGCTTCTCGCGGCCGCCTATGGCCGCGCCGTTGACGCTGGAGTCCTGGGACACGTTCGTCGTGCAGCCGCTCGTTGGGAAGAAGGCGAGGTCGGCCTCGCCGCCATGCATCTAGCCCTCACCGGTCTCGGCCCGCTCAGACCGCCCCGCGAGGGCGCGAGACGGCTCTTTCTCGCGGACGGTCTGCTTCAGTTAGGTGTTGAGCCCGAGGTGATCCTTCGGGCGCTCGGGCTGGACACGGCGGTCACCGGGCTCGCGCGCCTCTACAATCCGAACCAGCCGCGCGTCCCCAAGGGGAGTGGCCGCGCCAGCGGCGAGTGGGCCAACGTCGGTCGGCAACTGCTCAGCGCGGGGCGAAAGATCGCGGCGCGGCTGGGGCAGGCCCTGGTAACGGAAGCCACCGTCAGCGCGCTCTCTCGCTTTGCTTTCTATTTTCCCGCCACGACCGTCTTCGGTGCGGTCCTATTCATTCCGCCGCCGAACGCCTCAAACAAATGGCAGGACGTCCCCGGACGTCCGGGACTGCGCTACCGGCGGCTGAAGTACCAGCCCGGTTGGGCGATCGCCTACCCGCTGGGTTCCATCTCGGGCGAAAGGGCGCTGCGCTTCATTCTCGCGGCCGGTTCGAAGTGGATCGACCACAGCAGCTTCGAGATCGGGTCGCCCTTCTATCCGCCCGATCCTTCCCTGGTGACCTATCCGATTTTCAAAGGCGCGCTGTTGGCGATGGTCTCGGTCTGGCCGGCGCCCTGGGCCAACGCCAGTTGTTGGATCTGGGGCGAGAGACCGCCGACCCAGCCCGGCGAGGCGCCATTCCCGCTGGGTTATCAGATGCCGTGGATTTCCTATCTCAGCGCCGAGCGGGCGTCTGAGCTCGGCCCGACGCCTGAGCTGATCACCGAGCGGACGCCCGACGGCGGCCTCTTGATGAGCGCGACTGAGACGCGATTCGATCCCTACAACCTCGACCACATGCGGCGTTCGCGGCGAATGGCCGAGATCCTGATCGAGCGCGGCGGCAATCCAAGCTATTGAGCGGCCAGCCTCATCCGCGCCCCAGCTTCTCGATCGCCGCCGCCAGCGGGCGGCCGGCGTCTTCGTAGCCCTCCCACGCCTTTGACTTGCCGATCAGCGCCGGCGCTGTGCGCACCGTGTAGCGCTTCGGATCGAGGCCTTGCTTCACCTGGCTCCAGGTCAGCGGCATCGACACCGTGGCGCCGGGCCGGGCGCGCGGCGAGAGCGGCGCGACGGCCGTCGCCATCCGGTCGTTGCGCAGGTAGTCGAGGAAGATCTTCCCGTCGCGCTTGGCCTTGGCCATGTTGATCAGGTAGCGATCCGGCGCGTCGGCGGCGATCCGGGCGCAGACCTCGCGGGCGAAGGCCTTGGCCTCGGGCCAGCCCAGCTTCGGATCGCGGGTGAGCGGGCTCACGACGTGCAGGCCCTTGCCGCCGGTGGTCTTGCAGAAGGTCGCCAGGCCCAGCGCCTCCAGCCGCTCCCGCACCGCCTTGGCCGCCGCGATCACCGCCTCGAAGCCGAGCCCCTCGGCCGGATCGAGGTCGAACACCAGCCGCCCCGGCCGGTCCGGCTCGTCCGGCCAGCAGTTCCAGGGATGCAGCTCCAGCCCGGCCTGCTGGGCGACGGCGGCGAGGCCCTCCACGCGGTCGATCTGCAAATAGGGCTGGCGGTCGCCGGACACGGTGACGACTTCCAGCAGCGAAGACGTCCCCTTGCTGGCGTGGCGCTGGAAGAAGCGCTCGCCCCCGATCCCGTCCGGCGCGCGGACGATCGAGCACGGCCGGCCCTTGATGTGCGGCATGATCCAGCCGCCGACCGCCTCGAAGTAGCGCGCCAGTTCGAGCTTGGTCACCGGCGCGCCGTCGCCGCCGTCGGGCCAGAGCGGCTTGTCGGGATGCGAGATCGTCACGCCCATCACCACATTCGAGCCTGGCGCCTTGGCGGGCTTGCGCGCCGGCGTCGCCAGCGGCTCGCTGACCGGGGCGGGCTGCTCCGGCGTCACCTCGGCCGCCGGCTTGTCGGCGCGCAGGCCCTTGAAGCTGGCCTGGCGCAACATCCCGTCGCCGGTGAAGCCGGCGTATTCGATCTCGGCCACCAGCGCCGGGTCGAGCCAGTGGACGTTCGCGGCGGCGCGCGGCGCGCCGGGGCCGACGAAGGGCGAGGTCTTCGCCGCATGCGCCTTCAGCGCCGGCAGCAGCCGGTCCAGCTTGTCCTTCCCAAACCCCGTGCCGACCCGGCCCAGGTGAATCAGCTTGCCGTCCCGATAGGCGCCCACGATCAGCGAGCGGAAGGCGTCGCCGGTGGTGGTCCAGGCGCCGATCACCACCTCGTGGCCGGCCCGGCACTTGGCCTTGACCCAGCTCTCGCCGCGGCCGGAGCGGTAGGGCGCGTTCAGCTTCTTGGAGACGATCCCCTCCAGCGCCAGGCTGCAGGCCGAGCGCAGCACCGCCTCGCCGCCGGTCTCGAAATGCTCGACAAAGCGCAGGCGCTGCGCCGCCTTGCCCTTCAGCTTGGCGAGCAGGGCCTGAAGCGCCGCCTTGCGGTCCGATAGCGGCTCGCCGCGCAGGTCGCGGCCCTCGGCGTAGAGGGCGTCGAAGACGAAGAACACCAGCGGCGCGGTCTTGCCGTCCGAGAGCGCGGCCTGCAGGGCGGCGAAGTCCGGCGCGCCATTGTGGTCCAGCGCCACGATCTCGCCGTCGATCAGGCCGTCCGGCAGGCCCGCGCCCGCGCCCGCGGCGGCGATCTCGGGGAAGCGGTCGGTCCAGTCGAGGCCCTTGCGGGTCCTGAGGCGCGCCTTGCCGGCCTCGACGCGCATCTGCATCCGGTAGCCGTCGAACTTCACCTCATGCACCCAGCCGGCGCCCGCCGGCGGCCGGTCGACCAGCTTGCAGAGTTGCGGCTCGACGAAGTCTGGCATGTCGGACTTGCCGTCCGCGCGGTTGGAATTCCACACCGCGTCGGCGCCGTTCGCGGCCCCGCGCATGAACGGTTTCGGCGCGCGGCCCTTGCCCTTGGCGATCGCCTCCATCTCGCGACCAGACGCCACCGAGTGGGTTTCGTCCAGCACGTCCTCGGACTCATGCGGCCGCGCGGCCGCGTCGCGATGCTTGATCAGCAGCCAATTGTGATGCTTGTCGCGGTCGCGATCCTTCAGCCGCACCAGCACCCAGCCGCCGTGCAGCTTCTCGCCCTCGAGCACGAACTTCAGCTCGCCCTTCTTCAGCGATTTCAGCGGATCCGCGCCGTCGTCCGGCGCCCAGTAGCCGCGATCCCAGAGCTGCACCGCGCCGCCGCCGTACTGGCCCTTGGGGATGGTCCCCTCGAAGTCGCCGTAGTCGAGCGGATGGTCCTCCACCTCCACCGCCAGCCGCTTGTCGGCCGGGTCGAGCGAAGGGCCGCGCGTCACCGCCCACGACTTGAAGACACCGTCCGCTTCCAGGCGCAGGTCGTAGTGCAGCCGCGTGGCCGCGTGTTTCTGGATCACGAACCGCAGGCGCGTCGCGGCGGAGGTCGAGGCGTCGCCGCTCGGCTCGGCGGTGCGGGAGAAGTCGCGCTTGGCGCGGTAGGTCGCCAGTTTCGTTGAAGTCATGGCGCGCCCTTGATCGACCTTCGCAGCCCGTGGGAAACGTCGCGCGTCCCGGCCGGTTGCCGCAAGGCCTCGCGCCGTCCATCTGGAGCCGCATGACCCAGCCCATCCTGACCCCGCTCGAGATCCTCGCCGCCGGCCCGGTGATGCCGGTGGTCGTCGTTCACGATCCGGAAAAGGCCGTCCCGCTGGCCCGCGCCCTGGTGGCCGGCGGCCTGCGCGCCATCGAGATCACCCTGCGCACCCCGCGGGCGCTGGAGGCGGTGCGCGCCATCGCCGCCGAGGTTCCGGACGCCATCCCCGGCGTCGGCACCGTGCTGAGCGCGGCCGACCTGGACGCCGCGCGCGCCGCCGGCGCCCGCTTCGCCATCTCGCCAGGCGCCACGCCGGCCCTGCTGGACGCGGCGCGGCGCGGGCCGCTGCCCTATATCCCGGCGATCGCCACCGCCAGTGAGCTGATGGCGGCGATGGAGGCGGGTTTCTCGGTCTGCAAGTTCTTCCCCGCGGCCCAGGCGGGCGGCGCCCCGGCGCTGAAGGCGCTGGCCGGGCCGTTCCCGCACGCCCGCTTCTGCCCCACCGGCGGCATCGACGCCATGAGCGCCCCGTCCTATCTCGCCCTGCCGAACGTCGTCTGCGTCGGCGGCTCCTGGATCACCCCCCGCGCCGCCCTCGACGCCGGCGACTTCGCCGCCATTGAGCGCCTGGCGCGGGCGGCGTCGGGGCTCGGATAGCTCAGAACGGCGCGCCGTGGCTCGGCTGCAGCAGGTCGCGTTCGGGCACGCCGGGGCCGGAAGGCAGCTTCCATTCGCCGTGGAAGTTGAAATCCAGCGTGTGGCAGAGCCGCGCCGGGCCGCCGGCGGGATTGTCGCCGATCACCTGCACCCGCAGCGGCCGCGCCTCGGTCATGCGCGAGAACGCCAGCCAGGCCCGCGCCGAGCCGGGGCAGAAGGCGTGGATCATCTCCGCCCCCTCGTCGCTGGGCTCGACCTCGTAGAGGTCGCGCTCGGGGGCATTGTCGCCGATCAGGCGGCTCAGGCCCCCGTGGCCCAGCACCTTGTCGTCGGCCGGCTTCAGGTCCGCCTGCGCCCGGCCCTCGGTGGAGATGATGCTCAGCACGGTGACGAAGATCAGCCGTTGCCGGAACCGGAACGTCAGGTCGCCGGCGACGCGCCGGGTCGCATCGTCGACCGGGTCGTAGGAAAACACCCGCACCGCCGCGCGCGCCGGGCCGGCTAGGGCCAGGATCGAGATCAGCAGGAATGCAAAACGCCTCATCACCGCCCCCTACCGTGACAACTGCAATTGTTTGATGTCGCCGTCGAAACTCACCAGCCGCCAGGTCCCGGCCTCGTTGGCGAAGGTGACCAGGCACGGGCCGCCGTGCCGCTTGGCGGCGCAGACCCGGCCGTCCGGCAGCGGCCGCAGCGCCGCGGCGATCTCGAACTGGCCAGGGATCGGCGTGCCCGGCTTGTAGCCGTAGTATTCGGCCACCGCGCGGAACACCTTCGGCCGGATCAGCGCATCGCCGGCGAGCTCAGCCAGCGGCCGCGCCAGGAGCGCGCCCAGCGCCCGGCCGGCGTCGCCCATGTCGGGCGACTGGGTTCGTTCCAGGATGCGCGCCTCCAGCTCCTGCTCCAGCGCCGGACGATCGACATGGGCGTCGAAGGCGGCATGGTCGTCGTCGCGGATGGCGATCAGCAGCTGATGGACGTCGCCCGCGGCGGTGATCCGCGCCGTGGTGGCGCAGCCGGCGGCGAGGAGGGCCAAACCGGCGATCAGGGGTTTCCAGTATCGAAACGGCGCGATCATGCGCCGCTCTGTGCCCAGAACGCGTGGCAAGCTCAAGGCGAAGCCGGCGTCCCCATCGGCGCTTGGGCCGTGCGGTCCTTGAAGAAGGCGATCACCCGCGCCTCGACCTTCTTGGTCGGCCCGTCCGGGTCGCCGTCCTTCAGGTGCAGGGTCAGCACCGAGTGCGGCGCCATGCGCGGATCGGGCTCGGCGTCCGCCGGCTCCAGCTCGATCGCCTCGAACCTGGGCCCGAGCGCGGCGCGGAAAGCCTCGAAGCGCTCGGTGGAGACGAACGGGTCGCCCTTGAAGCGCAGACCCAGGACGGTCAGGTCCTCGTCCTCCAGTCGCCGCCGGACGCAGGCGATCTCGGCCGGCGACACGCCCAGCCCCGGCGCGCGCACCTTGCCGCCCGGCCCGATCCCCATCGGCAGCGACGGCTGCGACAGCACCGGCGCCACCACGGAGGGCTCGGTCATCATCGCCAGGGCGAAGTTGCCGGTGAAGCACATGCCCACCGCCCCGACCCCGCGCCCGCCGCAATCCTGATGCGCCTGCCGGGCCAGCGCCCGCAGCCAGTCCACGATCGGGCTGGAGCGGTCCGAGGACCAGACGTCGAACTCGCGGCGGATGCAGATCGCCTTCAGCATCGTGCCGACGGCGGCCAGCGGCTTCACCGGCGCGCCGGCCTCGCCGAACAGATTGGGGCAGTAGACGGTCATCCCCGCCGCGGCCACGCGCGAGGCGAAGCGCAGCACCAGGGGGTGCAGCCCCGGCATCTCATGGATCACGATCACCGCCGGCCCCGATCCGCGCCGATACACCGTCCGCGTCCAGCGGCCCTCCGGATCGGTGAACTCGAAGCGCTCGAACGCGTCCAGGCTGGTCTCGTCCGCCATGACCGTCTCCGATGGGAACTGGCTTCGCCGCTAGCACATTCTCGTGAGCGGGCGAACCCAATGCCGTTCTTGGCCGTATCGCCAACAAGCCGTCACACGCCGGCAAAGCCGCGAGCGTTGGCTGAGGCTTGCGTAGGTCGAAGGAGTGCAATCGGATGTCGATCTGGAACGCCAATCGAGCCAGCCCCCGCCGCCGGGTTCTCGACATGGTCTTCGTCGGCGGCTGCACCGCCGCCTATGTGATCCTGATCGGCGCGGTGCTGACGGCGTTGAAGCTCTACGGCGGCTGAGCGGGGCCTCTACCGCGACGCCAGCGTCAGCACCGGCGCCCCGCGCCAGTCGGCCGGGAACAGTGTCTTCAGCGCCGCCACCTTCGGCATGTCGTAGGCGGCGATATAGGGCGCGTCGGGGTGATGGTAGAGGTAGTCCTGGTGGTAGGCCTCGGCCGCGAAGAAGCCCTTGTCCGGGTCGATGCGGGTGGTGATCGGGCGCCGGAACAGGTGCGCGGCGCCTAACTGGGCGATGTAGCGCTCGGCCACGGCCTTCTGCGCCGGCGTCGTGTAGAAGATTTCGCCGCGATACTGCGAGCCCATGTCCGGAAACTGGCCGCCGACCTGGGTCGGGTCGGTGGCGACGGAGAAATAGATCCGCAGGATCTCGGCGAACGAGATCTGGGCCGGATCGAAGACGATCTTGATCGATTCGGCGTGGCCGGTCGTGCCGGTGCTGACCAGATCATAGTTGGCGGTCGAGGCGCCGCCGCCCGCGTAGCCCGCCAGCACCTGACGCACCCCGCGCACGTGCTCGAACACGCCCTGCATGCCCCAGAAGCAGCCGCCGGACAGCACCACCGTCTCGACCCCGCCGGCGGCCGGGGCCATGAACGCCGCCTCCGGCAGCCGCTGCGGCGCCGCCAGCGGCGCGGCCTGGCTCTCGACCCCGCGCCCGAGCACCACCGCCCCCATCGCCGCGGCGGCCCCGACGGCGACCAGGGTCAGCCCCAGCGCACGGCCGGTCTTGGCAGGGTGGGAACGAGAGGACATCGGAGGCTCCTTGCGACGCGGCGCGCCGTCTTGCTTGTCCCTCTATACGAACGAGACGCGGCGCCGGTTACGCGAAGGCGCCCCGAAGCGGCCCGACTGGATTGGTCCGGCCCATGCAGGCGCGAACGCGATCGTCCCATGAAAGGGCGCCTTATGGCCCTCGCGCGCAATCCTTCCGTCCAGCCAGCCGGCGAGATCCGCGCCCTGAACACCATCCGGGGCGTGGCCGCCCTGGCGGTGGCCCTGTTCCACGCGCCCACCCTGTTCGGCGTCACCACGACGCTGCCCCATGCCTACCTCGGGGTGGACCTGTTCTTCGTGCTGTCCGGCTTCGTCATGGTCCACGCCTACGAGGCCAGGATCCTGGGCGGCCTCGGCTTCGGCCGCTTCATGCAGTTGCGTCTCGCCCGGCTCTACCCGCTGCTGGCGCTGGCGACCCTGGCCGGGTTCGCGGTCTGGGGGCTCATGCAGCTCGCCGGCCACGCGCCCTTCGTCGCCGGCGTGACCCCCGCGGCCTTGCCAATCAGCCTGGCGCTGCTGCCCGCGGGCACCGGCGTCGCCTATCCGTTCTGCACCCAGAGCTGGTCGATCCTGTGGGAGATCCTGCTCTGCGTGGGGCTGTTCGCCTGGCTGCGCTGGGTGCGCCGCGGCGCCCTCTTCATCGCGGTGACCGCCGGCTGCGCGCTGCTGCTGATCGCCCTGGATCAGGGCAAGGTCGACGGCGGCTGGACCGCGGCCACCTTCTGGATCGGCGGATTTCGGGCGCTGTCGGCCTTCTCGGCGGGCGTGGTGGTGCGCTTCGCCACCCGCGATCGGCGCATTCCCGCCCTGGTCACGGGCCTGGCCGTCATCGCCGCCTTGGTCGCCTGCGTCTACGTCGCCTGGGTCCGGCAGACGGCGTGGTGGAGCGACTATCTGACCGTCGCCGTCGCCTTCCCGCTGATCATCGCCGGCGCGGCGAACGGCGGCCGGCTGCTGGAGAACTGGGCCGGCGACCGCCTCGGCGAGGCCTCCTATTCGATCTATCTGCTGCACAACCTGACCATCGTGCTGCTGGGCCCGGTGGGAAAGCTGGCGCGCCATTTCGGGCCGGGCGCGGGGATGGTCTTCGACGTCGCCTGGATGGCCGGCCTGATCGTCGGCTCCTGGATCTGCTGGCGCTGGGTGGAAATGCCGCTGCGCCGCTGGGTGTCGGGCCTCAAGCTTCCCCGCCCGCGGCCGCGATATCATCGGACCAGGCTCGCCGTGAGGGTCCAAGCGATCGGCCGTGGTTCCTTGGAATAGGGCCGCCTCGCATGTCCATCGGCCGGATGACGCCTGGGTCGCCATGGGTATAGACGTCTTCGGGTAGAGACCGGCCGCGCAACCGCGAGGGGATGAAATTGGAGTCGGGAGCCGACCCATCGCGAAAGGTCGTGATCCACCTGATCGGCGATTCCACCATGGCGGTGCGCCCCGCCAATCCGGTCCCGCCGTCGGTCGGCTGGGGCCAGGTGCTGGATCAGTATTTCGACGACGGCGTCGTCATCAAAAACCACGCGAGGTCGGGGCGCAGCTCGAAGAGCTTCGTCGACGAAGGCCTATGGGCGCCCGTGCACGACCAGTTGGCGGCCGGCGACTATCTGATCATCCAGTTCGGACGCAACGACCAGAAGGCCAGCCGCCCGGACCTCTACGCCGACCCGCACGGGGCCTATAAGGACTACCTGCGGCGCTTCGTCGAGGAGGCCAGGGACAAGGGCGCCGAGCCGATCCTGGCCACGCCGCTGGCCCGCCGCCGCTTCGACAAGCAGGGCCGATTCCGCGACGACATGGGCGACTATCCGATCGTGGTGCGCGAACTCGCCGGCGAGATGCAGACGCCGCTGCTCGATCTGCACCGTGGAAGCCAGGCGCTGCTGAGTTCGCTCGGGCCCGAAGCCTCCAAAGCCCTGGTCTGGTGGCTCGAACCGGGGATCGACCCCGCGCAGCCGGATGGCCGGCAAGATAACTCCCACCTGTCGGAGGCGGGCGCGCGGCAGGTCTGCCGGCTCGCCGCGGCGGAACTGAGGGACGAGAACAGTCCGCTGGCGCGACACCTGACGGACGTCGACAGCCGCGCGTGAGCCGCCGCCTCAGGGCGCCTTGGCCGGATAGGTCGCCGCGTCGACCCAGATCGGATTGCTGTAGGCGTGGCGCCCGGCCTGGTCCTCGACGTCCAGCGCATACCAGGTCGAGGCTGGCGTGGAGACGTTGAACGCCACGTGGGTCTCGCGGCCAACGGCGCTCAGGTCCTTCGTCTGGACGACACCATCCCGCCCGACCAGGCGCACCGACTTCAGCCCGTCCACCGCCTTCAGCCCGAAACCCAGCGTGAACGGCGCCGCCGGGATCACCTTCAGATCGTCGCCGAACATCTGGTCGGGGAAGATCAGCGGTCCGTAGGTGGCGTAGGCATGGCCGGCCTTGAGCGCCGCGGCGAAGGTGGCCGGGGTCAGCGGGCCGTCCAAATGGGCGAACATGCGCACGCTGCCGGAGAGGGTGTTCCAGACGTCGTGGGTGTCGGTGCCGGCGGTCAGGTAGTAGCGGTCGCCGTGGTTCCAGAAGGCGGCCAGCTTGGCCAGCACCTTGGGGTCGTCGCCGATGTTGGCGGCGTTGATCTCCACCAGGTCGAAGCCGGGGTTCCAGCCGCCCGGCGCCACGCCCGCATCGAGGCTGGCGAAGTAGCCGTAGGGGATGAAGGGGTGGTTGATCTGCACCACCTGGGCGCCCAGCCGCCGCGCCTCGGCGAACACCGCGCCGATGTCGGTGCGGCTGGTGTCGATCGCCAGCGGCTCGCCGAGGCGCAAGGGATAGGCGTTGAAATGCGCCCAGGAGGTCGAGATCTCCACCGAGGGCATGAACGGCACGCCGCGCCGATCGGCGATGGCCTGCAGCGCCCGGTGATTGACGGTCGAGTCGTGGTCGCTGACGAACAGCACGTCCAGCCCGGCCGCCAGTTCGGAGCGCGCCAGATATTCCGGCGGGGTCACCGCCTCGGCCTGGTCGGCGTGGTGGTGCAGGTCGGCCGAGGCCCAGCCCTGGGCGCGCGGGTCGTAGAGTACGTCGATCGCGGCGTCGGCGGCCTGGGTGCGCCCCGAAGCCACGCTGGCCTTGACCTGCGCCGGCGCCGCCAGCACGTCGGCGGCGTAGCTCGCCTTGAACACATAGTCGCCGGGCGCCAGGGCCACGTCGACGGTCCCCTTCGCATCGAGCTCGGTGAAGAAGGTGCGGCGGCCGAGGAACTCCACCAGCGGCTTCTGCCCGGCCTCGATGGTGATGCGCGCATCGAGCGGCGCGCCGGTGTCCTTGCGCGTCACGTGGAAGGTGACCTCGCCCGGCGGCTGCAGCCCGGCGAAATCCTGCGCCACCGCGCCGCCGGTTGCGACCTGCAGGGCGCGGGGCTCGGTCTGGGAATAGCCCTTGGCGGTCGCATAGGCGGTGTAGTCGCCGGCCGGCAGGGCGAGGCTGTAACGGCCGCCATGCCCCAGCGTCCAGGCATAGGGCTGGCCGTTCTTCAGGAACACGACCACCGGCTGGTCAACCCCGCCGCCGGATGCGTCCACCACCGCGCCAGACACCACGCCGGACGGCAGATGCTTACGCGCGATCTCCTCGGCGACGATGGGGGCGAGGTCGCCGCTGGACCCCACCTGCAGCCAGGCCTCGAACGTGCGGCTCTCGCCGGGCGCCAGGCTATGGGTCTGGTACATGTCCTTCGAGCCGTAGCCGACATGGTCGAGATAGGGCGCGTGCAGCGCCACCGTCCAGCCGGCGTCATAGGCCACCACCCGGTCCGACAGCGCGCCGGTCGCCGGCCCGTCCTCGACGCTCGCGAGGCCCGGCACCGCGAACAGGAACCCGGAATTCGGCCACAGGGTGACGCCGGACCTGAGATTGGTCAGCGGCGTGGTCCCGCCGTTGGTCATCGTCACCTGGACATGGATCTCGTCCGACCCGGATCGGAGGCTGTAGCGGGTGACGATCCTGGCCGCGCCCCAGTCCCGATCCGCCTCGATCACCGCCTCCTCCGGCGTATCCTTGATCACCGTCACATGCTGGTAGGTGTTGGGCCACGCCGACCAGTTGTTCGGAATGAAGTCCGCGAACACCACCCGGTCGCGGCCGATATGCCCGTCGGCCACCGGCGCCAGATCGACCAGGGCGCCCCGCGGCACGCCGTAGGGCGCGGGCGACTCGACGGCGAGCCCGAAGGCGAGTTTCTCGTTGACCACGGTGAGATCGCCGGCCGAGCGCGCGTCGCCGCCGGGGATCGGGGTGGGGCCGTGGACGATGCGGACGTCGGCGAGAGACGGGGAGCCCCAGAGACAGAGACAGACGGCCAACGCTAAGGACTTGATCATTGGGGCGCGTGGCTGGTTCGCGGATTTGATCTGATTTCAACGTGAGACGCTGCGGCGGCGAGCCCGCATATAGACTCTTGCTTAGGGCTGTGCCTCCTTCGCCACAAGGCGGGGCGATGTCACAACGGAACGGCGCGCTATGGAGCGGCTTGGCGGTCGTCGGCGCGACGGTCGTTGCCCTCTCGGCCTGTTCACAGTCGGACACAGCGCAGCCTCCTCAAAACGCCCTGGCCAACTCCGCGTCCAACGCTCTCACCAATGCCCCCGCGAACGCCGCAGCGGACGCAACCTCGGCGCCGGGGTCCGCCATCACCGAACAGATCGCGCTTCAATCCGACGGCGGCACGTGGCGCGTTCCGGTGCTCATCAATGACTCGGTGACGCTGAATTTCACCATCGACAGCGGCGCGTCCGTGGTGGTCATCCCGTCCGATGTCGCTCAAACCCTTGCGATCACCCGCGACGAATATATCGGCAACCAGACCTTCACGCTCGCGGATGGGTCCCAGGTTCCCTCGCCGGTGTTTCGGATCCGCAGCCTGAAGGTCGGAAATCTCGAGCTTCGCAACGTCGAGGCCTCCATCACCCCCCAGGGGGGCGATCTGCTGCTTGGGCAGAGCTTCCTCTCACGCCTCGCCTCCTGGTCGATCGACAACCAGCATCAGGCGCTCGTCCTGACGGCGCCCGCCGGCGGCCTTCCTCCCAGTCCCGACGCCCAACCGACGACCGTCGCCACCGCGTCGCCAGACGCCGACGACAACGCGGTGAGCGAGCCGTCGGACAAGGGGGCCGCGCAGGAGAAGGACGCGCCTGGCGACACGGATTAGGACGGGGATGGCGCCAGGGGCGCGGCTTTCGACGCCGCCTTGCCACGCCAGCTTAGCCGTGCGCTGATCCTTGAATGGCCTGGAGCCTCTACGCGCAGCTTGCCGTCACGGTGCTGGTCGCCCTCGCCGGTGGCTGGTTGGGCCACAGTCTCTCGGCGCGCCGTGACTTCCTCAACGAGCGCCGAAAACTCCGCGTCACCTATTTGCTCGAGGCCTACCGCCGCCTTGAGGATGCCGGCAATCGCAGCGACCCCGCTAGGTCCTGGCCCAAGTTCGAGAGCGCGATCGCCGACATCCAGCTGCTCGGCACGCCGGAACAGGTCCATCTCGCAAGAGAATTCGCGCGGGGCATGGCCACGCGCCACACGGCTTTGCTCGACCCGCTCGTCTACGATCTGCGGCGGTCGCTGCGTGAGGAGCTTCACCTCTCGCCCGTCAGCGAGTCCGTCATCTATCTCCGCTTCCCGGACAATGGCCCGCCCCGCATGGAAGAGTCGCTTAACGCCACAGTCCGCCGCGAGGTTGATGAGGCCAAGGCTGAGGCTGCAGGGATCGCGGCGCCGGACGCGAGGCGGTTGCTGGAACAGGGAGCGCACGTCAGCCAGCCCACTCGCGCCATCGTCGTCGCCTGGAACGGCCTGGAGGCGCTGGTGCGTCAGCGCCTTGGGTCGGTGGGCGTTGACACTACCGTCCTCGGCACCGCACCGCTGCTGGACCTCGCCCTCCAGCGCGGCGTCATCACGGGCGTTCAGCATCGATCGCTACGCGGGCTCAACGTGATGAGGAATCTGGCCGTGCATGGCGAACGGGAAGTCGACTCCACCCGGGCCGAGGAGTTCCTGACGCTCGCCGAGGCGATGAGAGTCGTGCTGGAGATCACCGAGCCCGGCGCTGGGTCCTAGCGCCTCTCAGAGCCGAAGAGGACCATGTGAAGATCGGCCTCATCGACCTGGGCGCCCGACACGCCCATATCGGCGCGCATGGCTTTGACGAGTTGGGCGACGGCGGCCTGACCGGCTTCGTTCGCTGCCTTCGCGCCAGCTCGCTCGAAGCCCGAGAGCGCCCTGACAACGCGCGGCGACCCATAGATGCAGATGCGGGTCTTGGCGTCGGCCGCCATGCCCACAGCCCCGGCCTTGCGATCCGTCGCTGCGGTAGCGAGCGCCTTCAGAAAGTCGGCGTAGGCCTGACCCTTCTCCAGGGTGAGCTGCTTGCGCATCTCAAGCAGCCGTCCTGATACGTAGCCGAGCGCGGCGCCGATCAGCACGGCGGCCAAAGGGATCGCTGCTGGAAGACCCGAAAGGAGTTGCTGCATTAGGGGCCTCGTCAGACCGATGGTGGCCGGCTCCAGGTGGCGCGCATGCCAGCACAAGGACCTGTCACGCCACGTCTAGGACCAATCGACATTCAGGATTCCCAGCGCTGAGAGGTGCTGAATCAATCCGGCTCCGATGTGATGATTCGGAGCGGGCTGATGGGCGCGAAGCGCTATGAATTGAACGAGGCGCAGTGGGCTC